>Ga0155032_102_pt1 | contig 306736 bp, 287 predicted proteins | sample RifCSPhighO2_01_FD_106000 | JGI IMG/M metagenome (GOLD analysis project Ga0155032, IMG submission 106000) | Candidatus Yanofskybacteria bacterium RIFCSPHIGHO2_01_FULL_43_32 | reverse complement strand
CGCCGGCAAGAATCTGTTTTTCGGAGAAAGCGACGGGTCGGTCACCGCCGTCATGGATGCATCCGGCAATGTCGGGATAGGGACGGCGGAGCCGGAGGCGAAATTAGACGTTAGCTTTAATGGGTTTCCATCATTCATTTTAAGAAGAACGGGAAGCGATACCAATACAATACGTTCGGTTGGAACAATGGTTTTACAAACGGATCAAGCTTCAGCAGACGGGTTTGGTCCGGCATTTCGTTTTGACCTGCTTGATTCAAGCGCAACTTCTATTACCGGAAACGATGGATTGCTGGGACAAATTGGAGCTGTAAGGGCCGGTGCAGATAATACGGGCGATTTGGTTTTTTACACAAGCACCGCCGGTTCCCAGACGGAAAAAGTAAGAATTACAAGCGGCGGCAACGTCGGGATAGGGACGACGGGGCCAGTCGCTCTCCTTGACCTTGAACCTGCCTCAACCTACACCGGCGACTTGTTCAGGATTGCTTCCGGTTCAACGGAAGTGTTAACGGTAAAATCAAACGGCAACGTCGGGATAGGAAGCACGGCGCCGACTTCAAAATTCAATGTTGTCGGCGGGATGACTTATCTGCAACCAAGCAGCGGGGGGGCCAGCCAGGGACTTCAAATTAGTACGACCAACTTGGCCAATGGTTCAAATGCGATTTTCGTCAATGCGCCCAGTGGTTGGACCGGCAACATCATCAAGTCCAACTTAAACAGCATTGAGCAATTTGCGATAACTCAAGCCGGAACCGCTTGGTTCAACGGCAATGTCGGGATAGGGACGGCGGAGCCGACGGCAAGGTTTGTAATCGACGAAATAAGTCAAGCAACATACAAAGGGATGTTCCGGTTTAATGGCGTCTCTTTTTCAATGAAGCAACAAAACGCATCTCTTACCACTTACCCTTACGTGGAGTGGATCGATTCTTCCGACAACAGGGCGGCCTACTTCGGTTGGGGTTCAAATACGACCCCTAAATATCTGGAGCTGACCATGGAAAACGGGCATAACTTTTACATAAGCGGCGGCAACGTCGGGATAGGAAGCACGGAGCCGGGAACACTGCTTGATGTTGCCGGTACAATTCGCGGGACGGATATCACTTGCACCAATTGTTTGAATCAGGGAGATATTGCCGATTCGGCCGTCGGCACGGGCGAGCTGAAGACGGCTACGGGGTCAACCGCAATCACGAACTCGGCGAACATCGCAATGAACGACTACAGCTTCTTCCCAAATATAGAGCAGGATGACTGCTCAGGAGGGGCGACTCTCTCTGCCTTGCACGCCTCGACTGCGAATGAGAGCAACGACACGGTCGGCCGCTTCCATGTAATCGTTCAAAGCGGTCCGTGCTCCAGCGGCTCTGGCGATGTCCGCTGGCGTTATGTGACCGCATCCGATAGACCTACTATCTGGCTGGTTGTAAACGCTGATGGCTCAATTTCCGCTGTCTGGGAAGGAGAAGACCCGGTTCACCAATTCCAGTATCCCAATAACCCCAATCCGTTGGAAGGAACACCGTTAAGTTCAGGCCAGAGATTCCAGTATGTCCAGCCGCTGACGGTCGCGCAGTTGGCCGGCCTTTATAACAGCTTGCCCGAAACAGACAGAGAACAGATAAAAGCGTCATTGAGGAAATATATCGTTGACGAAAGAAAATGGCTGGACAAGATGGATACTATCTGGGATTTGGCTAATATTGTTGAAAGATACGAACCTTCGGGTAGACAATGGGCAATGAGATTTATCGCAGAATACTATGAGATTTCTCCATCAGAATTTATTTTGGAGACAATGGTTGTCGGGGTCGATGACAAACTTGCGCCAAAGCCGGACCACAGTTCAGTTGTGGCAAATCATTTGGTTGCCCGCCAAGTCCGCCTAGCAGAGAATACAAGGAAAGATGCAGAATTAGCCGCCCTGCCGGAAAACCAGCAAAACGCCGATATCGCTGAATACTACCAATCGTCGCAGCAGTTAGAAGCCGGCGATATCGTTTCTGCCGGGCCGAATGGTCTGACAAAGAGCAGCGGCGTTTATGACCCAAAGGTGATGAGCATTGTTTCCACGGCGCCTAATCAGGTTATCGGAAGGTTAACGGGAACGGATGATGTAAAGCTTGCTTTGACCGGCCGGGTTCCGGTAAAGGTTTCGCTTGAGAACGGGCCTATCATGCCCGGCGACCGCCTGACGACATCATCTACGCCCGGAGTTGCAATGAAAGCGACCAAACCCGGTATGACTATCGGTATTGCTCTTGAAGAATTTTCAAATTACCAAACCGGAAAAGTTCTAACCTTCGTGAATTTGGGATATTGGGCGCCGTCAGAAACAATACTGGCGGATGATTTCGGCGGGGTCGCAAGCGACGGGTCGGATTCATTTGTTGTTACTTCTTCGGGACTTAATTTTGATGAGGTATTGGCCGGACTGGCCGAAGCGGCTCTGGCCAAGTTTAAGAATATTTGGGCTTCCGGCGACATCATCGCCGAAGGCATCAGGAAAACATATTATTCCGTGACGAGCGCGTTCGACTGGGAGTTTGATTTGCAGACGATGATTTCAGGATGGGCATCAAGGGAAATTACTTTTGCGCCGGATATAGACATTCAAACACAATCGCTTTTTAGCGGAAATGCCGCGCAGGCCGCGGGGGGGTCAAAATTGGACCTTCAAGAAAACGGAGCATACTTGGCCACTTACGGCGTGGATTCAACAAGAGGGGAGATTGTATTGAGCGGTTCGTCCGACTTGATCGGCGGAGAGGCAAAAATATTCTTTGATTTCTCGTTCACGTCGGTAATATCGCCCGGCGCGCCCTTGAAAGTCTTAACAACCCCGACAACATTCATCCAGGGTCAGATTTATGTGTCGGAAAAAACACCTTACGGATTTACGGTTAAAGGGGTAAATGGCGCCGTGGACGGCAAATTCGACTGGCTCGTCATTGCCCGAAGAAAAGAATATGAAGGAGCCGACACAACCTCGGTGTCGCCTTCGGCGACACCGACTCCGACGCCGGAGCCGACACCAATCGAAACCCCTGCTCCGACAGAATCACCGTCACCTTCTCCGGAACCGGAAGTCACTCCGTCTCCGACACCGGAAAGCACGCCAACTCCGACACCCGATCCGACACCAGCACCAACCCCAGTTCCTTCGGAAAGCCCTACCCCGACACCTGACGCAACTCCGATGCCGTGATGTTTATAAACATACCTTGTTTTAGTACGTTTAATTAAGTAGAATTAATATATAAATTAACTAATAAAAATACTTAAATCTTTAAATATTTGGATAGGAATGCCTAAATATTTGGAGGGATTAGGTGTTTTGGCACAATGAACGTCAATTTTTTGGATTCGGGAGCGGAAGACATCAGAACAGTTTCTTACGACAATCCCGACGAATCCGCTCTTAACAGCCGCGAGGCAGAAGAAACTGTTTACATCAAGGTAAGCCGCTGGCTTTTAATTGCCGGTGTTTTTATTTTGCCGCTCTTTTTTCTGCCTTGGACAACCAGTGTTCTGGAGTTCAACAAGCAGATGCTCTCGGTAATTTTAGCGGGGGTGTCCCTTATTCTGTGGCTTTTGCATGTAGTTATTTCCGGACAATTATCATGGAGGACCAATCCGTTGGACAAAGGAGTGGCGGCATTCCTCTTGGCCGTGTCTCTCTCGACCATTTTTTCATTAGCCCGCTTTAAGAGTTTGTTCGGTCTTACGGGGAGTTTAAGCGACGCGCTCGTAACCGTAATCGCTCTTTCCGTATTTTATTTCGGCATAGTCAACGTTTTTGACGACAAAGGGTCAAAGGTTCGCGCCGTTTTGGGGTATTCTTTGTTTGCCGTCCTTCTTTACGGCGTCTTAAATATGTTCGGAGTTTATCTGGTTCGTTTTCCGTTTGCGATGTCCAAGGCATTTAATACCGTTGGCTCATTAAACTCTTTAGGCATGGTCGCCGCGATAGCTTTGCCGTTATTCTACAAAGCCAAGCCCGCCTCTTTTGGAAAACATATTCATACGGCCGGAATATTTTTAGCCATGACGGTTCTTGTGGTTTTAAATTGGTGGGTGCTTTGGGCCGTCGCCATAGCCGGAATGGCAACGATGATAGCTTTGGACAGTTTAAACAATCCCGGATTTAAAATATCAAAATTCTTGTTGCCGATGACGATAATCGTTCTGGGAGTTTTTCTGATGGTGGTTAATTTCAGCTTTGATTTTTTGAAGAAAGATTTTCCGGTTGAAGTGGCGCCGTCTTTCAACTTGTCAGCCAACATCGCCGGTTCGGTATTAAAAAAGAACGCAGCTTTCGGATACGGACCGGAGAACTTCTCTTTGGCTTTTGACCGGTATGGCGCCGCAGCGCTATCAAACACAACCTTGTCCAGCGCCAAGTTCTTTGATTCCACCTCGCAGGTTCTTAACTGGGCTGTTGACGGAGGATTAGTCGTGCTTGCCGCTTTCGCTTTTCTTTTGTGGCTTTTGGCCGGAGGCGTATTTAAGAAAAGACTGACAGAAGGAGATATTGGAATTATTTCCGGTGTCGCGGCTTTAATCGCGGGGATGTTCTTGTATCCGTTCAATCTTACCCTCATGTTTGTTGCTTATGTGGCGATAGGTTTGATGGCCGTATCTTTATGGGGAGACGAGAAGAAATTGTTTAATGTTGAGGAAAGAGCTTCAACTTCTCTGATTTCTTCACTCGGGTTCATAGGCGGATTGATCCTTGTTCTCGTCGGTTCTTATTTTGGAGCGGCTTTATATGTCTCGGACGTGAAATATGCCCGGGCCCTGGCAAGCAAGGATATTAATCAAGCGAACAATCTTCTTGGGGAGGCGATTAATTGGAACGGTCAGGACGACAGATATTACAGGGCATCTTCTCAAGTCGCCCTATCACTCCTTTCAACGGAATTAAATAAAAAGGACAACAGCACCGACAAGACGGCAAAAATCCAGAACTATTTGGCTTCGGCTATTAACTTGGCCAAGCGCGCCGCTGAAGTGGCTCCGAGAGAGTCGAACAATTGGTCTAATTTGGGAGATGTGTATCAAAGTCTGACGGGATTGATTGAAGGAGTGGATAAGCTTGCCGAAGATTCTTACTTGAAGGCAAGCGAACTTCGTCCGGGAGACGCGTCTTTCTACAACAAGATCGGAAGCATGTACCTGGCCAAATCAGACCTTGCCCGGCAGTTGTCTGCCGGAGGGGGAGCCAACGCGGCCAAGTTTCAGCAGGAAATAATTCCGGATTTGAATAAGGCCGAGGAAAATTTCAAAAAAGCCATAGAACTTTCGGACAGTTTCGGATTAGCCATATATAATTTGGGAACCGTATATGACAGAATGGGCAAGGTGAGAGAGGCTATCGGCCAGCTTGAGAAGATAGCGCCCTATAACAGCAATCAGCCGACTCTCGCTTTTGAACTTGGGCTTCTCTATTATCGTGACAACCAAAAAGACAAGGCCTTTAGCCAGCTGCAGAGAGCGGTTCTCCTGTCTCCCAATTTCGCCAACGCCCGCTGGTATTTGGCGTTGTTGTATGAGGAAAGACTAGACATTCCCAGCGCGATAGGCCAGTTGCAAAAGATTTTAAGCGCCGATGCAAACAAAGACAACCAGACGGTGTTAACGAAATTAGATGAACTTCAACGCGGTAAAAAAACCATTCCTCCAAAAAAGGTACTGGACCAAAAACCTATCTAAACAGTTCTTTGGAGAACACAAAACACACATAGCCGCCATGGTGGCGGTTAGCGTGTTTTTGGGATGGATGTCGGCGGCAATTATCCGGTCGCCTTTGGACGCGCCAAAAGAAATTATAATCAAAGAAGGAGAAGGCGCTTATGCAATAGCCGATACTTTGAAAAAAGAAGGGATTATAGAAAATAAATTTGTATTTGTCGCTTATGTGTTTATTACCGGAAACGAAAAAAAACTCCAAGCCGGAAGATATTTATTTAAGCCGGGAGTTATTATTCCGAATATTATACATTCTATTGCGGGCGGACTCGCGGAAACGGACGATATTATCGTAACCATACCCGAAGGGTTTAATGTTTGGGAGATAGACAAAAGATTGGCCGGTCTCGGTCTAATTGTTGAAGGTGAATTTGCCAAAAAATACCAGCCGCAGGAAGGGGAATTCTTTCCCGATACGTACCGCTTTGATAAAAAAGGGGAAACCGTCGACACTATCGCGGAGAAGATGAAGAACCACCTGAATTTGAAATTTAAAGAATTTTCTTTGATCTTCAGTTCCTTGATTCTGCGGGACACGCTGACAAGGGCCTCTATACTTGAAAAGGAAGCCCGGAACGAAGAAGATATGCGGCTGGTGGCGGGAGTTATAAGAAATCGTCTTGCCAAGAAAATGACCCTGCAGATAGACGCTACCGTTTCTTACGGCGCCTGTTTGCGCAAAGCAACCGCTGTCGATTTTAAGAAAAACTGCGATGTGAGCCAGATACCGGTCGGGGCGGAAATCCGCATTGATTCCCCGTACAATAGTTATAAAAGATCAGGTCTTCCGCCGGGTCCGATTGCCAATCCGGGGATTACGGCTATTCAGGCGGTTTTGAATCCAAAACAAAGCGATTATCTATACTATCTTTCTACCCGAGACGGGAGCCAAATGATATTTTCCAAAACAGCCGCCGAACACGCGACTAACCGCCGAAAATATCTGGGGATTTGACATTAAATTTGGATTTTGTTAATATTTTAATATCCTCCTTCGCTAAAGCTTCGGAGGACACAGCCGTAGACAGCGTGATGAACGCCGAGGTAATAGCCATAACCGGCTGTTATTGTCTGCGGAAAGCAGACTTTTTTGTTTGAATCATGAAAAGCAAAACCCAAAAATCAACGGAACTAAAGAAGCTAAAAACCAAACTTCCGAAGTCCAAAATAACGGTATTTACCACCTTCTCAAGAGCGGGCGAGAAAGGCTTGTCTGTGGCCCAGATGTCGGAATTAAAAAAGGCATTGAGAACCATGGATGCCGAATACTTTGTAACCAAAAAAACCTTGATGGATTTGGTTTTGAAAGAATCAAATCCGCCAGCTGGCGGAGAGGGCGTTGATGTCTACAACATGGAAGGTTCTGTCGGATTAGTTTTAGGAAGCGGGGATGTTTATGCGATTTCCAAGAAACTTTACGAATTTGCCAAGAAAAATAAGGCCCTCCAGTTTTTCGGAGCTATTTTTGAAAGCCATTTCATGGACAAAGAAAAATTTTTAGAAATGGCCAAGATGCCGTCCAGAGAAATATTGCTGGCAAGATTGTTCGGAATGATGAAATATCCGGTTTCCGGATTAGCAATGGTTTTAAGCGAAATAGTTAAAAAGAAACAGGTCGGAGCTTAAAATCTAAATATAAAAATAAATTAATTAAACAATATGAACAAAGACGAATTTATAAAAAGTATTGAGTCGATGTCAGTGACCGAATTGAACGATTTGGTCAAAGCCTTAGAAGAGAAGTTTGGCGTATCCGCGGCCGCGTTCGCTTCGGCAGGCTCAGCGCAAGTTGCGGCTGGCGGTGCAGAAGCCGGTGAAGAGAAAGACAGTTTCACGGTTGTCTTGAAAGACGCCGGTTCAGCCAAGATACAGGTTATCAAGGTTCTCCGGGAGATGACCGGCTTGGGATTAAAAGAGGTCAAAGACATGACCGACAAGGTTCCGGCCAACGTCAAAGAAGGCATTAAGAAAGCCGATGCCGAAGAGATGAAGAAGAAAATAGAAGAAGCCGGCGGAGTAGTCGAACTCAAATAACGGTTTTACTGCCGTAACTAAAAAGCCCGCAAAAGGGGCTTTTTAGTTACGTTTTTTGGCATTGAATTAGACTATTGACATTAATTATAATTGGTGTTATAATTGGATATATGAATATTTTCAATCGATACCTACTGTCAGTAATTGTCTCATTTTTGCCGATATTTACCGTTTTTAATCCGGCAATGGCCGCTGATTTTAACATCCTTTCAGATAATAACAAGCTCAATCCGGGCAAGATTTTTGTCGTTGATATAAAAATAGACACCGCCGGAACCTTAATTAACGCATCTCAAGCAAAAATTAAATTTTCACCGGAAATAATGCAGGTTAAAAGTATTTCTACAAATGATTCCGTCTTTAATTTTTGGCTTCAGGAACCGAATTTTTCAAACACAGACGGCACAATCGTATTTATCGGAGGAACATCGAAAGAAATTTCGGGCGATGCGCTTAAGGTTTTAAGCATAACCTTCATATCTTCGGGTGTTGGTGAAAACGACATTTCATTCACTGATGGCGCAATAACCGCTTCTGACGGCACGGGCAACAATATTTTAGTTAATGCCAACGGAGTTCACTTCACGATTGTCCCCGCAGGTCAGACAATCGCGGCTCCTACCGTCAAAACACAAACAGCGCAAAGCGCTAATCCGTCCGTCGCTTCGACCAAACAATCAGCGTCGGCAAACACAGCCGGTTCATTGTCGGCTAATATTTCAGGAGGGAGTAATCCGTCAAACAGTATTATGGGACAGAGAACTGTTTTGGGAAACATCGTGCTTATCCTGACATTGTTTAACACTGTTGCGGTCTCCTGTTTCTTGGGCAGATTTGTCTCGTTGTCAGGAAAGGCAAAAATAAATTTCGGCAGATAATAAAAACCCCGCCATGGCGGGGTTTTTATTATCGTTCTCAATTATTGCACCTTCCAGATTTTGTTGTCTTTGCTTACGAGATATACGGCCTCATCTTGGTCGAGATAAGCTTCTGCGAATGCTTCCTGGCTGGAAACTTTGAAAGTCTTGAATAATGTTCCGCCCGCTTTGCTTATCAAATATATTCTGCCCATGTTTTTATTTATCAAATAAAGATATTGTGAATCTTTGGTTGTTGCCAGCACGCTTGATTCATCGGGAAGAATGAGGGTGTTTATTTCGTTTTGTTTTTCACCTTTGTAATACACGGTCAGAAGGCCGGATTTATTTAAAACATAGACCTTTCCGTCGACGGCGAGCAGTAACGGTTCCGGAGGCAATACCCCGCCTTTGAGCCACCCGACGGCATCTTTAGGTTTATTGGAAACGTCGGCAATCTTAGAAATCCCGTCAACGGCTATGAAGTAAAGATTGTCTTCATAAATATCCAAGCTTATCGCGCCTGTTTTTGTTTTTTCAGCGGCAAGCAGAGAGGCCTTATCGCTGACGCTTTTCGGCAATATTTCGGTAAGAGTGGGAGAGGATTCAACGACGGGCTTATCCATATCGTCTAAAAGTTTGATTATCTCATTTTTGGCGTCATTTATTTTATCGGAAGGGGCAACCGAACTGATGCTGACAATAGAACCAAACAAAAGTTTTCTTGCCCCCAAGGAATCATTCTGACTGATCTTGGTTTTTGCCAGTTTCATGTTGTTTTGGGCTTCACTGACCGCATTGGCCGTCTGTCTTTGGTTTGGGCTGACGAAAAAGAACACTTTGACGGCCCACGCGCCGACAAGGACCATGACCCCCAACGATACGAAAATCACCGCCTTATTTTGTCTTTTTGGCAAAAGCATTTTTATTTTTCCAAGGACGACGGCAAAAGAATTATCCTTTTTGCCCAATGAGAATTCGGATCTTATTATTCTTGGAAGTTCCGGTTCGGGAATTACATATTCCGGTCGTTTATCGCCTTGTTTAACCGGTTCTTTTTCGGCAACTTCGGATACCGCGGCGCGAGGAGGAAGAATTTTTGCCGCCTTGGGAACTATTGCCGGCTCTTTAACCCTGTTCAGGTTAATATATAAAGCGGCATAAGCCAAACCGGCCTTCTCTTCTTTGAGGGCGTCTATTTTTTCAAGGAATTGTTCGGTATCGAGCCTGAGAAAACTTTCCTTAATGGCTTTTTCTCGCGCAGTGACCGACCGGCCGGGGTAGAAGGCCAATATCTTGTCTCCATGAGCGATCCTGCCGGAAACAACATGGGAGAACTCTTTCTCCTGAACTTTTTCTTTGCTGAAGATGTCTATGTTGTTGAGAATGTCTATGGTTTTGTTGTCGCGGGCAAGAAGTATTTTGAATTTGCCTATCCTGGATATGTTTATATTCTCGCCGGCAAGAGCAAAAATGCCGATATTAATTTTGACATCCTTGTTAACGAAGAACTCATCAACAACGTCATTGATTTTCTTGAGCGCAGCGGAAAACGCTTCTTTAGGAGAAAGGTCCGGATTTGAGTAATACTCGCGTTTAGCCAAAGAGGCAACGAGATTGGTTGCATAAGTCGAATCGGATTCCCCGGTCTTTTCTTCGTAGTTTCGATCCGTGAAGTCGCCGTCATTATGCTGAACATTGCCGATTATATATAAATTGCCGAGTTTCCTTTTTGCTTCGTCGGAATTGTAATCGTATGAAAAAATATCGAGATGTCCTTCTTTTTGAGATCCTCTGATGAGTATCTCCTTCGGAGTCGGTTTTAGGAAAATTTTTTCCATGCTTGAACAGATTTTACTTTTTAATCTTTTGGTGTAAACTACTGATGATATTAACCCCATTCTAATTCACTTTTAATATAAATGTCAAAGGATATACTTGATAACCTGTTCGGCTCAAGAGTCAGGATTAAAATCCTGAAATTATTATTCCGAAATTATCCCGGAGATTTTTCCGCCGGAGAATTAGCCACAAGGATACAAGAAACATATCCGGCGGCAAAACTGGAAATCGAAGCCCTCGCGAAACTCCGTCTGATTAAAAAAACAAGAACAGCCAAAATCAAATATTCCCTGAATCCGAATTTTGAATTTTTTGAGGAATTAAAAGCCCTTATCTTGAAGGCCTCTCCCGCGGAAAAGAATAAGATGGTCGCTAAAATTCTTAAACTTGGCCGGATAAAATTGGCTTTGGTGTCGGGAGTTTTTTTGAACAATAACGGCGCTGTCAGCGATAATTCCGCAGCCGATCTTTTCATTGTCGGGGATGAAATAAACAAAGATAAATTGCGGATATTTTTAAAAGCGCTTGAAGCGGAGGTGGGGAAGGAAGTAAAATTAAGCATCATGGACAAAGAAGAATTCGATTATCGCCATGGAATGTTCGACCGTTTCGTCCGCGTATTGCTTGAAGGGCCGCACGAAAAAATAATCAATAAACTCGGATTATAAGGTTCGGGCTCGTAGTTCAGTGGTAGAACGTCCGATTCACATTCGGAAGGTCAGAGGTTCAATCCCTCTCGAGCCCACAATAAAACCCCATTCGGGGTTTATTTTAGTAAGATTCGGGGCAGATCGGCCGCCGAGTCAGTGATATGGTCTTCAGGGACTCCGGCGGCGAGGAATTTCTCGCGAGTGTCCATTCCTCCGGAAACAACGGCATAAAATTCAATTCCGGTTGCTTGAGCAAGTTTCCAGTCGTTTTCAACAGTATCGCCGACCAGAATTATACCCCCCCGCTCTATTTGGTCGGCTTTGTATTTTTCAAAAATGGGCTCCATAATTTCCGGTTCAGGTTTTTTGTGGCCGTTGTGCGCCGGCGTAATTATCTGTTCGAAGAATTCTGCGATGTCATTGTGCAAAAGTTGGGCAAAGATCGTTCTGGGTTGGCGGTTGGTCACAATACTCATATTGAAATACGGGCGAAGCTTTTTCAAGGCTTCTCTTGTTCCCGGAAACGCCGGAAGCGGTTCAGCTATATCCAAATTTTCCCATTCGTTGAAAAAAGCCTTTGGGTCTTCATCGGGCCAAATTATCCGCAAGAGTTTGAATGGTTCGGCGCCCCACATGTCTCTGATGCGCTGTTTGATCTCTGGCGTCACCGGAAGATTTCGCACCGCGGCTATTTTGAGTACTCTTTTTAATCCTTCTCTTCCGGAATCTATTAATGTTCCGTCCAGGTCAAAGCACAGGCCCCGCTTAGTCACAATTTCTCCTTGATTTAAAAAAACTTGTTCCAAGGATATCAGATGTGTTATAAAAACACCAGCTGTTCATTGAAAAAGAGGGATGTGTGATCCTGACTCTGACCGGCGCCTCCGGCGCCGGTTACCGAGGAGGTAATAAACCGCTTTCTTCAAAAATTCGGCGATTGCGGTGATGACTTCTAAAACCGGCCCAAGGGGCCGGTTTTTATTCGGAAAGGACCGGAAGTTATGCACACTTGCGTCCGTCCGGAGCGGTGCTATACTTATTCTGTAAGTGGTGAATTGTGGATAGAAGTGTTAATGATTACCGTAATCTGTTGATTAACGACACGGGGTGTCGTTAATAGAAAACTGTTGATAACTATGTTAATCGGTGAATATAGGCACAATCTGGACCCCAAGAAACGGCTTGCTATCCCTTCAAAATTCAGGAAAGAGCTTGGAGATGGAGCGGTTCTTACCAAGGGTCTTGATGGCTGTTTGTTCATTTTTCCTTTAAAGAACTGGGCGCCATTCGCCGAGATGATTGGGGGATTATCCATAGGAAAACAGGACACCAGGTCGTTTGCCCGCTTATTCCTTTCGGGAGCCGTAGAGGTGGAATTCGATTCTTTGGGAAGAATATTAATACCGGACAATTTAAAAGAATTTGCGAGTTTGAATAAAGAAGTGGTGGTCTCCGGATTGTTCAACAGGCTGGAAATATGGGATGAAGAAAGATGGAACGGTTATAAAAATAATTTAGAAAAAAATTCGGATAAAATAGCCGAGAAATTGGGGGAGCTCGGATTGATATAAAAAACAGAAATCCCTAAGTCGCCGACGCGTGTCCCTAAAGGGGCCCTCGCGGGCGACCCAGGGAATCCCATTCCGAGCATGGCGCATACCCCCGTTTTATTAAAAGAAGCGATTGAATATTTAAACATAGGAAAGAACAGCAACATTATAGATGCCACTCTCGACGGAGGGGGGCACACGAGGGCAATCCTTGAAAAATATCCCGAGGTAAAGATCCTGGGCATAGAATTTGACCCCACGTTGTTTAAAAGCTTGCAGTTGAATGACGATAGGTTGATAAAAATTAATGATAGTTATGTAAATTTAAAAAACATAGTTAAAGATTACAAATTTAAACCGGACGGAATATTGTTTGATCTTGGATTGTCGTCATGGCATTACGAAGAAAGCGGCAGGGGATTTTCTTTCAAGAGAAATGAAATACTGGACATGAGGTTTAATCCCGAAATCCAGCCCGAAAGCGCCGTTGATATCGTGAATAAATACAGCGAAGACGAATTGAGGGAATTAATAAGTTATCTGGGCGAAGAACAGTTTGCCGGAAATATAGCCAAGAACATTGTCAGAGCGAGGCGTGAAAAGCCGATTATTATGACCGAGGACCTTGTAAATGTTATCAGCCGGTCGGTTCCAGAATGGTACAAGCAACAGAAAATAAACTTCGCGACCAAGACATTCCAGGCGTTAAGGGTGAAAGTGAACGACGAATTGGGAAACGTCCGAAAGGGCGTTCAGGCGGCGATAGAGGTGTTAAAACCGGGCGGAAGATTGGCGGTGATATCGTTTCAGGGGTTGGAAGACAAGACGGTGAAGGAAGTATTTAAAGAGAATGTGAAAGCCGGAGCCATAAAATTAGCGGTAAAAGGAACGATAAGGCCGAGCTGGGAAGAACAGAGGACAAATCCGCGAAGCAGGAGTGCAAAGATGAAGGTTGCACAGAAGGTTTGAAGCGTCAATCCGCCGGCTGGCGGAGAAAGTAGCAACAAAATTATAAACAAGGAACCATTTTATAAAATAAAATCGGTTTAGTTGGTTCGCTCGGATGAATTGAAATAACCTTCAATCATCCTCGCTGCCAACCATAAACGGGATGGGTAGGAATGCCCTAACCCTAAAACAGTGACAGTAACCAAACATGCGGGAGTCAAAGAATTAAATCATAATTCAGTAAGCACGGTTTTTCTGCTCAACACGATAATATTGTTGATTGCCGGACTTTTGACGATTTATTACGTGGTTCAAGCCAATATAGTTGCGGCCGGAAATTATAAAACAAATCTGTTGAATCAAAAGCTGGAATCTTTAAACGAGGTTCGCAGTTCTTTAGCCGCCCAAAAATCATTAATGGAAGATCCGGCAAGGATTCTTGATTTTGCCTTAAGCCAAAACATGGAGGAGGCAAAAAACGCGGTATATCTTTTTGAAAACGGGGATGTGGCTTTGAAGCCGTGAATTCTTTCAAGTTTTGCTGTTTCTCATTATACTTTGCATATTTAACTCGCTCGGATGAAATGACTTTTGGTCATTTCACTCCTCGCTCATAATTATAATTTGTTGCCATGAGTAAACATGATAATTTTCGCATAAACATATTTTTTGTTCTTGTTTTGATCGTTTCGGGCCTGATTTTATACAGGCTTTTTATTTTATCTTATATCCGGCATTCGGTTTATTCCCGGACCGCAGCGGCTCAAAGGGATAATATCACCAACATTCTGGCCAGGGGCAATATATATCTGAAAGACCCGACATCTAATAATTTGTTCCTCGCCGCTACCAACAAGAAGTTCCCCCTCGCTTATGTCGTTCCGGCCAAAATTGACTGGAAAACCGACGGGGAAAAAATATCCCGGGTGGCCGATATTTTAAAAACTGATAAAGATCGGATCCTAAACACAATCCAATCGGGACAAAACTCTTCCAAAGTACTGGCAAGACGGCTGGAGACGAATCAGGTCGAACAAATAAAAGGCCTGAATTTAAGGGGACTGGGTATTTCATACGAAACGGACAGGTTCTATCCCGGACAGGAGTTGGCATCCAATGTCATGGGATTTTTGGGATATGACCTGAACGGCCGTTCCGGACAATATGGCATCGAGTCTTATTATGATAATGACTTGTTCGGTAAGACGGCCGCAAAAGCGCCGATTGCCACAGGAGCGGTTGGTTTTATTAAAAACCTTATTTCCGGCAGTAATTCGCTATCCGGCGGAAATAACACGTTCAACCGACCGTCGGATATTGTTTTGACCATAGATAAGAACATACAGGCTTACACAGAAGATAAACTCGAAAGCGTGTTGAAAAAATGGGATGCCCGGGGCGGGACAATCATTGTTCAGGACCCGAATACGGGCAAGATATTGGCCATGGCCGATAAGCCGACATTTGACCCTAATAACTATAGTGATTACCCAACCGCCCTTTTTTTAAATAAAGGCGTGCAGGAAGTTTTTGAGCCGGGTTCTTCTTATAAGCCAATAACTATGGCTATGGGACTGGATTTGGCTAAGGTCACTCCTCAGACCACATTTACCGACGAAGGATTTATAAAAGCCGCTGAATATACCATACGCAACTTCAGCAATAAAGTTTTTGGTCTGCAGACTATGTCTCAAGTGTTGGAAAAATCTATAAACACCGGAGCGATGTTTGTTGAAAATTCCGTAGGCGACGATAATTTTCTCAACTACACGATAAATACCGGATTCGGACAAAGAACCGGCATAGATCTGCCGGGCGAAGTTAACGGCGACATTACCAATCTTTACAGCGGAAGAAAAATTAATTATTTGACGGCGTCCTTCGGTCAGGGAATAGCGGTTACGCCGATACAGCTTATAAATGCGTATTCGGCCATCGCAAACGGAGGAAAACTGATGAGGCCATATGTTGTTGAAAAAATAGTCAAAGAAGGGGGAGAAGAAACGGTTACCAAGCCGGAAATAATAAGCATCCCATTTTCCAAAAAAACATCAGATAAATTAAAAACAATGCTGGTCGGGGTGGTAGACAACGGTTTTGATAAAGCTAAAATTAAGGGATATGATATAGCCGGTAAAACCGGAACCGCGCAGATACCTGACGGAAAAGGCGGTTATGACGAAAAAGAGTTTATTCATGATTTTCTCGGATTTGCGCCAGGCCTGGACCCGAAGTTCGTAATTCTGATAAAAATGGACCGGCCGAAAGGAATCCAATTCGCCGCCGACAGCTTGTCTCCGACATTCAGAGAAGTTGCGCAGTTTTTAATTAATTACTATAAGATTCCACCTACGAGAAAATAAAATGAAAAACTTTATTAAAAAAATAATCGTCTGGAAACTCGACATAATCGCCAAAATGTATTTAAGGCGCTATAAACCGCAAATTATCGCTATTACCGGAAATGTCGGCAAGACATCAACCAAAGAAGCGATTTCGGCTGTGTTGGCGAGGTCAAAAAGAGTCAGATCCGGAAAGGGCAATCTTAACAACGAATTCGGCGTGCCGCTGACCATCGTGGGCAATTGGGCCGATGAATATTATGAAGCGGAGAATACTTTGTTTTTTTGGATCAGAGTTTTGGCGGTTTCTTTTTGTGGCCTGTTTTTTCAAAAAAATTATCCGGAGATTTTAGTGTTAGAATACGGAGCGGATAAGCCGGGCGACATAAAGCGATTAGCCGCCAAGTTCAAACCTCATATCGGAGTGGTAACCGCGGTCGGGGAAGTGCCGGTTCATGTAGAATATTTCTCCGGACCTGAAGGTGTGGCCAAAGAGAAGGGCCGGCTTATCGAGGCGCTTTCGGTCTCTGATTTCGCGGTTTTGAACTTTGACGATTTAGCTGTTTTTGAAATGAAAGAAAGGACAAAAGCAAAAGTGCTTACATTCGGGTTTGGCGAGGGAGCAAATATTAAAATTTCTAATTTCCAATCTCTAATTTCTAACGAGAGACCAGAAGGAGTGAGTTTTAAAATAAATTATAATGATAGTTTTGTGCCATTTAAATTGAGCGGTTCTTTGGGTAAATCCCAAGGATATGCCGCCGCCGCGGCGGCCGCGATCGGTTCAATTTTCGACATGAATTTGGTTGATATAAGCGAGGCCATTTCTGAATATCACGGACCGAAAGGCAGATTGAAAATACTGAAAGGAATCAAAAACTCTACAATCATAGACGACACATATAATGCATCTCCTTTATCTACACATTTAGCGTTGGAAACACTCCGGGACTTACCCGGAACGCGGAGGGTCGCTGTTTTGGGAGATATGCTTGAGTTGGGAAAATATACGATAGATGCCCATAAAGAAGCGGGAAATGTGGCCGGAAGTTTTGTTGATTTGCTTGTTTGTGTGGGTTCAAGGGCGAAATTTATTGCTGACTCGGCCTTCAATCAGATGCCCAGAGAAAATATTTATAGATTTGATACGTCGGATGAAGCGAAATTGAAAGTTAAAGAGTTAATCAAAGAAGGGGATTTAATTTTGATAAAAGGTTCGCAGGGAATGAGGATGGAAAAAATAGTGGAAGAAATAATGGCGGATCCGCCAGCCGGCGGAGGAAATAAAAAAGACCTGCTGGTCAGACAGGGTAAAAAGTGGCTTTCTAAATAAAACAAAAGCCCCGATGTTCTGGGGCTTTGGCTCCGGCTTGGTGAGCCGAACGCGCTACTTGCCTGGTTCGCACAGACCGAGGGTCTGGCGCGTTTCGGAGCACTTCGTCTCGGTTTTCGCCTTGATGCCGTCGATGTAGGAACCGGCGGCCAGATAGGCGAGGACAAGGAAAACGAGCAGTCCGAGAATTCCAACAATGCTTCTCATGGCGCACTCCTTTTTTGGGAACTGCTTATGAATGTATTATAGCATACTTTAACCCTATTTGTCAAATCAGGAAAATATGCTAAAATTGGCCTAAAATAATTATAAATATGGCGCCATCGTCTATCGGTTAGGACACATGCTTCTCAAGCATGGAAGCGGAGTTCGATTCTCCGTGGCGCTGCACTTCGACAGGCTCAGTGCAAGCTGAGCCGGAGAAGTGCCCTGAGTTTATCGAAGGGCGCTTCAAAAAATAATTTATGTATTTTGTATACCTTATTCAATGTGGGGATGGTACGTTTTATGCTGGTATTGCGAAAGATGTTGAGAGAAGGTTTCTTGAGCACCAAGCTGGTAAGGGCGCCCGTTATACACGAGCAAGAAAAGTCGTGAAAGTTTTATATGCCGAAAAGTATAATAGTGTATCCGGGGCTTTAAAAAGAGAGGCACAAATCAAAGGATGGCGGCGCGAGAAAAAATTAAATCTTATTAAATTCGGTAAACCCATTATTTGAGGGGCCAAGGGGAGTGGAAAACCGTTACATAAAATTTTAGTAAATAAAAACGGGATGCTTTATGCACCCCGTGTGTCATTGATGGGTCTATTCCCATATTTACCACTTGTATATCTACTGACCCCAAGTAGAAGGTTAGAAAGAATGTTAATACAAAATAGAGCGTGAATTGCTATTGGGATTACCGCTAGGGAAGCTATCAACCCAGCTTCTTGCCAGCAAAAAGGCAGAATTATTCCATAATGGACTAGTCCTGATGCAATGGCTGTTGCTACACCGCCCAATAGCGGGTGATTATGGGCATCTACCAACCTCAGGATTGGTCGTAGAACGAATACAATAATGGGATTATACTTCAGATACAAACTCCACATACCGATACACTCCTTATTTAAAGTAACTTTTCTAAACTATACTATAAATTATATATGATGTCAATGTAGAGTGTTTTTTATTTCTAGCGGTCTAAAATTGGATTTTGAATAAAATATGTATAAATATCAGAGAACAAAGTTTTCTAATGTTCTCTATTGGCCCTACCCAAGGAGAATGGTCAAAATGAAATGACTAAGGAGGTATCTATGTAATTGAGCCAATTTGAGTTTTCCGAAAACAGCTTTTTCGGAGGGGCTAAGGGGAGGGGAAAACTTTGGGCTGAAAATGCCAAATAACGAATAATTGACACTATCTAAAAATAAGTTTATAAATCTATTAGTTCGTTGACTGAGGAGTTATCATGTTTAGTCAGATGCGTAGTAGCCGTCGTCGAAAATACGAGGGTGATAAACCATCATCTCCGATGAGTCGATCCGAGAAAAAGAGATTTGTTATTGCGTTTTGCATCCTATTTATTCTGGGAATGACCTTGTTGTCGGACTTCGTTGCTTTACCTGCCCAACACATAGACAGTGCTGTTATAGACAAGGAACACCTTGAACCTCATCGAGGGCATACATCAACGGGTGCCAGTTTCCTCGTACCAGAGAAATGGCAATTATCATTCAATATCAAGGACCAATCTTCTGAAATTCAGGTTTTTAAGGAATTCTATGACCAAACTCATGTCGGCGATATTCTCAAGGTCTCATATACTAAGTCAAGAATTTTCCGTGAAATAGAAATAATCTCAGTTGATAGATAGCTTTATGCTATCTTTTTAATTGGCAAAAACAATGGCAAACTCAAAATCTAAAGGATTTTTCATAAAATACTCATAAATTTGACCAAACAAAGTTTTCCAATGTTCTCTATTGGCCCTGCTTTACAAAACAAATTTTTTGAGATATCATATACAAATCATGTTTGCTGTAATAAAAACAGGAGGGAAACAGTATAAAGTCGCCGAGGGCGATGTTTTAAGGGTTGAAAAATTGGAAACTGAAGGTGGAGAAATTGTTTTTAAAGATGTGTTATTGGTGGTCAACGGCGAGGTAAAACTTGGCAAGCCGGTTGTTTCCGGAGCCAAGGTTTCCGCCAAGGTGTTAGAGGAAGGAAAAGGCGAAAAAAAGATGGTTTTCAAATTTAAATCTAAAACACGTCAGCATAAGAAAAAAGGCCACCGCCAGCCATATACCAAGATTCAAATCACAAAAATCACCGCCTAAAGCGGTGATTTTTTCTGAATAGTTTACACAACCTCTACGCGTACGGAAGGAGACGCCCTCATCCCACGAAGACCGCATAAAACCCTGCCGGGTTTTTGCTCTATCTCGGCTACCCGTCTGCGAACGTTCTTCTTTGGGATAAAGGCGTCTCCCTCCGCCAGTTGCCTTGGTGAATAGGTGGTGATTGGCAATAGAGGTTCAAAGCGACAAAAAAGAAATGTGGCTGGGTTATACTATTGACAGAGACAACCAGATTTGTTATGCTACAACTATTCTGGTTTTCATACCAGAAGAGCGGAATCGATCTGTCGATTCCCTGCACTAATGAGGTTCAGAATCTCCTCAGTGTATTTTTTTTTGTTTAAAATTAAAAAAAGTGAGGTCTTATTGCATTTTGAAGCCCGTCCGAACAGGCGGGCTTGGTGTCCACGCCGGAGTTCGTGAGATAAGCTACTCAAGATTTAGGCTTTCCGTCAGATAAGCTTTACTATGCAATAAACTTAGTGACACGGCAGGCTGGACCCGCCGTCGTGAGGACAAGTGGAGATTGCCGCAGGAGCAATCGAAACGGGCTGAAAAATACAATGAGGCCGAGCGACTATTTCCTATAATCCAACGCATTCTTCAGTGTTATCTCGTCCGTGTATTCTAAATTTGAGCCGGAGGAAAGGCCTCGGGCGAGGCGGGTCAGGTAGACCCCTTTTTTCCGCCAGCTGGCGGAGCCGAAAACCTCTCGGATATAGTGGGAAGTTGTTTCGCCGGCGGTGTTGGGATTAGTGGCGATGATAAGTTCTATGTTTTTGTCTCCCAGCTTGCCTATGCGTTCTGCAAGTTCTTTTAAACGAAGCGTTTCGGGAGTAAGGCCGTCCAGAGGATTTATCGCTCCGCCAAGAACGTGGTAAAGGCCTTTATAAAGTCCTGTCCGTTCAATGGAATCCAAGTCTGTAACTTTCTCTACCACCAATAGTTTCGCCTGGTCTCTTTTGCCGTCTAAACACACCGAACAAAGACCGTTATCGGATATATTAAAGCAGACAGGACAAAAAGATATTTCCTTGCGCAAATTCGCTACGGCTTTGCCGAATTCACGAAGTTCTTCTTCCGGTTTGTCCATTAGAGCAATGACAAATCTGGCTGCCTGTCTCGGTCCTACGCCGGGGAGTTTCTGAAATAATTTTACGATGTCTTTAAACTTGGTATTCATTTTTAAAGATAATTTTCGCCTTCGCCCATATCGTTTACCACCCCCAGGTCGCCGTGAATTTTATCAAGTTCCAAAAACCTTAAGCTGTCAGGATTGATCTTGAAATCAATTTCTCCGGTGGGGCCGTTTCTGTGTTTAGCGATGATAAGCTGAGCGGTGTTTATTTGATCGGCGTTCAATTTATCCTTGTCTTTGACCTTGTCTTCTCTGTGAATAAACATGACAAGGTCGGCATCCTGTTCAATGGAGCCGGAGTCCCTCAAGTCGGATAGTTTGGGCCTGTGGCCGTCTCTTTGCTCCACGGCTCGGGAGAGCTGGGAAATGGCGATTATCGGGATATTCAATTCTTTGGCCAAGCCCTTGAGACCGCGGGATATTTCCGTGACTTGCTGGACAGGGCTGTCGTAATTTCTGCGGGCGGACATTAACTGCAGATAATCAACGACCAAAAGGCCTAAGCCGTGTTCTGACTGTAATCTTCTTGCCATAGCTCTCATTTGAAGAATGTTCGGTGAAGGGGAATCGTCTATGAACAGGGGCAGGTTTTTCAGTTCTTCGCAGGCCCGGGTCGTTTCCTGAAGTTCATCTCCGAGTTTGCCCGTTCTCATCTTCCATACGCTTACTCCCGATTGGGCGGCGATAAGACGGTCAACAATCTGGTCAAGCGACATTTCCATACTGAATATCCCAACCGGGACATTATCTTTGGCTATGTTTAAAGCAAGATTTAACGCAAAAGATGTTTTACCGACGGATGGCCTTGCGGCAATGACGATTAGGTCTGATTTCTGAAGTCCGCCCAGTTTATCGTCTAATCCGTTAAAATACGTTTTTAGGCCTCGTAGTTTACCGTCACCTTGGTTGAGTATTCTGTTCATTGCGTCATCCAGAGTACCGCCAAGATGTAAAAAGTTTTTCGTGATTGATTTTTGGGAAACGGAAAAAAGTTTCTTTTCGGCCTCATCCAGAAGATTTTCAACGTCCTCGTTCTCGTTGGCGCTGATGCCGATTATGTGGTGCGCGGCATCAATTAGGTCTCTTAACATTTTTTTGCGCTGGACTATCTTGGCGTAAGAGAGGATATGGGCCGAAGTTCCCACAGAGCCGGCCAAAGAAGTGAGGTATGCCATTCCGCCGACATCCTCAAGGTGGCCCATTTCTTCCAGTTTGTTGGCCAAGCTCAAAAGATCAATCGGTTCGCGTTTATCGAAAAGAGCCAGGACCGCCTGATAAACAACCTGGTTGCTTCTCTGGTAAAAATCTTCCGGTTTTAACAGATCGGCGACTTTGTTTATCGCTTCCCGGTCAATCAAAAGAGAACCGAGCAGGGTTTTTTCGACTTCCAGCGCTTGCGGCGGTAATTTATCGGCAGAGACCTTATTCATTACCATATATTATCATTGATTAAAAAAAGATAATCAAGCTTTCTGTTCATTAACTGTGATTAAAAAATAAATTATTCTTGACCATCTGATTAAAAAGATGTAAACTTTAGAAAATCGTAATTCTTGAGCAGGTGAAAACGGAAATCTTGGCACTGGTTTTGTTGGGAAGCCTGATTTCAGCCGCAACCCTGTTTTTTTACAGCTTTTATCTCAGTGTTTTAGGGAACATAAAATGGGCCAAGCTATTGGCGTTTGGTTTGCTTAATTTAGTCTTTTCGTGCGCGGTTATCCTTTATTGTGGCAACAGCCAAATATCTTTAAGCCAAGCCGGCAATTTGAAAATATCCGCTTTTGTTTTTGCCGGTCTTTCGGCCCTGTTTTACTGGTCCTATCAGCTTGCTAAAAATAATAACGAGTGACAGCCCCTTTTTTGAAATGGGCTTTTTATTTTTCAGAAACGAGAGGGCCGTATGGGGTATCGTCAATATCAAATCCTAAATTTTCTATTTCTTGCCGCAATTCGTCTGATTTGACCCACTCTTTATTTTTTCTTACAACTTCTCTTTCTTCAACCTTTTTCACTATCTCTTCCGGGATTTTTATTTTAGGTTGGTTAATAATACCCAAGATATTATTAACTGTTTTCAAATATTCTTCTATTTTAAGAACATCATTCAAACCCAACCCTCCTTTATTAAAGAGCATAAAAAACTTATTAATGGAGGTAAAAAATGAAGCTAATGCTTTCGGCGTATTGAAGTCATTGTCTAAACTATCTTCAAAACCCTGAACAGCCTCGTCAATTATTTTATTCGCCCCGTCATCAGATGTTTTTTTTGATTTTCTAACCAACTCGAGGCGTTCTTCAAAAGCATAAACCCCCGCGTTGCTTACGATTGCCGAAGTCAGTCCGTTTTCATCTAAAGCAAGCGGCGATCTGTAATGGGCTGACAACAAATACAGCCTTAAATTTTTTGGACCATATTTTTTCAGGGCTTCATGGAGCGTTGTAAAATTACCAAGCGATTTAGACATTTTTGATTCTTTATTAATCAAAAATCCGCTGTGCATCCAATATTTAACGAATGGTTTTAAACCTGATGCCGACTCTTGCTGGGCAATCTCGGCTTCGTGGTGGGGGAATATCAAATCTTGTCCTCCGCCGTGGATGTCGTATTGCGGGCCGAAGTATTTTTCGGTAATGGCGGTGTCTTCAATATGCCAGCCCGGCCTGCCGGCGCCGAAGGGCGCCGGCCAGGAAGGGTCGCCTGGTCGGCCGAACTTCCAAAGGGCAAAATCTCCGCGATTGCGCTTCCTGTCGCTGTCGTCTATACGGGAAACGGCGTCATCAGCCATGCTGGCGGTTCTGCCTGATAGTTTGCCGTAGTCGGGGAAAGTGGACAGGTCAAAATATATGCCGTCGTTCTCGATTACATAAGCATTGCCTTTGTCCAATAATGTCCGGACCTGTTTAATTACTTCGGGGATGTGGTCGACGGCGTTTTTGTATTCCGGAGAGGTGACGCCAAGCGCCAGCATGTCTTGTTTGAAAAAGTCGCTGTATTTTTTGGCGTATTCCAGCGGGTCAGTATTTTCTTTCTGCGCTCTTTCAATAATTTTATTATCAATATCAGTGATATTCTGGATATAATTTACGTCATAACCGCGGTAGCGCAGGTATTTAGCAACAACATCAAACATGACAAACGTTCTTGCGTTGCCGATATGAATATAGTCATAGACCGTCGGACCGCAGACAAACATATTGAGTTTTTTTTGCTCGTCAGGCGAGGGAAGCGGTTCAAGCTGTTTTGTTAGAGTGTTAAATATTTTCATAACTACTTAAGCAGATTAAAAATAAGCGCTTTTGCATCTTCAACCGGTGTTTCAATGAATAAGAACACAATAACAGCCAAAGACATCAGGAATAAGGCAAAATAGGCAATGGAGTTCTCTCTTTTATTATTAACATTCGGGCCGACTATCGCGGGATTGTTTGCCATGTGTATCAGCGTCACTATCAGGAACGGAGCCACAATTCCATGAATTATGGATGTCCAAAGAAGCGCTTTAATGGGACCTATTCCAAGATAAGGAATTATTAGTCCAATAATGGCGGAAAATATTATAACAAGATAAAATTCTTTGGCTTTTGAAAATGGTTTATCCAGACTTCCTCCCCAGTTGAATATTTCCGACAGTACATATGCCGACGATCCGGCCAGAATAGGTATTGCCAAAACTCCGGCACTGATAACACCCAGAGCGAACAAGATGTAAGCATAGTCTCCGGCCAGTGGTCTTAAGGCTTCTGCTGCTTCTTTTATGGTTTCAATATCCCTTATACCAGCGCCAAAAAGTACGGCACCGGTCAGGGCTATAATAAAGAATCCGATAAAGTTAGAGAAGAACATTCCCACACTGGTATCGTGGGTAACGCGCCTTAGCTCGTTTTTTGTCACTATTTTATATTCACAAACGAAATTCTTGCCTTCACCGCCTGTTTTAATCTTTTTTTCTTCCGCCTCTTCGCTTGCTTGCCAGAAAGCCATATATGGCGAAAGAGTGGTGCCGAAAATGGCTACCAGTATCATCAGGCTACTTTTATCAAAGGATATGGACGGTACCACCAGATGATACATTAGTCTCGGCCAGTCGTTTATTACCAGCAGTCCTGCAATTACATAGGCAAACAAAGAAAAAGCAAGCCACTTGAAAATTGTGACTATCTTTCTGTATGGCAGGATGATGATAAGAATAAGTATTAAACCTATTATCGCCCAAGATATCAAGTTTGTTGATTGGGGAGTGAACATTTCTATGGCAGAGGCCATTCCGAAAACATTGGCCCCGATGTTGAATGTATTGGATATTATAATAAGACTCGATATGAATATCAGAAGGCTTTTAGAATAATAACGCTTGATATTTCCGGTCAGCCCGCACGACGAGGATATGCCTATCTTCGCGCTCATTTTCTGAACGGATATCATCAGGGGGAGAATATAAAGCATTGTCCACACCGCGCTTGGTCCCAGCCGGGAACCAGCCACCGAGTAGGTGACTATGCCAGAAGGATCATCATCCGAGGCGCCGGTTATCAAACCCGGCCCGAGGGACTTCCAGAATTTTTTTAGTTTGTTTGGCATGGTATCAGATGGGGTCAGATATTTTATTTTATCATTAAATAATTAATAAACAACTGTTTGAGGGGGTAATCATTGACCATTGAAGGGCTTTTATTTATCCACAGAGTTAGCAGTCTTGACATCGGAGTGCCAGTTTTGATAATATACAAAAATGTTAAGTTCAAGACAGGTAAAACTATTAGATTTCATAATAAGAGAACATGTAAAAACCGCAAAGCCGGTAGGGTCTGCTTTGATAGCCAAAAAAGCGGGTTTTAAGCTTAGTCCGGCTACTCTAAGGAATGAAATGGCAGAACTTGAAAAGACCGGCTACCTTGCTCAGCTCCACACTTCCGGCGGGAGGGTGCCGACAGACAAGGCCTACCGATACTATGTAAATTCCTTACTGGAGACCAAGAAGAATTTAAACCTTGAAACGGGGCATAAAAAGAAAATTAAAGATGCGCTTAACGGGATACCTCCTGATCCAAGAGAAATAAATAAAGTTGTTGCCAGAGTATTGTCCAATCTTTCTGAAAATCTGGTAATCACAGGGATATCACAAGATCAGGATTTTTTTAAAAAGGGACTGGTAAGTTTATTTGAAAATCCGGAGTTTAAAGAGTTTGGCGAGGCGTTTCAGTTGGCAAGATTTTTTGAAGAGTTTGAGGGGATGTTTCAGTTTATTGAAAGAGAATTCTTTAATACTCTGGGAGCCCCACGAGGCATTCCTGTTCAGATAATGATAGGCAAAGAAAGTCCTTTCCGGCAGATTCAGCATGAAACAGTAATGTGCGCCAAATATGGTCTTCCGGGAAACTGTGTCGGCTCACTGACACTGGTTGGGCCGACGAGAATGGATTATGAGAAAAATATCGCTTTAATCAAATTTATGACAGAGGAATTAAATAAATTAATTAATAAATAAAAACATGGATAAAGACGAAATAAAAAACGAAATAGTGGCCGAAGAAACACCGGTTGAAACCGCAGATAAAGCAGAGGAATATCTGAACAACTGGAAAAGAGAAAGGGCGGACTTTATAAATTATAAGAAAGATGAGTCGCGGAGAATGGAAGAATTTGCGAGGTTCGCAAATGAGGACCTTGTTCTTGAGATGATGGAGCTGGTAGATGACCTGGAGATTGTTGCGAAAGAAGTTCCCGGTGTCGGTCTGGAACATGTAAGTAAAAAATTCAGTGAATTATTTAAAAAATATGGAGTAGAAAGAATTAACATGGAAGGTCAATTCAATCCAGCCCTACATGAGGCAGTGGAAACGGAAAAAGAAGGGACAAAAATGGTTGAGGTTAGGGCAGGATATACAATGCACGGCAAAGTTATCCGCCCCGCAAGAGTAAAATTAACAAAATAAATTCAGTGAGCATTGAGCAATGAGCATTAAAAATTTGTTCACTGTTCATTGTTCACTGTTCATTGTTCAAAATGGCAAAAATATTAGGAATCGATTTAGGAACAACCAATTCGGCGATGGCAGTAGTAGAAGTGGGTCAACCGAGAATATTGGAAAACAAAGAGGGGATGAGGACTACCCCGTCCGTTGTCGCCATGGGCAAAAATGGCGAAAGATATGTTGGTGTAACCGCTAAGAGACAAGCGGTTACAAATCCGGCCAACACTATTTATTCGATGAAACGGCTTATCGGCCGCCGGTTTTCCGATGCCGAAGTTCAGAAAGACAAAAAACTTCTTCCTTATGAATTAAGAGCGGGAGCTCACGATGATGTTGAAATAAAGATGGGCGATAAGTGGCTTAAACCGGCCGAAGTATCGGCGATGGTTCTCCAAAAATTAAAAGCTGATGCTGAAGACAGATTGGGGGAAAAAATAACAGACGTGATCATTACTGTGCCGGCGTATTTTGATGACTCTCAAAGAAAAGCCACCAAAGATGCGGGAGAAATCGCGGGACTTAATGTAAAAAGAGTTATTAACGAACCTACAGCCGCCGCGCTTGCTTACGGACTAAACAAGAAAAAGGATGAAAAGATAGTAGTCTATGATTTTGGCGGAGGAACATTTGATGTTTCTGTGCTTGAAATAGGAGACGACACGATAGAAGTCAGAGGAACGGGAGGAGATACTCATTTGGGGGGAGACGATATAGACCAGAAGATTATAAGCTACTTTATAGAAGAATATAAAAAAGAACACGGAGTAGATATCTCAAAAGACCAGTTGGCTGTCCAAAGGTTAAAAGATGCCGCCGAGAAGGCCAAGCACGAGCTTTCCAGCACCATGCAGACGGAAGTGAGCATTCCTTTCATTTCCGCTGATGCCTCGGGCGCAAAACATTTCTCTGTTATTTTTACCAGAGCCAAGCTTGAAGAATTAGTTAAAGACCTGGTGGACAAATCCATCCAACTTACAAAAAAGACATTAGATGAAAGCGGATTTAAAATTGGCGACATTAATGAAGTTATTATGGTTGGTGGACAGACGAGAATGCCTTTGATAGTCCAGGAGGTTAAGAATTTATTCGGAAAAGATCCTCACAAAGACATAAACCCGGACGAAGTCGTCGCTTTAGGCGCGGCCGTGCAAGGCGGAATCATGCAGGGCGAGATCCGCGATGTGCTGCTTCTGGACGTAACGCCGTTGTCGCTGGGAATTGAAACTCTCGGCCAGGTGTTTACTAAAATGATAGACAAGAACACGACTGTTCCGGTTTCCAAATCTCAGATATTCTCAACCGCGGCTGATAACCAGCCCTCGGTGGAGATTCACGTGCTACAAGGTGAAAGAGCCATGGCGCATGACAATAAAACTCTCGGAAGATTTATTCTGGATGGCATTCCTCCGGCTCCTCGGGGTATTCCTCAAGTTGAAGTAAGCTTTGATATAGATGCTAACGGAATTCTCAATGTAAAAGCTAAAGATAAAGCTACCGGAAAAGAACAGTCGGTAAAAATAGAGGGTTCTTCCGGTCTGACTGAAGATGAGAAGAAGCGGATGATGGCTGATGCCGAAAAGCATGCCGTTGAAGACGCCAAAAAGAAAGAATTGGTTGAGGCTCGAAATCTCGGAGAAACACTTGCCTACACTTCGGAAAAGATGGTCAAGAAAAATGATGCTAAAATAAAAGAAGAGGATAAAAAGGAATTGAACGAAAAGGCCGAAGCGGTTAAAACCATCTTAAAGTCGGAGAACATAGAGGAGATCAAAAAAGCTACGGAAGAATTATCCAAAGTGGCGCAAAGAATCGGGGGAGAGTTGTACAAATCCGGCCAAGCCGAACCTCAGCCGACACCGCCAAATCCGGAGAACGAGATTCCGAAGGAGGACCCTAAAGACTAATCGCTCTATCTCATTCATTTTTCAGAATCGCTCCCAGCCACATACCCCCGACTCGACCGATAGTCGCCTCGCTCCAGCGGCTCGGCGCTATCTACATGCTCAACGTTTCGAAGAACCAAGCCGAAACGTTTGCGCAAGTTCTCCCTGTGGGTATGTGGCTGGGGGCTCTAAAAATACTTAATAAATGAAAACTCTGAAATTTAAAGATTTTAAGGCGAGATGGATTTTGGAAGGAGTTAAAACTGCCACCATGCGCCTTTTTGATGATAAGGATTTGAAAGATGGTGATGAATTGGAATTAGTAAACAGCGATTCCGGAGAGGCGTTTTCCAAAGCCGTAATAACCGAAGTGGTGTATAAAAAGCTTGGCGAGATTGACGACATTGACCTTGATGGACACGAGAAGTGGGATAGTAAAGATGAGATGCTGCAATCCCTAAAGAAATATTATGGTGATAAGGTAAATTTAGATACAATGGTTAAGGTGGTTAAGTTTAAATTGATAAATGAACAAGATTGATTATAGAATTTTTAGTGAGGGATATATGCCTTCAGAGAAGGACTCGGAGGCATTTCGGCTTGGTTCTGCGAAATGCCGAGAGACAAGAAAGATTTGCCGCCGGAACAAATCTATTCTGGTTCGAGGAAGGCATATATCCTGAACAGTCTTCGAGGAACTAATTTTGTGAATGCATGAATAAATTAACAACAAAACTAATTATCTGGCATGCGGGGGTGGCGGTTTTGGCTTGGCGGATGTGGTTAGGCGGTCAGTCGGCTAAATTTGATGCCGTTACGGGAATCGACTTCAAGATACCGGCTCTGGGTGCTTTCGTTTTGCTAATTGCGGTTCTTGTGCTTGGATATGTTTTGTTCCAACAGCGGCGCTGGTCTCTGACCACGGCCGGAATCATAGGACTTATATTTCTTTATGTTTTTGGCTGGAATTGGCTTAATTTTGTCGCCGTTGGAATTTTTCTGATTTTTAACCTCTGGTCAGCCAACCGGGTCCGGCGCGAGATTATTGAACGGAAAATAATGAACATTCCCGACATGTTTTATCATGGTCTTACATCAGTGGTCCTGGGGCTTTTTGTAATGATATCCTTTGCCGCATATCAGAGTCCGTTATTAACTCAAATAGAAAAAGCCGGCGCTTTGCCCGGTCAGACGCAGACTTTTTTTCAGCAGGTCGCTGATAAGTTTATCGGTCCGCGTTTGGACACGCAAAATGCCGCTGAACGTAGATATATTGTCGGCCAAATTGCCAGTCAGGCTTATCAGCAAGTCAACCAATTTTTAAAACCGTATTTCCGGTTTGCGCCGCCGATATTGGCATTTGGACTGTTTCTTATTTTGTCTGGCCTGTCATTTATTTTTATCTGGTGCGGTATGCTGGTCGGAATGATTTTGTTCTGGATATTAAAAAAGACCCGGGTTGTCCGGACCGAAGAGAAGGATGTGAAAGCGGAAGTGTTGGTGGTTTAAACCCCGCCGTTGAAAAGAAACTGCCTTTGGCATTGTTGCAAACCATTTCTTTTCAACGGCGGGGAAAAACAAAAAACGCCTTCCCGACAGAGTTCCTTAACCGGCTAAAGCACGGTTAGGAGACCACTCCGCAAAAGGAAGACGCGTGCTGGGGTTGACGTACCCAGCTGCGGAATTGGGCTTGAGGCCTCTACCGCTTTACGATGCATTCCTACCTGTGAATGCACAAGGCAGGTTCTTATCCGCCGAAAAGACGAATAACGCCGGGACGCCCTGGTGCGTCTGATCCGGCCTTTCGCAGAAGGGGTTCTTGTCGACAGCCCATGACAACAGATGCGCCATCTGCGCATCACTCGTCGCTGCCGATCTTTTCCTTCTGGCCAGGTATCGGGAGAGAACTGCGCGCCAACCCTCTATCGGGTCGCGTGTCGTGCACCCCCCCGAATTTCGAAGAACTTTGAGGCTCTATTCTACAAGCCGCCGGGCCTCTAAAACGGCGATTACGTAACTATGTTTTAATTATATCATATATTGAATCATTTTGTCAACCCCTCACCTTTCGAGCAAAAATCTGCAAAATTGTGATATAATCACAATTGCTCAAAAGGTGAGGGGTCAAGTAGTGTAAAATAGTAAGAAAATAAGCCATTTTTATGCAAAATAAGGATTATTACAATATATTAGGTGTTCAGAGAAATGCCTCGGAAGATGAGATTAAGAAAGCATTTCGTAAGTTGGCCCACGAGCATCATCCTGATAAGAAAACAGGCAATGAGGCGAAGTTCAAGGAGATAAACGAGGCCTATCAAATCTTATCCGATCCAAAGAAGAGGTCTAATTACGACAACTTCGGTTTTGGTTACAGTGATGGGGGATTCCAGCAGGGGGGATATGATTTTGGCGGACAGGGAGGAAACTTCTGGGATTTCTTCGGCGGTTCACAGGGGCGAACCGGCGGAGCCGAGGATTTGTTTGAAATGTTCTCGGATGTTTTCGGCGGATTCCGTCAGCCCCAACAGGAAGAAGAGGACTCAAAGGGGGAGAATTTGTATCTGGAGTTGACTATAAGCAAAAAAGATTTAGGAACTACCAAGACGGTTGAATATGATTCATTTGGAACCTGCGATGAATGCGCGGGGCAAGGAGTTGCCAAGGGATATAAAATTATTACCTGCAACACCTGCCATGGCACCGGCCAGATAAGATATACCTCAAGGACTGCGATGGGCATGTTTACCCGTATTGGTGTTTGCGGTACTTGCCGAGGCAAAGGCAGGATGCCCGAAAAAGAATGTTCCAAGTGCAAAGGAGCGGGCAGGGTTAAAGCCAAAAAGAAACTGGAAATCCGCATTCCCGAAAATTTAGAAAATAATTACAATATAGTTATTCCCAAAGGCGGAAACACCGGCAAAGCCGGAAAGATGTCAGGGGATTTGGTATTGAATATCAGGATTAAGTAGAGCTTGCTTACCAGTGTTGACTGGCTTGGTGTTTTGTTGTATTGTTTTGTTACTCTATATTGTGTGGGGATGATGAAATGACGGAAGCGGCTGTCAGAGAAGTGTTCTTTAAAAATTATTCAGGTCGTGATTTGAACGAAGCCCTGAGGGTGTCTATGGAGGAAATTATGCTGGGCATAATCAAGGAAGATGTTGGACAGCCGGAATCTCTGCCCGAAATTGTCGAGACGATAGTTCTGGCTAAAAGCCGAATTACTCTTTTCGGGCGCATGACAGCCGGAACAAATTTTTCTGTTCCCGTGAGTTATCTGGTCTATTTTGATACAATTCGTAAGGCAATGATTGATGTCGTCAGGTATACGCGCGATAATCTTGAAATCATGAGTCCGTGGTTCCGGGAACATTTTACCAAAGAAGACCTGAAATCAATAGCGTCCTCAATGGCATCTTCAATTGAGAAGGCGGCAGAAAGACCCGCCAATGTCAGAGCTTTTCGCTCCGGCGAATTAAGACTTTATGACGAATTTTTCAACTCGGCGCTTATCGGCATTGTTGGTGTGGAAAGATTTAAAAAATATGCGCAGGAATATAATAAACACGTCAACATATTAAATCGGTGCCAGATTGAATGTCAGCCGTTCGAGAACAATATCGGGACAAAAGAATCATAAATGGCGGCAATAGAAGCCGCTTTTTTGTTTGACAATTTTTTCGTTATCTGATAAAAATTATCAGGTTCTTGAAATATAAAGAGGTCAAGGATGACGAAAGAAAAGTTGTTTGAATTTGCCGCGGAGAGGGGTTGGGATAAGGTTTTGGAATTAGCTCATAATATTCACACTCTTCCTGAAATTGCCGCCAAACTCAACAAGGAACAAAGTCACTTGGAGATAGAATTACGGGCAATGTGCGCTATGGGCCTGCTGCAATTGGTCAGTCAAATTCCGGAAAGATATCGCTATGTCCCTACGGTTTTAGGGGTTAAATTTATGCAAGAACAAAACCAAAAAGAAGGACGAACATTTTCTTGCCAACTATGCGGAACCACCACGGGCCGGCCTCATGTATGCCCCGAATTCTATCCGGAAATGAGAGAATAGTATTGCCGACCACCGTCGGCTTTTTTAATTAAACTTTATGTTCAACCTTTCCCACTTGCTTATTCCCTGCCAATCCCTCTCTTCATCACATCTCCGCGATACGACAAAAGAGCTGACGGATGTACGGAAATTGAAGCGATCGCTTCGACTATAGCTTCAATTTCCTATCTGTCAGCTTCTTTATGTTACCGTATCGCTGCGAGGAGTGATTCAGACAGGGATATGGCTGGGATTTTACTTGTCAACTTAAAGTGCAGGCTTCCCCCCATTTCAGACCATTTGCCTCCGAGGGTAACACGATCATCAAATTATTTGATAATTTGCTTAATCCCAATAAATTTTAGTCGGAAATTCCTGAATCTTATGAAGAAAGAACGGTTACTGAAATTTATTAAGCAAATTGAGAATAATTTGATGATTTGTCCGAAGGAGACCGGAGGCGCAGGCAACAGGTCGGAAATGGGGAGAGGCGAAACTGAAGAAGCGTGTTATACTTTAATCAGTGGAGAAATATATTCCAAATTTTAATTTAGCTGCGATAACCAATCTTTTTAATTTTAATTTCGGGCCTTCCGGGCTGTTTGCCATTTTGGGCCTGATATTTTTACTGCTTTACGGGTTGAGCTTGGGCAGGACGCGGGCGCTGATATCTCTTTTGGGGATTTATATCGCTTACGCAATCATGTCGGTATTCCCTTACCTTGACCGCTTGCACGAACTCATCAAAATATCGCCGGAGTTGTATATTACGCGCGTCGGATTGTTCTTGTTTGTTTATGTATTAGTGTTCGCCGTGCTCAACAACTCTCTTGTCAAAAGCCGTCTGACCATCAAAGAGGCATCTTTTTTATCGGTTTCCATCATCAGTATCATGCAATTAGGACTTTTGATTACAATAACCACAAACATAGTTCCGGTGAGCGTTTTAAAAATATCGGGCAATCTGTCTTATGTTTCCGAGTATTTCTCAACTCACGAGGCATTATTTTATTGGTTCTTGGCGCCTATCGCGGTCGTTTCTTTCATGAGAAGAAATAAAAAATTTAGAGGTTCAGAAGACTAAAAACAACTCTGTCTATAAGGTAAGATAATTTTTTTTGGTCATGCCGGGCCAAATTAGAGTCGGTCCAGAGATTCGCTGCCACAATTTTATTTTTTGGAAATTTGCCAGATATTTTGACGGGATATTTTCTTTCTGCGGCATATTCGCCGAGACGCTTTGAAGGAATATGAGAATTTGCTATAACCCTGTCAATTTTACGGCCGGCATATGATTCAACTGTTTTTATGAAAGTATCCATTTTGTAATTTTTCATTCCATAACCTTCGGTCAAGAGATTGCAGACATAAATTGTTTTTGCTTCGGATTCCTTTATAGCTTCCTTGACGCCTTGAGGCAGAAAATTAGGAAGAAGGCTGGTGTAAAAACTGCCGGGACCCATTATCAATATGTCCGCCTTTTTTATGGCTGATAAAGCCTTGGGGTTGGCTTTAATGCTCGGATTAAGAAAAAGTTTTTTTACTGCTTTGCCCTCAAATATCCCCACATCTATAAGGGTTTCTCCTTTTACGGTTGTTCCGTCTGAAAATTCCGCGCAAAGAGTGCTTTTGGCAAGTGTTACGGGGTACACCTTGCCGGAGGCTGATAATATTTCGCCGAGGGCGTTAATAGCCGTTGTCAGGCTGCCGTAGACCTTTTCAAGGCCAAGCAAAAGAATATTGCCGCCGGTATGGCCCGGATAATTTATATCCGTAATTCTTTTCAGGAATATCTCACGCGTGGCCTGTTCGTTTTTTGATAGGGCCAAAATACATTTTAGAATATCACCGGGAGGAAGTATGCCGAATTTATCTTTAAGTTTTCCCGAACTTCCCCCGGTATCAAACATTGTCACGATGGCCGATATCTCAAAGAAAGGATTCGCTTTAATCCCCGAAAGCAGGGTTGGCAATCCCGTACCTCCTCCGAAACAGACCACTCTTATTTTATCTGAAGTCATAGGGGTTGGATCTTTTATTTACCTTTTTCAACCCGTTCAACGTACTGTCCTGTTTCGGTGTTTATGCGGATAATATCATCCTGATTTATGAATAACGGGACGTTCAAGTAGGCGCCGGTCTCTATTTTGACCTGTTTTACTCCGCCCTGAGCGGTGTCGCCTCGGATCGCGGGAGGAGCTTCCAAAACTTTAAATTCCATTTTAACAGGAAGTTCAATGTTAATAATGACGCCATTATATTCAATGGCATCAAGGACGGTATTAGCTTTTAAGAATTTGGTGGCTTCCCCGATTAATTCTTCGGTAAGCAGGAATCTTTTTGAGGACTCATCCTCATAAGAAAACCAATACTGGTCTTTGTGGTTGTATAAAAATTTAACTTTTTGGCGCTCAATATCGGCCTCTTCAAAAACATCAGATTGGGCGAAATTCCTTTCGAGGGTTTTGCCGTTTACCACGTTGCGCATTTTAACCTGCACGGTAGGCCGTCTCTGCTGCATTTTCAAATGATGGGTTTCCAAAACAGCATAGGGCTGACCCTCGTATATTAAAAACGTTTTAGGCTTTAGTTCATTTACGCCCAAGCTCATGTTGCGTATACGTTAACTGAAAATTAACAAAAAAACAAGCCACGGCTTATTTTTTAAACAAAAGAGTGATGAGGAATATAACTCCGCTGGCCAGAACCACGATGGGTCCGGGATGAAGATTAAAATGGCTCGCGAATAAAATCCCCCCCAAAGCGGACATGCCCCCGAATAATGCCGCCGATCTGGTAAAACCGGCTAAACCGATGGAAACATTTTTAGCCGCCGCGGCGGGAACTATGACCAAGGCCCCCGTCAGAAATATTCCGGTCACCTTAAGTCCAAGAGCGACAATGACGGCTACCAAAAAAAGAAACAAAAAATTTGTCCTTGAAACATTAATTCCCATGGATTGAGCGAGTTGTTTGGAGACTACGCTCAAGGTCAATCCCCGGTATATCCGGAACATTGTAAAAAATATGACGGCAATCAGAGCGGCGGTTAAAAAAACATCCACAGGGCCTATTTTAGAAATGTCGCCGAACAATGCTTCCAGCAGTTCCGGTTCGGGTGTTATTAAAATTCCTAAGGCCAAGCTCAACGCAAAAAATATCCCCACCAAGGTTTCTGACGGCAGTTCGGTTTTTCTTTCCAGAATCCATATTCCAATAACGGCTAAAAATAAAGCGGTAAAGGCGCCTAAAAAAGGATTAACTTTAAAAATAAGGGCGATAGCGATTCCGGGCAGGGCAACATGCGAGATGACGTCTCCGACAAGAGACATCCTTTTCAATATCATGAACGAACCAAGATAGCCGGCTCCCAAGCCGGTAAGTATTCCGACCAAAAGCTGTAAAGACAGGAGATTAGTGAAAATGTTCATGTTTATAGAAACTCGTTTCCCCGCCGTAAAGCTTGGCAAGAGAAGCCGGATCAAGAACCACATTCGGTTCGCCGTGGCAAACCATCTCCTTATTTACGCAGATGACATTATTGGCATATTTGTAAACAATGTTCAGGTCGTGGGAAATTAACAGGACGGTAAAACCTCTTTCGTCTTTTAATTTTTTCAGAAGATTATAAATTGTTTCTTCTCCTCCGACATCGATTCCGGCAGTGGGTTCGTCAAACAAAAGAACGTCAGGATTATTCAAAATAGACCAGGCGATTAAAACTCTCTGGATTTGGCCTCCGGACAGCCAGCCGACCCTTTCTTTTAAGACATGATGTTCAATGTGGTGTTCATCGGTTATGCCAACCGATTTCAAGGCGCCGATTATTTTCTTGGGATTTTTTTCTTTAAATTTCAAAAATTCTTCAACGCTTAAGGGGAGGTCTTTGTCGATGTTGAATTTCTGGGGAACGTAACTTATCTTCAGGCCGGGAGCCCACTGGATCTTGCCGGAATAGGGAATTAACCCCAGAAGCGCTCTGAACAATACCGATTTACCGGCTCCATTAGGGCCGACAATGGCCAAAACGTCCTCCTTTTGAACAATAAAATTAAGCCCTCTTAGGATCTCATTATTATCAAATTTTACTCCCAAGTTTTCTACACTCAAAATTGTTTGCTGGTTAACCACACAGAAATTATAGTAGAATTAAATAAAATTAACCACTTTGACATAAATAATAAAATATGATATACTATTGTCATGTTTAATTCTAATATAAAACTCAAGTATTTTGTTGTGCCGGTTATTTTGACAGCAATATCTTTGACCGCTTTTCCGGTTTTAGCCGACCAGGTTTTTGCATATTCAGATGACCTGTCATCCGGTTATAATCTGGACATGTTTCAAACCAGAGCCAAAATCAGCGGCGGGAGGGCATTTACCGCCGATGATTCCGTTTCTTCGGCCGTTATTTCCAGTGTTGTGGCCAATTCCTCAAAAGCTATTGTAAGCGCGCGTTTGGATGTTTCAGACAATATACCCTCCAATACCAGGATAGTTTATTACATTTCTAACGATAACGGATACAGGTTTATGCAGGTTAATCCCGGATATACTTATTCGTTTGACTCTGTCGGCAATCAGTTGCGCTGGAAAGCGATAATAACAAGGGAAAGTTTGCTTGTTCAAAGCGCTTCCGTTGACTCGGTATACCTTGCTTACACGGTAAGCGACACTTTGGCGGTAAACCAAAACAACGTTTACAGCAATTCGGGATATAACAGCAACGGTGTTTTAAGTAATGGCGGCGATATAAACTCTTATGTCTGCAGCGCGTTGTCACTGGTCGGTCTTGGCTGTAATGCGGCTTCACCCGCCACTTATGCCAAGTCTGCGCAGACCGTTATCCCGACTTCTGCGACCGTTACGACAGCGAGCTCAAATACCTCGAATAATTCCGGAAACAATTCCAATTTAGCGGCTACCATTTATACCGCAGGCAAAAAACAGGAAGGCAGCGACTTGGTCAACCTGGTTAAGGTTAAGGGGCAAACAGAAATATATGAAATAGTCGGCGGCAAAAAACACTTGATTCCGACAATGGACATATTTTATGACTATGGATTCAAGGTTGAACAAATTCAAGACATAACCCAAAAACAACTCGACAAATTTCCAAGAATTAAATTGATACAGATTACGGGCAACAAAAAGAAGACATATTACTTTACCGAAGGAGGAATGATACGCCTTATTCCCGACAAAAACGTTTCCGGCTCTTATGGAGACAGAGATGAGGATATAATTATAATCAGCAAGAAGGAATTTAACTTCTATCCCCAGAACCAATTCGTGTTTTTAGAAAATCCCCTTAATCGCGACGTCTTTCAGATTATTCAGGGAAAGACCAAAAGATATGTTACGCCTCAAGCCGTTAAGAGAATGAAAATAGACCTTGAACAGATTGCTCCCATAAACCAAACCGAACTTGCCGCGTATAAAACCGACAAGCCGATAGTGCTCTAAAATAAAACCCGCCTCTCCGGCGGGTTTTATTTTAGTTGCGAGATGTCAAAATCAGGGTGGCCGCGGAGGAATTCTTCAAAAGGCATTTCTTTTTTCCCTTCCATTTGAATCGTTTTAATTTGAAGTTTTCCGTTTACAATCTCGGCACTTTTAATGTTTATAATCTTTGTTTGTTCTTCCGAAGCTCCGGAGGAGCGAAGGAGGGTCCATGTTCCCGGTTCGGGATTCAACGCCCGGATACGGTTATAAATTTCTTGCGCCGGATCGTTCCAGTTTATTCTGCCGTCTCCCCGGGTAAATATTTTTGTGAACGTGGCCTTGCTATGGTCCTGTTCCCGCGGTTTTATATCCCCGCCGATATAACCGGGCAGTGTTTTTATGAGCAGTTTGGCTCCAAGCCCGAAAAGTTCCTCGGATATTTCAACAAGGTCTTTGCCGACGCCGATATCGTATTTTTCTTCGGCCAGAAGAGGGCCGTGGTCGATCTTTTCGTCTATCAGCATGATTGCGGCGCCGGTCTCTTTGTCGCCGTTAAGAAGCGCAGTCTGGATAGGGGACGGACCGCGGTATTCGGGAAGAAGAGAAGGGTGGACATTCACGAATCCGTAACGGGGGATGTCCAAAAATCTTTTGGAAAATATTTTGCCGTAAGCGGCCACGACGCAGATGTCGGGTTTTAAATTTTTGAATTCTTCAAATACCAGGTCGTCTTTCTTCAAAGAAACCGGCTGATAAACTTTTATGCCGTGTTCTTCGGCAAGTTTTGCAAGCGGTCCTCTGCCCGTGAAAACGGCCACAATGTCGTATCCGCCGTTGTTCAGGAGGGCTTTTAAAACCGGGGCGGTAAAGCCCGGAGTGCCGAAAAACACTGTTTTTAGACGTCTTTCTCCCATTGACTTATTATGTTTAAATATGGTATAATATAAAAACTGGAGGATAATGACAAATGTTGAACTACCTCTCGTCCTACATCTCGTCGACCCCGATGTCGATGTCGATGTTGACGGCGCTGACAGGCGCCGGTCTGTGCTTCGCAGCTTTGTTAAAGCCGCAAAGCATGTGGGCCGATTATCCGATCCTGGATAGCTGGCTCTTTAACCAGCAGATCAAGGCCGTGAAAAGCCGCGAACACGTCTTTCTGGCTGGGGTCATTCTGGCCATCGCCGGCCTGGCCGGCACCATCATAGGACCCTGACCGTTCCTTCCTTCGCAAGCCCGCCTCACTCGTGAGGCGGGCCTCACTATTTTTATGCCTGTTTTCCCGCTCTGTTTTTAATGACTATCCCGTTCAGGTGGTCCGTTTCATGCTGAAGGACCCGGGCCAGAAATCCTCTCACTTTCAGCTTTATCTTATTGCCGTTCTCGTCTACGGATTTTATTTTTATTTTTTTGGAACGCCTGATGTTGGCGCCGTAACCGGGAATTGAAAGACAGCCCTCTTCGAGTTCGTCTTCGTCCCTGGAATATTCGGTAATTTCAGGATTGAAAAAGACATCCGGCACGTTGTTCTCGGCCGCCAATTTCTCATCAATAACAAAAATACTCAAATCTTTATTAATTTGATTTGCCGCAAGGCCAATGCCCTCATTATCTTTCATTGATTTTTTCATATCTGAAACCAGCTCTCTAAATGAGCCGTTCTTGATATCTTTTAACCCGATCTTTTCGGTTTTTTTGGCCAGTATTTTGTCGGGTATTTTAGTAATTTCCACGGCTTAATTGTAGCTGATTTTAAGCGACAAAACAACTGCTCGTAAAATCACTTGAAATGTTGCATAATATAAATATCAAGAGTTTTTACATTAAAACACGCTCAAGCGTATGGGAGGTTTTATGAGAAGCTCTTGGAAGAGACCGGACACACCCGGCAATATTGTTATCGTGGCGTTTATTCTGGTCCAGTGTTTGGACGGCGCGCTTACCTATGTCGGGGTGACAAACTGGGGACTTGCCGCGGAAGCCAATCCTGTCGTTGGCTGGACGATGTCGGTAATGGGAATCGGACTCGGACTGATGACGGTCAAGCTTGTGGCGGTAGGATTGGGAATCTGGCTTCACCTGTGCCAGTTTCACGGCATCGTGGCAATACTCACGATATTCTGCTTGTTCGTCGCAGTGCTTCCTTGGGTGTTCGTGTTCCGAGTCCTGTGGGTCCCGGCCGGTTAATTCCGGCCGGGCCCTTTTTGGGTCAGATAATTGTCCTTGGGTCAGCATCAATTGACCAATTTGAGGGTACGTATTTTAGGATGTCTTTAATATTTTCAAATTCTGGAAGTATTTTTAAAACAATATTATAAACAAACAGACCCCTTTCTTTTTCGACAAATGAAGGGTGTGGGTCAATCAGTTTAATTTTTTGTTCCAATTTCATTTGAGCTATCGCCATTTTTAATTTTCCGCTTAGAACCCTCGCTTCATAAGAGGCCTTGTCTTTGTATTTATGCCTGTATGTCAATTTTATCAGCCGGGAGTAAGGAGGATAGGAAAAGATTTTTCTTGTTTCCAATTCTTTGTCGTAGAAATCTTTGTATGTTCCCTCGCTTGCCGTCAGAATTGCCTGATTTTCGGAATTATAAGTTTGAATTATCATGTTTTTAGATTGGCCGTGCCTGCCGGCAGGCAGGAAATCCAGCAATTTTTCCATCTGGTAAAACAGTCTTTCCTCTGTTCTGAAATCAGGCGCGCCGATAAGACTGTCGGCGTTTAAAATTCCAACCAGATCAAATTTTACGTCATAGCGGTGACTGAAGATCATCTGCGTGGAAATGATGACGGACGTTCCTGGATTATTAATCTCTTCAATTATTTCCTCTTCTTCGGTCTCGTTTTTTACGACATCAGCATCAAGAACCATGATTGGAATCTTTTCTGCCCCACTATATTTTACTAATCTCCGGACTTCTTCGTAGATCTTTTGCGTACCGGCCGGACCCGCTGTTTTGAACTCGAAGCTGCTGCAATTTGGGCAATTTTCGGGCATTTTCAGACTTCTGGAACAGTGGTGGCAGACCAGAATGAGGTCTGTGGTCTTGTGGATCCGGAAAGCAATGCCGCATTCTTTGCATTTGACGGCATATCCGCAATTTCGGCAGATCAGAACGCCGGAATGACCGCGCCGGGGAGAGAAAATCAAAATTTTCTTATTTTGACTCGAGGGATTTATCGAAGAGGTGATTTGATTTTTAAATTCCCGGCTGAACAGAGAAAAATTGCCGTTTTTTATTTCCCCGGCCATGTCGGCTATTTTAACGGGAGAACGGGGCTTTGTTTCATCCAGCAGTTCGTAATCCTTATTTTTGAGGCGGTAATAATTCTCCACTCCGCTGATAACCGAAACAAAAATAATTCGGGCATTATTAAAACCGGCGATTACCCGGGCAAGGTCGGGCGTGTTATATTTGGGAGTCATGTCGGATTTGTAGAACTCGTGCGGGACATCGTCCACAATAAGAAGTTTAAGGTTTTTGAACGGCAGGAACAGCGCCTGCCTTGTTCCGAGGATTATGTCTGCTTTGCCTGAACCGGCTTTTTGCCATGCTTCGTAAAGCTTTTTGTTGTTCAGCCCGGAATGGACCGCGGCGACCTCGTAATTCCGGGACAACTCTCCGTAAAAATACCGGAGAGTGGATGTGTCGGGAACGATAAGAGCGACCTGGCCTTGTCCCCCCACCGCTTTTTTTATAAAAGGAAGAATATTGGCCAAGGTTTCTTTTGCGCCGGATAAAAGAAATAACGGTTTAGCAAGATATCGTCTTGTTTCCGGCAAAGCGATGTCTTGCAGAGAATTCTGTGTGAGTGTCCCGTACCCTTTTTTTAAAAAGAATGGCGGAAGAACTGTTTTTAAACAATATCCCAAAGGGGCGTAATAATATCTTGAGAGCCAGAGAGCTGTTTTAAATTGATTATTGCTTACTTGAGAGGTCTCGCTGATTACGTTAGATATTTTCTTGAGCTGAAAGCCGGTTTTTTTAAGAAGGATTTTTTGGTGCTCAAGAGGTGTTGAAGCGACCACAGCGGCCAGGACTTTCCGGTTTCCGAACGGTATCTCTGCTATCGCGCCTTTTTCCAGTTTTTTATTAAAAAAGTAACTCAACAATTGGGGTACGTTGGAGGGCAGGATGGTTAGAGGGATGACTTCTACGATATACATGATTTGGTCTTGGATACCTGTTATAACTAAGGTATAATAAAGCATATGAAAGTTAAAGTCCGTATAGCCCCATCACCAACAGGATTTTTGCATATTGGTACGGCGCAGTCGGCGCTTTATAATTGGCTTTTTGCCCACAAAAATGGCGGAGAATTTCATTTGCGTATTGAGGATACAGATAAAGAGAGGTCAACAAAAGAATACGAACAAAGTATTTTAGACGCATTAGAGTGGTTGGGCTTGAAATGGGATGGCAAGGTGGTGCGTCAATCTGAAAATACTGCCAAATATCGTGAGGTATTGGAGCAGTTGTTATCCGAAGGAAAGGTTTTTTATTGTCATCATACCAAGGATGAACTTGAGGCAGAGCGCCAAGCGCAAGAAGGAGAAAAAGTACCGCCTCAGCATGTTTGTAATCATAAGGATTCAGAAAAAGGTACAACCCCCGGAGGCATTATCCGCCTTGCGGTCACACGCGATGCCGATTCCACAGTTTCTTTTGAAGATGAAATCCGCGGTCATATTGAATTTAAAACTTCCTTGTTGGGAGATTTTAGTATTGCCAAATCCCTTGATGAACCGCTTTATAATTTTGCCGTTGTTGTTGATGATGCAGATATGGAAATTACCCATGTCATTAGAGGTGAAGACCACATTTCCAATACACCAAAGCAGATACTCATCTATGAAGCTCTTGGTTTGGCGGTGCCAAAATTTGCGCATTTACCGTTAATTTTGGGAAGTGATAAATCAAAACTTTCAAAACGGCATGGTAATACCGCAGCTATAGGATACAAAAAAGATTATTTGCCAGAAGCCGTTATTAATTTTCTCGGCACTCTTTCTCATACATTCAGTAAGGAGATAATGACTAAAAAAGAAATGATTGAAGAATTTGAATTTTCAAAAGTCCATAAATCGGGAGCGGTCTTTGATGTTAAAAAATTAAACTGGATAAATTCTCAATGGGTTAAAAATTTAGATCCGGCAATATTTTGGAAAATTATGAATGTAATACCAGGATTTTCATTATCTGACGACGATACGACTTTAATAACAGAGAGGCTGGAGAGACTTTCAGACGCTCAGGAGTTTTCTTATTTCTGGAAAGAACCTGAATACGACAAAGAATTATTAAAATGGAAAAAGGCAGATTTGGATAAGTCCATTGAAACTTTAACCGAAGTTAAAAAAATAATTGATGATTTTGATTTTGAAAAAGGAAAAGACGGATTGAGAAAGGTCTTGGACGAGTTTTCGGTCAAAGTAGGTGACAAGGGGTTGGTCTATTGGCCTTTCAGGGTTGCGTTGACCGGCAGAGAGAAATCACCGGATCCGGTAGATATTGCTTTTGTTCTCGGAAAAGAAAAGACCCTTGAAAGGGTCGAGAAAGCCGCAAGATTGTCGTCATGACGCTATGTTATGAAGACCAACGACCAAGCAACAAGGTTGGTAAGAGCGTGGGATACAACAGAAGACACAAAACCGCCTCGCAAAAAAGACAATGAAAAAATTATTCCAGATACGCCTTGTATGAATATGTGGTGCCATGAACCATGGAGCGATCCGAATAATATCGACACAAGAATAATGGCGACCCAAAGAGCATTTTTGTCACCGGTTATGAGTTTTACTCCTTTTATGGGCAAAAACCGGAACAGAACCTCTTCCATAAAAGGAGCCATTGCAACCATTAAGAAAAATAAAAATATCGGCCGCTTAAAATCTTCGTTCGTTACCACTTTGGATGGTTCGGATATTATTCCCAATTGCACAAAAACATAGAAAATACCGGCTATCATTGCCACTATGATTAAATTAATTATTCCAAACTTCAGACCAACGAGAATTTTTTTCGTCGGCACTTTTTACCCGCCAAATTTAAAATGAGCAACTTGGGCAATAAAAACAAAAAAATTTTAAATTGTCAATTTTTTTCGTTTTTTCTGTTTTTATCCGTTTTCTGCTTCCTGCTTTCTGCAAACATTGTTTCCGCCCAGACCGACGAAGAGAAAATGGCTGATTTGAAAGCCCAAATTCAGGCGCTTGAACAGCAAGCCGAGCAGTTGAAAGGGACCATTTCCCAAAAACAAGAACAAGCCGATACCCTGAAGAACCAGATTGCTAATCTTAAAAGCCAGATAACATCCCTGCAGACGCAAATTTCGCTGACCGGAAAAAAAATAGATAAGACCAAAATAGAGCTGAACAATGTCCAAAATAATATTTTTAATACTCAAGAAAAGGTAGACAGGCAAAAAAACACTATCGGCCGGCTCTTATTATTCATGGATCGCATGGATAAAGAAAGTCTTTTGGGTATTATATTAAAAAACAATGACTTGTCCGATTATTTCCGACAGACGCAATCAGCTTTGACGGTAAATACCAATCTGATGAATTTGGTGGACGACTTGCAGGATATGGAAGACCAGTTAAATCAGAATAAAAATAATTTGGAAGGCAAGAAAAACGACCTCGAATCGTTGAAACGGCAGCAAAGCGCCCAGAAGTCTTCGTTAGATCAGGCAACGAAAGATAAAGACGGATTATTAAAAGCAACTAAAGGCCAAGAGGCGGCATACCAAAAAATGCTGGAAGAAGTGGAAATAAAGCAGTCTCTTTTCTTTACGGAACTAAAAGAAATTGAAACCAAAGTTATTCAAGGCGGACTTTATATTCTTCATGTTAAAGCGGAAAACTTGCCGAAAAAGGGAACCGATCTTTTCCGGTGGCCGGAGGATGGTTTTACAACCACTCAAACTTATGGTTGCACCAAGTTTGCCCGCTGTGGAAGTTCCCGCGGGGCTTATGGCGGAGCGATACACAACGGCATAGATATTAAGGTTGGTTACGGTACCTCCATCAAAGCAATTGGCGACGGAGAGATTGTTGCCAATGGTAAAAATGATGGCTGGGGAAATTGGGTGGCTATCAAACACCCGCCTTATAATCTTGTAAGTATCTATGCTCACATGAGCGCATTTGAGTTTGTGAGAGTTGGTTCGCAGGTCAAAGCGGGCGATATAATAGGATATGAAGGTTCAACAGGATTTTCTACCGGTTCCCATGTCCACCTGAGCATCTATAAAGAGTTCTTTACTTATGTTAAAGAAAAAAACGGCCAGCTATACTTCAACTATGACAATACAATAGATCCTCGCGATTATCTTCCTTAATCGTGATATAATTAAGTTAAACATCTGACCACATGACTAAGATTCTCATTCTTGGCGGGGGATTCGGGGGCGTAAGATGCGCCTTAGATTTGGATAAAAAATTTAAAGAGCAAGCCCAGATCACTTTAGTGGACAGAAACAGCTATCATCTTTTTTTGCCCTCGCTTTATGAAGTCGCGGCGATTTACGAAACAAACAAAGACCCCTTCACGGTAAAAATGCGAAAAACGGTCTGCATACCCTACAAAGACATATTTGCCGGGAAGAAAATAAATTTTATTCAGGCCGAGATTTCCGCGGTTGATTTGAAAGAAAAGAGCGTTAGAACCAAGGGCGGTGAGATTTTGTCCTGCGATTATTTGGTGATTGCTCTTGGGAGCCAGACCGCCGATTTTGGGATTCCTGGAGTCAGAGAATACGCCTATCAATTCAAGAACATTGACGATGCGGTAGCCATTAACGTAAAAATAGGAAAATTAATTAAAAAAATGGATTCGGGAGAAAAAATGGATTTGCTCAAGATATTGATCGGCGGGGCTGGTTTCAGCGGGATTGAATTTGCCGCTGAAATTTCATGCTGTGTCAAAAAAATATGCAGGGAACGCGGCATGAGAGATAAACACGCGATAATAACTCTCATAGAAGCCGGACCCAAAATTTTGCCGATGGTTTCCGACAGCGAAAGAAATATAATTTCCAAACGCCTGACCGAACTTGGCGTGGTGCTGATGGAAAACTCTCCTATTGAAGAAGTGGGAGCAAGTTTTGTGAAATTAAAAAGCGGACAAATACTGGAGGGGGATATGGTTGTTTGGACAGCGGGAATTAAGGCAAATGAATTCTTAAAATCCATAGCCGGACTTCCAGTGACAGACAGGGGCAAGATTATTGTAGATGAGAATTTGTTGGTTCAGGGGTGGAAAAATATCTTTGCCGTAGGAGATAACCAGGAGTTCATTGATCCTAAAACCCAAAAACCGGTTCCGGCTTTGGCGTACACGGCAGTTGATCAGGGCAAGGTTGTAGCCGGAAATATTTATAATATATTGAACGGTAAAAACACTGAAGCGTACAAACCCTATTACGGGGTTTGGATCGCCCCGGTGGGAGGAAAATTTTCTTCGGCTCATCTATGGGGAGGATGGAAAGTGTCGGGATTTGCGGGATGGATCATAAGAGAACTTGTAGACCTTCGATATTTGGTTTCAATCCTTCCTTTCAGAAAAGCAATCGCCGTTTTCCGGCAGGAAATAACCATGTTCACAAAAAACGACTGAGAAAAAAATATTGTGATATAATTTAATATACGAAATAAAGCAATAGTTTGACATATGAATAAAATATGGTTTCGTAATTATTTAGGCGCGGTGGGGAAGTGGGGAGTGGCAAGTTTCTTGGTTGGAATTGCCGTTACGGCCCTTATGTTTAACGGAAGTCTTCCGCTGCGCGCTTATGTAATAGATACTATTCCCGCAAACAAATCAACAGAATTAAAACTTGATTTAAATCCGATTAATCAAATAAACGACATTACCGCTTCGGTAAACGATCTGATAAACAATGCCATAAACGGCCTTAGGTTCGATCAGATGATAAATATTGGTACCGGAATACCCCTAAGTCCCGTTAAAAGCCCCTCGCAGAACATAGATTTCAGCAAGTTCTTCAGTTCAGGCAATGTGTCCTATAATGACATTTCGAGCTTCTTGAAAGAAGCGGCCGTAACAGGAATTAACTTGAGCATATTGATTATCTCCATTACCTCGCAGGTGCTCAGAGGAATATTAAGCGTACTCAAATAAATAGCCATGGAAGGCTCGGGGCTCTGAAACAGAGAATACTTACGTCGCATAACCTACATTGTGCGAAGCACTAAAGCAAGAAAAGCCGGACTCCCCCGGCCATTTTTAGTGCCTCGCACAATGTGCAAATGTTATGCAACATTTTATATCGCATAACATTTGCCGGACAGTTTTCTTTAAGTTAAAATAAGTCATGCTAAATTCCCCCAAGTTAATCTTTGACATAGAAACTGTGGGAGTTGAATTTGATTCTTTGGATGAAAAAGCCAAAGAATTTTTGCTTTTTTATGCCGACTCGCCGGAAGAGATTGAAAATGTCAAAAACGGTCTCGGTTTCTCCCCTCTTACCGGGGAGGTAGTGGCTATTGGAATATTAAACCCCGATACTGATAAAGGCGCGGTTTATTTTCAAGCGGGGAAAAATATAGAAAAAACAGAGGACAAGAATGCGCAATATGTGCCGTGTCTCAACGAGAAAGAGGTTTTGGAGCATTTTTGGGAATCGGCGACCCATTATAATCAATTCATTACCTTCAATGGCCATTCTTTTGATTGCCCGTTTGTGACCATACGCTCGGCTATACTGAAAATTAAACCGACCAAGAGCTTGATCCACAACCGGTATTATGATGCTCCGCATTTCGACCTTTACGACCGGCTGACTAATTTTGGAGCAGTAAGGTTCAAAAGGAATCTTCATATGTGGTGCCAGGCATTCGGCATATCAAGTCCGAAGGCAAAAGGCGTCAGCGGCGACGATGTGGCCCGCCTCTATAAAGAAAAAGAATATCTCAAGATAGCCAAATATTGTTTTGACGACATTAAAGCAACCAAGGAACTTTTCCATTACTGGGAAAAGTACATGCAAAACAAATGAGCAACTGGTACACAACAGTAGATAGTTTTAAAGAAGGCAACGGCTACACAATAGACGGAATTTGGTATCCGCGGGTTACGTCGATTGTTTCAATCAAAGCCAAACCGGCACTTTATATGTTTTATGCCGGATTGCCTGACTATAAGACCGGGGAAGATATTAAATCCAAGTCCGCGGAAGAAGGGACATTGCTTCACGAAACGGTTGAGGCGATTTTGAGAAAAGAACCTATCGTTATCCCCGACCAGGTCAAACCGGCCGTCTCCGCTTTTATGGATTTTTATAATAAGAACGAGGTGATCGCCCACAAGATAGAAGAGAGAGTTGTGTCAAAAAAACACCATTTTGCCGGAACTATGGATGTTCTGGCCGAATTAAACGGCGTTTTGGGCGTCTTGGATATCAAAACCTCAATGGCGATATACCGCGACTACAGCATGCAGACCTCGGCTTACATAGAAGCTTTAAGCGAGGACAAAACCCTCCCTCCCCTTACCCGCTGGATATTGCGTCTTGACCAGTCAAAACATTGCTTAAGATGCCCGGCAACCATGCGCGACAAAGGCGGACGGGAAAAAATCCGTGGCGAAAAAGGAAAATGTGAACACGAATGGGGTCCAATGAAAGGCGAAGTAGAAATAAAAGAACTAAACACCTTTGACTCCGATATCAAGGCCTTCTTAGCCTGCAAAGATTTATGGGCTTGGGAGAATGAGTATTGGTTGAAGAAAATAAGATAACTCACACAACCTCCATGCATGCTGCGGAGCATACTTTTCTAAAATACTGCTGATTTTATAAAAGCATGCTCCCTCCGCCGGTTGTTTTGGTTAATGAGTGACGATTGGCAATAGAAAGTCAAACTTCTTTAATGTTCCCAGAAGCCTTGCTTAGGGGAATAATAATGCTGGGTTAATTATTTTGTTAAGTTTTCTGGGAAATATATTTTGAGTCCGGTCTTTGTCTTTTCGTAGTAAATAATGGGAGCTTCAATCTTTTCCAATAGTTCAGGTTTGAGTAAGTATGTATGCGGTTTAATGCTTACAGATTTTTCTCCGATGAAACCGTCAATTCCTTTTGACTCCTCTGCTGGTTTGGCCGATCTATATTCAGTTTTAAAATATTCGGCAACTGATTTTAAAATTGCCTCTTGATTTTTCAAGCCGACAAATGTCTTAATAATTACAAGGTCACGCACCCACCTTTTTATAGATGCCTCGTCGGTTTTTTCTAAAACATCTTTAAAATTAATGAGCATTTGGGTAATCTTCTCTACTGCCGCATCAATAGCTTTAGGATGTTTTTTCAAATACCAACTTTCCCACTCTTTAAAAGTTTTGCCATCAAATTCTTTTATTAACTCGCTCATTTGTCCCACTACTTTTGGTTTAGTGCCGCCAATAAACCGATTTGCTAAATTCATTAGAGGCCCGGAATATTTTGCAAATTTAGGCGGCTCAATATTTAGAAGTTCAAGGAGCTTTTTATTATCAATTTTGAGAGTTTTCATTTAAAGAATGCTTCTTTTAACTTTAAGGGTTTATAATTAAAGTCAGATGAATCAATTTTCGAACCAAACTTCATTTTTTTAGTATTAATATTCCTCGTAATTTTTATCGGGTCTTTAAAAACGTAAGATAGGTCGGCAACGGCTATTTTAAAATCCTGGTTGAATTTGTTTTGCTTAACAAATTCTAATTTGGCATTAGAAAACAAGTTTTTTTGATTTACCCCTATTTTTTCCTTAATAAGTGGCAGAAAATTGTTATTAATTTCGTATCCGACAGAATTTCGTTCTAAATTCTTTGCCGCCAAAGTAGTTGTACCACTTCCTAAAAAAGGGTCGAGTACCGTCTCCCCCACAAAGCTAAACATTTTTATAAGTCTTTTTGGCAACTCTTCCGGAAACATGGCTAAATGTTGCTCTTGTCTGGCACCGTTAAAATTCCAATGTCCTGCAAAATATTTATTCCACTCGTCTATTGTTAATCTTGATTTCTCTTTAATGTTTTCGGGTGGTTGAGGTAGTGCTCCTGGTTTTTTAAAAATCAAAATAAATTCATAATCTAATTTCAAAATACCATTTCTTGGATATGGAAAACTGCCCATAATGCTTGCGCCACCTGTTGTGTTTGTCGTTGTAACTTTCTGCCAAATTATGGCGCCCATATAATCAAGACCGATGGTTTCGCAAAACTTAATTATCTCCGTTCGAATTGGAATGACTTTATACCTTCCATAATAAACGGAGCGAGCAAATTGGTCTCCTATGTTTATACAAAGTCTGCAACCCGGACTTAAGACACGATATGACTCATTCCAAACCAAGTTTAAATTATTTATGTAGTCCTCGTAAGAATCGTCAAAACCAATTTGATTTTTTGATCCATAATCCTTGAGTTGCCAATATGGAGGCGAAGTAATAACAAGCTGGACAGATTCATCGGCAATCTCTGCCATTTTCCTTGAGTCGCCAATTACAATCTTATGATTTGTCATTGGTTTAATTTTACTATCTTTGCCACCCATTGCAAGGCATAACTTTCATACCAACAATCAACGGCTCACCAGAGATGGTTTGACTCTTTATTGTTAATTATCAGCTATACTCTAAACAACCGGCGGAGGGGGTGTGCTTTTTTAAAATTAGTAAATTTTTAAAAAGTGCACCCCGCAGTCATGCATGGAGGTTGTGTCAACTGTTCAGATGAGGCGGAGCGAGTTTTATTGCGAAGCAGAACGAGCTGCTTTAATTCGGTCGTTTTCGGTGCGGAATTGTTTTCGGAGGCGGATGTTTTTGGGAGTGACTTCAAGATATTCGTCTTCCTGCATGATTTCTAATCCGCCTTCAAGGGTAACCGGATGCGGAGGTGTGAGAATAATATTTTCATCTGAACCCGAGGCTCTCATGTTGGTAAGTTTTTTTCCTTTAATCGGATTTACCGCCATATCCATTCCCTTTGAAACGTCTCCGATGACCATACCTTCGTAAACTTCAGTGGTCGGCCCGATATAAAGCGTACCCCTGTCCTGGAGATTGTATAACGAAAAACCCAGAGCTTTGCCCGTCTCCATTGAAACCATGGAACCGACGCTTCTCTTTTTTATTTCTCCCGCATACGGCCGGAAACCGATAAAGTGGCTTGCGAGTATCCCTTCACCTTTCGTGTCTACCATAAATTCATTTCTATAGCCCAAAAGACCTCGGGTCGGAATCTCAAAAGTAATCCTAACCTCGCCATGATGCTGTATCATGCCCATCATTTTTCCGGCCCTCTTGCCGAGTTTTTGTATTACGGTTCCGGAGAGATTTTCAGGAACATCAACCACGGCCTCTTCAAAAGGTTCCATTTTTTGGCCGTCTATTTCTTTGATAATAACTTGGGGCTGAGAAACCTGAAGCTCATAGCCCTCACGCCTCATATTTTCCAAAAGAATGGCGATGTGCAGTTCTCCTCTCCCGTAGACCTTGTAGGACTCCGTAGATGAAAAATCAACTTTTAATCCGATATTAACCTCAAGTTCTCTTTCCAAACGCTCTTTCAACTGTCTGTTGGTTACGAATTTACCGTCCTGGCCGGCAAACGGAGAGTCGTTGATTAAAAAATTCAAAGATATGGTCGGTTCGTCCACATTGATAGCTGATAATGGTTCCACGTCGGGAGAAGTCGAGACCGTTTCTCCGATATAAATATCCGGCAATCCGGCAACCATAACTATGTCGCCTGCGACAGCCTCCTTCGCTTCTTCTCTTTTCATTCCGCGGAAGGTAAAAAGCTGGGTTATCTTGCCCGAGCGGGTTTCCCCTGTCGGCTTCTTTATAAAAACATTATCCCCCACCTTCATTGTTCCATACCAAACTCTGCCTATTCCGAGGCGTCCTAAAAAATTATCATAGGCCAAGTTGAAAGGCTGAAATCTCAACGGAGCGGAAGCGTCAGACGGCGCGGCCGGCACTTCTCTTAAAATCAAATCGAGAAGAGGGGTGAGATCTTTGGACTCATCAGTGAGGTTTAATTTTGCCGTACCTGTTTTTCCTATTGCATAAATAGTTTTAAAATCCAGCTGTTCGTTGGTTGCTCCCAAGTCCATAAATAATTCAAATACCTTTTCGTGGGTTTCGTCCGGCTTTGCGGCGGGTTTGTCTATTTTATTTATAACCAAGATTGGTTTTAAACCCAGTTCAAGAGACTTCTTTAATACGAACTTGGTCTGGGGCATCGGCCCTTCCTGTGCGTCTACAATTAAAAGAACGGAATCAATTGAACGTAAAACACGCTCTACCTCCGAGCCGAAATCGGCATGGCCGGGGGTGTCAACGATGTTTATTTTGGTGTCTTTATAATAAAGAGAGGCGTTTTTTGCATAAATCGTAATACCGCGCTCCTGTTCGAGCGCATTAACATCCATGCTGAATCCTTCCTCCACCATCCCCGTCTGTTTCATCAGGGCATCGGTCAGAGTCGTTTTCCCATGGTCTACGTGGGCAATTATTGCGATATTTCTGATTTGCATTTTGGGTAATAAAAAAGGCGCGAGTGACAAGGAAAACATGCTGGGCAGTGTGTACAAGCGCTGTTAGGCGCCCCAGACAACCTCGTCACTCGCTTGTATATAATAACATTAATTACAATTACCAGCAAGAGTATATCCGGTTTTTTGGGCGAGGGACTCGTTGGCAAACCAGAGTTTATTAACTTCTTTTATTTGTTTGGCTCCGGGACACCATGTAAAGTGATATTTTTTGGTAGAACTCGCTTTTGAGGCGACGACTCTTAAATCCTGTGGCTTGGCAGGAGTTTGTTTGGAACTATTTGGAACGGGGGTTCCCGTTGTTGCCTGGTAAACATCAGCTTTTTCGGTTGTTTTGGCAGGCGTTTTGTTGAGGGCGTTTATCCGGCCAATATTAAAACCTATGATAGCTATTAAAATAATGCAAAAACATAGAAAGATATCTTTGTAATGGTTCTTGACTGCTTGAATAATTTTTGCTAATATACTATTCATAATTATATAAATTCATGGCGCATACAAAGGCTATAGGGTCTACACAACTTGGACGAGATTCGCAACCAAAATATTTGGGCGTGAAACTTTATGCAGGCGAAGTGGCCAAACCGGGCAATATTATAATCCGGCAAAGAGGAACTAAATTCATTCCCGGCGATGGCGTCCGCATCGGTTCAGACGATACTATTTACGCAGTTATAAACGGCAAAGTCAAATTCACTACCAAAAAGAAAACTAAATACGACGGTTCTAAGCGACTTGTGAAAATCGTCAACGTGGTTGCCAACTAAATAACTCACTCCGCCTCTCTACCGCCCCTCCATCGCAATCTCTCCTCTATCACAACTCCGCAATGCGAACAAAATGGGGTCTCATTTCATAAATATGCGAGAGCGCTCTGCTAATTCGCATATTTACTCATTTGACCCCTATTTTGTTTACCCCATTGCTGCGTGGAGTGCTATCAGAGAGATTGGCGACTGGGGGCTCTGTGTTTAATAGCGAAAGCCCTATCCCCATTTTAGACCGTTTGCCTCCGAGGGTAACATAATGATTAAATTTGTTGAAAATTCAACTAAGAATGAATTTTGGTCGCGAAGCAGGAATGGATAACAAAATTCATAGCTGAATTGAGATAAATTTAAGCATTTGTCCGAAGGAGACCGAAGGCGCAGGCAACAGGTCGAGAATGGGGAGTGGCGGAGCGATAAGGATAAGGATGGGGATTGGCGGGAGCGGAGCTGGTTATTCTGCCTTTACTAACACCTTGACTTGAGTTTTAACCTCTGGAGACAGATTCAGGTCCACGAGATGCTCGCCGATGTGTTTGATGGGTTCTTCGTGGCCTATCATTTCTTCCTGAAGCTGGACTCCGGAGGCCTTTTTAATTTCTTTAACCAAGTCGTCCTTGCCGATTCCGGCGAATAGTTTGCCCGTCTTGGTTGCTTTGCGGGCGAATTCTATAACAATATCTTTTAATTTTTCAACGGCTTCAAGGGCGTTTTTTCTTTCAGCCTCGATCATGATAATCCGTTTTGCCTTCAACGACTCAACTTCTTTCATAGAGCCGCCGGTAGCCGCCTTGGCCATTTTTCTCGGCAATAAAAAATTTTTAGCATAGCCGTCCGACACGTTCTTCACATCCCCTATCTGCCCGAACCCTTTTATGTTTTGTAGTAATATAACTTTCATTACTTAAAATCCTACCATTTTAACCGACTTTTTGCAACTTGACTTTTGTGTATATTTTGTGATATGATTACATTTATGGAGGTGTGGTGATGAAGTTTATCCCCGTTCTTTTAATTGGCCTTGTGATTATATGGGTTGGTTTTCATGCCAGCCTCTGGGTTCTCAATCTGCGGGTCATTGAGGCGGTATTCTCGATTCTTCCGGATGCGATTGGGAGATTAGTCTACGTGATCGGGTTCATCGCCTTCATTGGCCTTGTGCTCATGTCCACTTTTGGGATCTGTGATCTTTTGGGTATAGACTACGACTAGTTTTGCCCGCGATTAGCTCGCACATTTGTGCTTAGCCTCGCGGGCTTTTCGTTTTTAATAAAGTAATTTTAGAAGAGGCAAGTGTGGGTTACCTGTTATTTTGATACATACATGCCTATTACTTGAAGCGAATGACAAAATGAAGATTATGAGCAGAAAAATGATGAAGTGAAAGCTCTATCTTACAATCTCGATCGCTTTATCTAACTGAGGGTCTTTGCCCGGAGTACCGATTTCTATTTTGCCTTCTTCTTTGAGGTCTTCTTCTTTGAACTTAATCTCAACGTCGGCTTCTATGCCTTTGTCAGAGATTGAAATTCCGGCCGGAGTAAGCCATTTTGCGATGGTTACTTTCAAGGAAGAACCGTCAGTATATTTCTCCAGTTCTTGAACCGAGCCTTTCCCGAAGCTTTTCTCCCCTATTATTTTAATTCCCCGGTTATCATGCAAGGCGCCGGCTAAGATTTCCGATGCCGAAGCGGAACCGCCGTTCATCAAGATAACCGTGGGGTATTTTTTCAATAAAGCATCGCCATCGCTCCGGAATTCATTTCTCGTTCCGTCTCTGAATACCTCGCTGACCACAATTTGGTTTTTGTCTAAAAACCAGCCGGCCAAATTTATGGCCGAATCCAACAATCCTCCGGGGTTGTTTCGCAGGTCGATTATTAATCTATCGGCATTGGATTTCAGTATTTCTTCCGATGCTTTTTTGAATTCCGAATCCACTGTTTGATTAAAGGAATATATTTGCATATAAGCGATCTTTTTGCCTCCGCCGGCTGGCGGACTGTCAATCAGTTCCCAGTCAATGGTCGGTATTTTTATGGCGTCTCTGATGAGTTCAATGTCTTTGGTGGCGCTGTTTTGTATGGTCAAGACAACTTTTGTCCCCCTTTTGCCCCTTATCAAGTTTACAGCTTCTTCAATTGTCAAATTTGCGGTTGGTTTGGCGTCTATTTTTAATATCTTATCTCCCGCTTTAATTCCCGCCTTGAAAGCAGGCGTATCTTTAAGGGGAGCTATGACGGTAAGGATGTTGTTTCTCTTTCCTATTTCAATTCCGACGCCGCCAAAACTTCCGGATATTTCTTCCTGGAATTTCTTGCTTGTGACCGGCTCAAAAAAAACAGTATAGGGGTCGCCGACGCTGTTGACCAGCCCGTTTATGGCCCCGTAAAGAATTTTTTGAGGGTCTACTTTCCCTTTATCAACATATTTGGCGCCAAGGTCGTTATATACCTTCCAAAAAAGAGAAAAATCAACATCTTCCGGTTTGCCGTTGTCGAGGTTTATCAGTTGCTTAATCGCCGCCACGGAATTTCCGCTGCCAAAATCTTTAAACAAGAAACCGCCCGTAAAGCCTAAAGCGAGGGAAACAATTATGTTTATAATTAATATTTGTTTTGTTTTTGTCATGTTTTATTTATCGAGTCAGATATTTAATCCATTTTATCATTTTAGAAGCCAAAGAATAGACCGAGTCCGAGGAACGACGACGAAGATATAGATTGTTCTATATTGAGGAGGAGAGACAATGGAATCGGTCTATTCCTTGTTTCCCGCAGCGGGCGGGCTGATTTTAGACCAAATCCTTTGTTGCTCGTCCTTGAAGTAGAATCATCTACATCTGCAGACTCGCGTCTCGGATTTGGCTAAAATCCGCTCCGCTAAATTGATAAAATGGGTTAATTATCTGACCTTGGTATTCGAAGCCCATATTTGCTAAAATAGAAAATGGCGTCTTTAACGTGCCATCTGGTTGCGCGGTTAAAGATAAATTCCAGGATGCCCAATCTTCCTCTGGATGTCTGTCCGTGGTAGTGAAAAATTTTCGCGTCAGGAAAGTAAATAACCTTATACCCATTTTCCCAAAAACGTCTTGCCCAGTCAACGTCGCTGAAATAGTGGTACAATTTTTCATCGAGAAGCCCCACTTTTTCAATGGCTGATTTTGATGTAATAAATACGGCGCCGGAAACCCAATCTACCTCCTGTGTTTTGGAAAGATCGGCATTTTTCATTAAAAAACGGCCGAGAATTTTTTGGGCATAAGGCAGGTACGGGATCCTTCTGCAAATAACCGTCCAAGGCGAATAGAATTTGAAACAGGAAGCCTGCTCTGTTCCGTTGAAATTAATTAATTTCGGACCCAACAAGCCTACGTCCCGATGTTTCTTAAAATAATCAAAAAGTTTCTCTATGGCGCCGGGTTCCACCACCACGTCATAATTAAAATACAAAACATACTCTCCTTTGGAGGCCTTAATCCCCTCGTTTACTCCCCGAGTGTACCCGCAATTTTTTTGCAGGGGTATGAGTTTTATATTTTTAAATTTATCCTGAAATTCATCCAAGACCACGCTCTGTGTTTCCAAAGAGGTCTCGTTGTCTACGACAACAATTTCGTAATTTAAACCGGCTGATAACGATCTGGCAAATGAGGAGAGGCACAATCTTAGCAAGGCCGGGTTTTTGTAGCTTAAAATAATAATAGATAGCATGGACGAAGTTTACTTTAGGTTATCCTGAAAAAGTTGCTTTATTTGAGTAAAATTATCACCTTTTGGAAGAAGTATGTAGGATTCGTTGGCGCGGGATTCATAGAGAAGATTTTCAGTGGTTATAACATATTTTTTAATTTTTCCGGAAGAGCCGGCTTCTTTGGCCAGATCCAGCAATTCTTTGGTGTCCCAGATATTAACGTCGGTTTTAATATTCGAACGTATACTATTCAGAATCGAAATGGTTTTAACAGGATCGGACCAGAAGTTCAGATTCGTCAGTTTGTCTTTTAGGGCGAATATTACCTCTTGTTGGCGTCTTGACCTGTCAAAATCGTTGGACGAAAATCTTGAGCGGGCATAATAAAGAGCATTTTTTCCGTTCAGATGATTGGTTCCGGCCGGCAAAGAAAATTCAAATCCCCACTGTTTTTTTTCTTCAAACGGCTGCGCAAGGACAATATCTATCCCGCCGATCTGGTCTATTATTTTTTCAAAAGAAGAAAAATTTAAAACCGCCACTTTGTCTATGTAAACCCCGGTTATTTTCGAAACCAGCTCTTTCGCATAACTAACCCCTCCGTTTTTACGGTAATAGCCGTATTCGTAAGCCGTATTTATCTTGTCTTTTTTATTTTTGTCTATTTTTACGTAAAGGTCGCGTGGAATTGATGTCAGCGAAGTTTTTTTGGTAATTTTATCAAAACTTAGAATCATTATCGTATCGGTAAGAAGAGCTCCGCCGTCTTTTGCGTCCGGGTCATCTTCTCCTCTTAAACCTAAAACCAAAACATCAAAACGGTCCGGTTCTTCGGCGGGCATTATATAGTCAGGATCAACCGGTTCGGAAGCGAAGCTGAAAATACTGGCCACTTTTTGCCAGAAAGGAGTTGTCCCGTTTTTTACCTCAATGGTTTTTGATCTGCTGCCTAAAAAATACCCGATTACGACCAAGGATAAAATTAAAACAATGACGCCGAGGCGTTTTTTGTTGAATCGAGGTCTTTCGTTGAAATCAGGCTGGATAAAATTGTGCTGATTGTTTAAATAAACCATCTTCTCATTTCTTCCGGACCGGCCACCCTGCGTTTCATAATTTGCCCCCGTTTCTTTAATATTCTTGGAAGAAGCCGAAAAAACGTAGGCACTTCGGCAAGTATTTTGGGCTCAAAAATGATTATATAACCAAGCATCATTATCTCCCGCTTGAGTATATGCGGCAGGTCTTTTAAGATATTTATTGTATAATCATTTTTGATAATTGTAAAGCGAATATTTCGCCATTCTAAACGCCTTTTTTGCAAGGATAATCGCCTTCTAATTTTAAGAAAATCAGAGAAAGTTCTGCTCAAATTCTTGGTGGTCTGGCGGTCGTGCCAGGCAATTACATCGGGAACAAACAACTGCTTCCATCCGAACAGCCTCATTCTCCACGCAACATCCAAATCTTCCGCGTACCAGAACATGTCGTGGTCGGCTATTTCGGAGACGATTCCCGCTTCGCGTGAACCCTCGCTTTGACCCATAATCCGGCAATTTTCCAGAGCATTTTTACGGAAAACCGGAACCGCCCCCTCTACCGCGAATATCTCCTGTTCTTTGTTAAAATCGAATTGCTTGCCCGCCGAAACTTTAGTGAAGGAGGGGCCGTTATCTTTTTCTCCGTGGCCTATGTTTATTATTCTTCGGGATTTGAATATCTGAAATCCGCAGGTATCAATCGTTCCTCCGGTTTTAATTTTATAATTTTCATTTTCTAAATCAGACAAATCATATTTATAGACCTTGGCTTGAATGGCGCCTATTTTTTCATCTTTACTTATTGCCTTAACCGCATTTGAAACAAAATCCTTATCAAGAATGACGTCAACCGACAAAATTATCACATATTCTCCGGCGGAATGTTCTAAAAGTTTTTCCTGCCCCGGCCACATACCCAGATTTTTATCGTTTTCAATCAGATTGAATTTTAAAAAATCGGAAAATTCGCCGGCCATTTCCTTGATTATGGTTTTTGTAGAATCAACCGAACCATTATCAAGAATATTAAGTTCAATCCGATTATGAGGGTGAGTTTGATCTTTTACGGAATTCAAACAATGGCGGACATACTTTTCGCCGTTCAGAACCACGAGGTTGATTGTGATTAGGGCGTCATTCATGTCCGGCTGAAATTAGAGCAACAGTAGTTACGAAAAGCAAGAATGCTCTCTCGTCAAAAAGAGCCACGTCGGTCAGGCAATAAATTAAAACCCAAGGAACGAAAATCAAAGCCGCGCCATTGTAAATGGTTATTTCACGGTCTTTTGAAGCTACAAAGTTGTTATGGGCCTTTTGCATCAAAAGCCACAAAAACCAGAGAGCAAAGATCAGGGCCGGAATTCCCATTTCGGCGGCAATTTGCAGGTAAATATTATGGGCAGAAGAGCCGGCTTTGGCTAAAAACAAGTCCTGATTCAAAACAACAGGAAAGTTTCCTATCCCCACACCTAGAAGCGGACGGTTTTTTATTGATTCCAGAGAAAGTTTCCATATCCTTATCCTTTCTTTGTTTGATGTCTCGCCAAAATTTATTATAGAACGCACTCTTTTGGATAATAAGTCCGAGTCCAGTTTATAAAGCCGGAACTGTGGCGAGGCGAATATCGGGAAAGCGATGATAAATAATGTGAAAAAAATAATAAAATGAAGCGATATTTTTTTAAATATTTTTTGATTTTCTTGATTTGTTTTTATTCTTTTAAACCGGAAGATCCCGAAGACGGCGATAACGGCCGATGCCGCGCCTGCCGCCCAGATTCCTCTTGTGCCGGTCAGTATCGCGGCTAAAAAGACCGAGGAAACCAGCGGGACGAGTATTTTTTTTCTGTTAAAGAATATTACAAATATTGCCGGCAACCCAAGCAAAATAAACTGCGGAAAAGAATGAGAATCCGGGAAAAGAGAGAACATCCTCAACGATATTTGCTCGCCGTAATAGGCGTACCAAGTGTTTCCCAGATTATAAACGATATACGACCAGCCGGCGCCGAACTGGTTAAATTGCACCTTGCCCGCCCAAAATCCCATGAATTGGTAGATATCCATCAGATACGTTGAACCAAGCTGGAGGAAACCGATTAAGGTCACGATGATAACCGGGATAGATATGTTTTTTGTCAGTTGTTTAGCGAATTCATCTTTTCGGGCCAGATCAGAAATCACCACGCCAATCAAACTCAAATTAAGGAAATAAATTATTCTTTTTACTGCCAGCATTTTATCAGGAGCGGGAATGACTGATAAAATTGCCGTTGCGAGAAGTAATAAAAGCGGTATTGAAAAGTATTTGCGGTAATCAGGCCATTCTTTATAAAGCCATTTAAGGAATATTATTCCCGACAATATCCTCCATGTGTTGAAGTTGTCAAAAGTTGCCGTGAGCGGTATGGCAATAAAAAAAGGTATTGAGCGGACAAAAAACACAGTCGCATCTTCAAGCGAAGCGAATAGTGCATATACCGCCAAAGCTACGGCCAGATATGGCACAACCGCGCGCGGCAAAATGCCGGTTACTATCAAACCGAACAAAATAATTTCTGCCGCAAAAATCCAATTGATTAATTTTTTATTCATTCTCAACGTCTATATGAATTAATGCTGTTCTTATGGCTTCTTTGGTATACTCTTTGCGGGTTAACCGGCCTCTCGTCATTATTCCGACCAATCCTTCCGCGGAACCTACTTTTGGATTTTTAGTTAGTCCCGATTTATGCGCGGCGTCATTCATATCCAAACCTTCTTTGAGCATATAGTCAGCAACCTTTTGGGGCGCTTCCCATGCAGAAGAAAGTCCTAAATGATATTCTTTGCCATCAAATATAGCGCATACGCAGACATCCATATGGCCGGTTTTTGTATGAGGCACGGCCATTAAACCTGATTCAATGCCAAAACTAAAATCGCAATTATTAAAAGAGTTTTTTGCGCGGTTCATTGCCCCTTTAATTGTTTCTTCTAAAGATTTAGGCTGATCACCAACTTCCGATGATGCTTCTATGGCAATAATCTCAGCCTTTCTTAAGTGAGGATAATCATTTAAAATTTCTTCAACAGCCCCCACTTTTATTAAATTTTTTGAACCGATATTAATGATCATTTTCTATTAGCTTTAAAAACCTGTCCACAAAACTTTTCCAATTATATTTTTTAACGAATTCCGGGCCTTCGGATCTTATTTTATCAATTTTCTGATTGTCAGTTAACGCTTGTCCGATTGTCTCGGCAATATCATCAACTTCGCCACTTTTTGAATAAAAGGCGTATTCGCCGAAAAGTTCGTGCCCCAGTTCATTATCAGCGATAACCGGCGGAACGCCAAATGAAAGCGCTTCCATCGGAGGCAGACCGAAGGCTTCCCTGTCGGAGACATACACCAAAGCTTTTGCTCCGGCGTATAAATCAGCCAGTTCGTCATCTTTAACATGGTCCTTGTGGATGACGGCTTCCCGGTGGAGTCGGCCGTTAACTTGAGAAACAAGGGGGCTGATGGTCGGAGTTTCGTATTTATCGGGTCCAATGGCTATTAGTTTTAAATCAGGGAAGATCGATGCTATGTTTTCAAATGCCAAAATGGTTTCTTTAAGGTGTCTGCGCGGAAAGGCCTGTCCGGCATACAAAATATATTTATTATTGTTATCAGTTTTTTGTGTTGCAGGAACATCTGCCCCCAAATGATTTACTACGATGCGTTCCGGCTTTATTTTAAATAATTTGACCAGTTCTTTTTTTGAAGTTTCAGAAATTGCCATAATTTGTGAAGCATGACCGGCGGCCCATCCTGCAAATACGCGGTATGCCAGCCTGTATCGCAATGGAAGTTTTTGATTTCTTGATTCATAATAAACATCGTCGGTAAGCATGACCACCGATTTGCCGGAAAATATCAGAGGGAGCATATAATTCGGGAAAAACATTACATCAACCCGCTTGAACCGCAAATAAATCGGAAGATAAACATAATAATACAAACTGAACGAGGCCGGAATAATCGGAGGTTTTAATATTTTTTTCTTAAAAATAGGATTTTTGAGATAAGAATAATCGGGGATTTTTGATTTAAAATATAAATAAAACTCAAACTTATTTTTGAGTTCCGGACGTCTTGATATCTCTTCGAGGAGTTTGCTTGTAAGACGGGCGACTCCCCAAGTGTCGTTTTCGATCGGCTCGCACTCAATGCCGATTTTTTTAATCATGTAATTTTCCCATTCTGCCGGCATACCAATCCCCCACCCCCTTTAGTATTGCAAGGGATTGTTCCTTATTTTTGCCGATCACTATTTTTATTATTTGTTTTAGAGCAATCAACCAACTCCACGGCTGAGTCAGTAGTTTAATATACCACGGCCCATTTTTAAAATTAAAATAGAGGGCATTACGATAGTGATACCGCAGAAGCATCGGCGAGCCCAGTTTTTTGGTTGAGGCGGAAACGGAATGAGAGATTTTTATTTCGGATAGAAAAGATACCGGAATCCTTGCTTTGCGGGCTCTTTGGCAAAAATCAGCGTCCTCAAAATACAAAAAATAATTCTCATCCAAAAATCCTGTTTTATCAAAAACATTCTTATGAATAAGCATCGCCCCGCCGATAGCATAAGCCCGTGGACTAACGACCTTGAAGGTCGTTATGTGGATAAGTGTTGGTTTTAACCATTGAATCAGGCCGGCAAAAGAGGTTCTGCTTCCTTCATCCAAAGCTAAGCCGATAATTCCTTCCTTGCCCCTTTGCCCTGAGCCCGCCGAAGAGTCCAAAACAGCCCTTAGACGCTCTATAAATGAGCTTTCAACCCAAGTATCATTGTTGAGTAAAAGCACCCAATCTGCCCCGTTTTCAAGGGCTTTTTTGATACCCGCATTATTGCCTCCCGAATAACCCAGATTGCGGTCGTTCTTTATGTAAATTATGTTGGTTTCTGGTGTCTCATAATCCATCAGTTTGCCTACATTATCAGAGTTGTTATCTATAACGATAACCTCAAAATCTTTCTCGGTCTGGTTTTTTAATGATTCCAAAAGTTTTATCGTGTTTTCCGAACTATTGTGGTTGATTGTAATAATGGTTAGCCGCATATTTCGTTTACTAATTTTAACATTTCTTTCCGGAATCTGTCCCGTGAGAATTTTTCGGCCCATTTCCGGATAATTAAGGGGTTATAATTTTTGTAATTCTTGTTCAGGCGGCGGACGCCGTCGGCCAGCGCCTCCGGAATCGGGTCGTCAAAAAATTCTCCGGTGATATTTTCTGCTACCGTTTCCAGCGCTCCGCCTTTCCGGAGAGCCAATACCGGCTTGCCGAAGCTCATTGCTTCAAGAGGTGTCAGTCCGAAATCTTCTTCCTGGGGCATGATGAACGCTTTGCAGTTGCGGTAGTAATTCCCAACCTCTTCATCTTTTTTGTATCCGAGGATTTTTATATTCTTGCCGGCCTTTTTTTTCAGGTTGTTCTTGGCCGGTCCGTCGCCGATGATCACGAGTTCGTACCCCAATTTATTGAATGCATCTATCGCAATGTCTATATTTTTATGAGGAAAAAGCCGGCTTACTATTAAATAATATTCCGAGTTATCCACAGATTTCTCATGTCCGACACGGCGTGTCGGGTATGAGGTTGGGGATATTGGGGGGTAAATAATTTGTGACTCTTTGCCGTAATATTTTTTAATTCTTGATTGGACATGCTCGGAGATGGCGATAAACTTGTCCACCCTGTCCGAAGCCTGCCTGTCCCAGATTCTCAATAAATGACGGGACAATCCAGCCAATACACCCCGGTTTTCATATTCAGCATGCCTGTCCCACAAAAATCTCGTCGGGCTGTAGCAGTAGCAGATGTGTTTTGTTTTTGGTTTTAGAACCAGACCTTTGGAAAATATGACTGACGAAGATATAACAATATCAAAACCAGACAGGTCAAAAGACTCAATTGCCGGCGGCATCAGGAAAAATAAATATTTGTATAATCTGTTTATTAAAGGAATTTTTTGGAGAGAACTTGCTCTGATTTCCGCGTCGGGCAGAAATTCCCGGACAAATTTTTTATTGGAAAAAAGGACATATATCGGCGCGTCCGGAAATATCTTGTGGAGTTCCACCAAAACCCTCTCGGCCCCGCCGAGGTTGTTCAGCCAGTCATGCACGAATGCGATTCTCATGTGTAATTAATATCACAATCGGGAATGTTTACAAAGAGTCCCGGATTCTGATATTCTTTGTCCAAGTTCTTTTATTGGGAGAAAGCAATGACCATCGATGTGGCTGTAAGTCGTATCACCCTTTTTTCGGTATTTATGGACAAGACAGCCGAATTCTATAATGCGATCGGACTCAACCTCCAGAAGTCCCGAGGCGAGTGGAGTGGAGAGTATCATTATCTTGATATTCTTGAGCATGGCGGACAGAGAATTTTCTTTGAGATCCATCCGTTGAAATCTGGATTGCCAGTGGTCAGCCCCCACGGGCTGGGATTTGATGTAGAAAATGTTCCTGAAGTGCTCAAGAAGCTGATGGAAATGGATACTCCGGTTTCAAGGCCGGGAAATCCCAAGATGTATTTTTGTTGTACTTTAGCTGAAACGAGAGACCCAGACGGTCGAACGGTAACAATCACTCAACATGGTAAGGTAAAACCGGCGTAATCGCCGGCCTTTTTATTTGGCGGTTTTATCTTTTTGCGAGAACATTACGTTTGTAGATATCCAGGTTCTCAAGAACTATGCCTGTGCCGCGGGCGACGCAGAATAGCGGATCGTCGGCAATCGTTGCCGGAACGCCTGTTACTTTGGTAATCAGCTTGTCTATGTTTTTAAGCAAAGCTCCGCCTCCGGAAATGTGAATTCCTTTGTCCATGATGTCCGAGCAAAGTTCCGGAGGGGTTATTTCAAGGACGCTTTTAATTATCTGGACTATTTCCCGGAGTTGTTCGGTGATGGCTTCGGTGATTTCGTTGGTGGTTATTTCAATTGTTTTAGGATAGCCGGTGGCAAGATCTCTTCCTCTGATATTTATTTTTTCCTCTTCGGGCACTTTCATGGCGCTTCCGATGGAAATTTTAAGAAGTTCGGCGGTTCTTTCGCCGATTGCCAGGCCGTGTTTCTTTTTAATATATTCAACGATTGCCTGATCAAGCTTATTTCCGCCGATGCGGACTGATTTCCAGGTTACAATTCCGCCGAGGGAAATGACGGCTATTTCGGTGGTGCCTCCTCCGATATTCAAAATCATATTTCCCGCCGGACTGTTTATGGATATCTTGGCTCCGATGGCGGCAAGCACCGGCTCTTTGACAAGATAAACCGCCTTGGCTCCCGCATTGAGCGCCGCTTCAATAACTGCTCTTTTCTCGGTGGAGTTAATTCCTGCCGGAACCGATATCAAAACTTCCGGCTTAACAAAACTCAAGAATCCTCCGGCCCTTTTGATGAAATAACGGAGCATTGCTCCCGTAACGCGGTAATCGGCGATGGCGCCGTCAATCAACGGCTTGGATACGATAATACTGTCAGGCGTCCGGCCTATCATTTCTTTGGCGAGATTGCCGACGGACATTATTTTATTGTCTAAAATGGAAATGGCGACAACAGAAGGTTCATTGATGATAATTCCCTTTTTGGGTATGAATACCACAGTATTAGTTGTGCCGAGATCGATGCCTATTTTCTTCATTTTTTAAATTCTTTTTATATCCGCCCCTATTTTTCTTAAGCGCTCCTCTATTTTTTCATATCCCCTGTCGATTTGATACACGTTATTGATAACCGACTTTCCTTTTGCGCACAGCACCGCGATAAGATATGCCATTCCCGCCCGCAAATCAGGACTTTCAATATTTCTGGACCTCAACTTTGTCGGTCCCTGTATGGAAATTCTATGGGGGTCGTGCATCAAAACATTCGCGCCCATTCTTTTTAACTCTTCGGTCCAGAGCAGTCTCCCTTCGTAAATTGTTTCGTGAACCAGTCCCTGACCCTCTGCTTGAGTTAATAGCACACAAACAGGCGACTGTAAATCGGTAGGAAACCCGGGATACTCATGGGTCTTGACGTTTACGGTTTTTAATCCGGAAGGAATGACCTCAACCTGATTTTTGCCTATATTTAAACGGACGCCGGCCTTTCTCAATACATTCCACAAAGAATCCAAATGTTCCGGCTCGCAATTTTTTATTAAAATATTGCTTTTTGTCGCCGCCGCTAAAATAGCGAACGTTCCGGCCTCTATTCTGTCGGGGATGGTTTGATATTCGCCCCCAATTAAACTCTTTACCCCTTCAATCGCGATGAAAGGAGTGCCCGCTCCCTGGATTTTGGCTCCGCATGAATTTAAAAAATTTGCCAAACTCTCTATTTCCGGTTCGCAGGCGCAATTTTTTAAAATAGTTTTGCCCTTGGCGAGAGAAGCGGCCATAATCATGGCCTCGGTTCCGGTGACGCTTACGTTGTTAAACGTAAATTTAGCGCCTATCAGCTTGCCTTTGATTTCATAAAGTCCGTTGCGGTAATTTATTTTTGCCCCTAATGTTTTGTAGCCGTCCAGAAATATGTCTATCGGCCTTTCGCCTATCACGCATCCGCCCGGGTGAGGAAATTTAACATTTCCGGCGCGGGCGAGGAGCGAAGCCGTGAGCACGATAGAAGCCCGGAGTTTTTTGGCTATTTTCGGATTTATGGCCGAAGTTTTTATTTTGGCGGCCGTTATTCGATACTCGCCGTGTTTGGGATGGAGAACTTCAACGCCAAGATTTTTCAGTAATTCGGATATTCTGACTATGTCTTCCACTTCTGGAACATTTTTTATTCTTACGGTTCCTGATGTAAGAACCGAAGCGGCAAAAATTTTAAGGGCGGCGTTCTTTGCGCCCCTGACCTCTATTTTGCCCTTGAGTTTGTTTCCCCCGTTGATAACAAATTTATCCATGCACTATATGATACATTTTTTGGACAAAAATAAAAGTCGGCATCCCCCATTAAAAAATGAGACGCCGACTGAAGTATTTCAGCATCAGGAAGAAATACCCCGTGAGGAGGATCAGGGCTGTCAGCACTCCGGAATAGATGAACACGTCTCCGATGCTGTATGTGGCTTTGACCCCATAGGGCAATTCCGCGTGGAAGATGTCGGCCAGCATGGTCAGCCGGCTGGACTCGTTCATCGGGATATGCCGCTCGCTTATCACCGGCTCCGTCGTATCGACAGGCATTTTGCCGTCGTTGACGAAAAGAACGATGTAGTTCAGGCACGCGCCTGTGAGCATGGATATCACGCAGAATTTCATGACCAATTTTTCCAAGGTACTTATCACTTTCCACCTCCCTTGATTTCGATAGTTATATTATATCATGAATTTAATAAAAAAGCAAGACATAACATTGAATGGTGCCCGCTGATATGCTAAACTTATCTGGTTCTATAATGACTAAACAAACAAAAAGAGCTCTGTTTTATTCGGCGGCGGTTATCTTTGTTTTGTTGAGCTATGTTATTATTCTTTACGCTCAAGGATATAAATACAGTTTTTCCGAAGCGAGGTTTTTCCGGACGGGGTCAATATTTGTGAAAGCAAATGAAGACGCAAAAGTGTATCTGAATGATAAGTTTTTAAATTCAACGTCTTTCTTCGGCAACTCATATGCGATAAGCGGGCTTTTGCCGGGACAGTATACGGTTCGCCTGCAAAAAGATAATTTCAGTTCATGGCAGAAAAAAGTCCCCGTAGAGGAAGGATTGGTAAGCGACTATTCCAGAATCCTGCTTCTTCCTAAATCGGGAGATAAAGCCGTGGCCCTAAAGAAGGAAATAACCGAACTCCTATATCCTTCTCCAAAACCGGGTTCAAAACCTGCGCCAAAACCATCTCCAAGTAAAACCCCGGCTCCTTCGCCGGTTCCCGTATCAACAGAACCTTTCTATGTCAAGAACGGGGTTTTATTTAAGAATATGGAAAACGGTGAGACCGAGCGTCTGGCTTATCTTGTGGCCGGATTCGTCGTATCGCCAGACGGCAAAAAAATTACTTGGTGGAACGAAAATGAACTCTGGGTGATGTGGCTTTCGGATACCGATTATCAGCCGTACCGCAAGGCCGGAGACAAAGAATTGATAACAAAATTCTCCGTCAAAATAAATAACGCCGCATGGTTTCGCGACAGCGACCATATTGTTGTTGATTCAAGCGGATATAAGGTCATAGAGTTAGACAAACGCGGCGGATTGAATATTGTAGAAGTAAATTAGTGTTTGAAAATAATCCTCCAGGAACCCCGGTCATCTACGGCCCGCTTCCGGTTCTGCTGAACCTCAGCTACCTTACGCCCTCGCCTTCGCGAGGGTCTTTATGTGTCTTAAGACGACCGGGGTTCCTTTCGTAATTAAACATGGCAGCGAAGGACATGTGCCTTCAGAGAAGGACTCGGAGGCATTATTTGCTTGGTTCTTAAATAATGCCGAGAGACAAGAAAGATTTGCCGCTCATGAGTTGCTTAGAATAAAAAATCGCGGTATTATCAGCGAAGTCCTGTTTTGTGAGAGGTTTGCGATGACAAGAGAAAAATACAAGGCCAATGTTGATAAAATTGTTGAGAGAGAATGTAAAAATGGCAAACACACGCTTGTAAAAATTTATGAATCAGGAGGCGATATGGAGAGTGATGTTGTCAGGTGGTGCATAGTATGCGGGTCGATTACTGTAGATACGGACTATGACGACAGGACAGATCCGGGAGCAGTATTAAAGATGAAGTCGCCTCTTATAACAAAAGCTTTAAGCTAATACCGCACATTGTGCGGATTTATTTTAATTAAAAACCGGCTATTTTGCCGGCTTCTCGAAAGCTGTTCTGCAGACGATACAGGTCATGTTTTTCAGCGGGACCCGGCAGATGGTACAATAGTAATGAAAAGCGGTGCTTTGCATGTCCGGATGAACTCCGCATTCCGGACAATTGCCGTTAGCATCCAGCCGTGCCGTACACGGCGGATCGTCATGGTGCAGGACGAGTTTTGCTTTCATTGTCATCATCTTATCAAAAAACGGTGTCAATAAAAAATATCACTTCTCTGCCCAAAAATCAATAAACAAAAGCCGCCTCTATAGCGGCAGTCTGTAATAGTTACTCTCCCCAACCTTTCCTATAAGTTCAAATCCTAAACTTTGATACATATGATTTGCTGCTTCACGATGAGGGTGGCTGGTTAAACTGATAAATAAAACCTTTTCTTCCCGTGCTTTATTTATCAAAAATTCCATCATTCTTTTTCCCAACTTCATTCCGCGGTGTTGTTCATCAACCACGACATCCCCAATTATTGCGGTCTTATTCAGAAGTAAACGCCTAACAGCCAAAGTGGCCATAGCAATAATTCTGTCTTCCGAATTTTTAACCAATAAAATAGAAACGCCCGATTGGCTTAAAATTTCATTCAAGACTACCCTGTTTACTTCTTTAGGTTTGCTCGTGAGCTGTTTTAAAAGTGCGTTTATATCGCCAATTTGGCTTTCGGTAGGTTCTATTTGAAGAGAACTGAAGATGACATTCGCAGTCATTTCCTTGCCTCTTTTCAAAGAAACTCTAGCCATACCTTACGAGAATTTGAGGCGGAGGTCAAACTCCCATTCTTCCGCCTAATAATCAACGGCTCACACATGTGAGCCGTTGATTATTAGGATTAACGTTTGCTGAACTGTCCCATTTTTCTTGTCCCTGCCACCAATCTTATCCGCTGTCCGCCATTAAGAAAGAGGGCGGGATTGGTACGGGACTGCGAAAAATAATCGGGTAATTTACCAAACTAACGTTTGCTAAATTGACCCATTTTTCTGGCTTTCTTGTGGCCGTACTTGCGTCGTTCTTTGATGCGGGAGTCGCGGGTGAGGAAGCCGGACTTTTTGAGTTTTTTTCGGAAGTTGAGGTCAAATTCAACCAATGCTCTGGCTATGCCGTGTTTGATGGCGCCGGCCTGACCGCTCAACCCCCCGCCGTGGACCACAACCGTGGCCTTGAAGCGGTTTAATGATTTGAGCTTTCTCAAGGGCGATTCAACAATGCTCCAGAGGTTAACATCGGAGAAGTAGCTTCTGTAGTCCTTGCCGTTTACGACAACAAGGGCTTTTTCTCCTTCAACGGTATCGGTGGACTTTTTAGTATACAAACGCACTCGGGCAATGGACTCTTTTCTTCGTCCGATGGCCTGGAAATATTTTTCTTTGCCGTTGCCATTGGCGACTTCAGCTACTTCAACGGGAGCTATTTCAACCAAAATCTCCTCTTCTTTGACGACAGGTTTCGGTTTGGCTACGGCCTTATGTTTTACGGCAGCTTTTTTGACAGCCGGTTTTTTGGTTGTTTTTTTAACTGGTGCCATTGTTATTTTGCGAATTTAAGATTTTTAATTATTTTATCTCTGGTCTTGTTCTTGGGAAGCATTCTGTAAACGCAGTCTCTGATAACTTCGGTCGGCCTTGTTTCCCAGAGTTCGGACAGTTTCCTTGCCCTGATGCCACTGTGGTATCCGGAATAGTGATAGTAGGTCTTGGTAGCGAATTTGGAACCGGTAAATCTGATCTTATCGGCATTCTTTACCGTGACCTCAACCTCGGGCAAAACCTCGGGCTGATATGAAGCTGAATTCTTACCGCGCAAAAGTACGGCGATCTTTGATGCCAATCTTCCCAATGTTTCATTTGTTGCGTCTATTTCAACGGTCTTCATATTATTTAGTAAATTCTATAATAACCATCTCGGCGCTATCGGACCTTCTCTGGCCCAATCGCAGTATTCTGGTATATCCGCCGTTTCGCGAAGCAAAATCGGGAGCTATCTCGGACATCAGTTTCTTAGCGGCTTTTTCGCCTATCTGCGTTAGAACCGATCTTCGCGCGGCCAAATCCTGCTTCTTAGCCGTAGTTATCAGTTTGGCGATGTAGACGGTCAACGATTTGGCTTTGGCGGAAGTGGTTTTTATTTTGCCGTGTTCTATCAACGCTGTCGCCAAAGCCCGGTAAAGCACCTTTCTTTGTCCCGCCTCTCTTCCGAATTTTCGATGTTTGCCCCTTCTCATATTTTATTTGGACTTTTTCTTGGCAGTTGCTTTGGTTTTCTTCGGCTTTGCCGTCTTTTCTTCCGTCTTAACATCCGAAATCAACTTAAAGTGGTCAACAAGAATTTCAGAAGCTTTCTTCATTGCTTCCTCCGGTTCTATGGAACCGTCCGTTTCTATTTCCATTACAACCTTGTTGAAATCGATTCTCTGGCCCACGCGGACGTTTTCTATCTTGAAGTTGACGAGTTTAACGGGTGAAAAAATAGCGTCAACGGCGATAACTCCGATGGCGAGTTTTTCTTTTTGTCTCTGCTCAACCGGCACGTAGCCGACGCCTTTTTCCACTTCCAATTCCATGCTCAAGCCCATTTTCTTGTCGGTAATGGTGGCAATGTGCTGGTCTTCGTTTATCAATTCAATATCAGAGGTAAGCTTGATATCCGCGGCTGTGACGGTTTTTTCTCCTTTGACATCCAAGGTCAGTTTGACCGGACCGTCTCCGTGAAGCTTAAATCTGATTTTTTTGATATTCAAAATGACTTCGACGACATCCTCCAAAACCCCGGAGATGCTTGAGAACTCATGGTCGACGCCTTTTATTTTAACCGAGGTGATAGCGGCTCCCTCCAAAGACGACAACAGCACCCTCCTTAACGGGTTTGCTATCGTGGCTCCGTAGCCCGGCATCAATGGAGATATTTCAAACGTGGTTTTTGAACCCTCCTTCGACAACACTTTAATTTGTTCCGGTATCTGTATCATTTTGTTTTATGTAATGCGCCTTAATAATCAGCACATGACACATATTAATTACCTTGAATAAAACTCAATTATTGCCTGCAGGTCCCCGACGTTTATTCCGCTTTCCGGAAGCGTCGGCTGACCCTTTATTTTTGCCGTCATCTTTTCCTTGTCCAGTTGAATCCATGCGGGCGCGTCGTATTTTTTGAGCCATACCGGCATAAGATTCATAAAGAAGGGGCTTTTCAGGCTTCCTTCTCTTATCTTGAGCTCATCGCCTATTTTGACTTTGAAAGAAGGGATCGTGACCCTTTTTCCGTTTACCAGGATGTGTCCATGATTCACAAGCTGTTTGGCCTGATCTCTTGATTGGCCGAATCCCATCCGGAAAACGACATTATCCAACCGGTTCTCAAGCTCTTTCAGAATAAATTCGTACGGTTCTTTTTTGGAATTGATGGAAGCTTTAATGTAATTCTTGAATTGTTTTTCCAGCAGTCGGTAAATGTTCTTTATTTTCTGTTTGGATTTTAACTGTTGGGCGAATTCCGATGCTTTTCTGGAACCCTTCTGGCCGTGCATTCCGGGCGGATACGGTTTTTTGGTCATAGCGGATTTCTGGGAATATGATCTCTCGCCTTTTAAGTAAAGCTTTTCGCCTAACCTTCTTTCTATTTTTTCTTTTGGTCCTGTGTAACGTGCCATATATTTATAATTTCTAAATTCTAATACCTAAATACTAAACTCTGCGTGGTTTAGATCTGCGGACGCCGTTGTGCGCAATCGGGGTCGCATCCTGTATCGAAGTAAGGTTTAATCCGGTTCCGGCTAATCCTCGGATAGCCGATTCACGGCCCGGACCGATACCTTTAACAACAACTTTGATATTCATTAAATTGTATTTTTTTGCCTTTTCAAAAACATCCTTAGCCACCATGTTGGCGGCATATGGAGTTGATTTTCTTGCTCCTTTAAATCCAAGTAAACCAGAGGAAGACCAGGCGAGAATATCGCCCTTAAGGTCGCTGATGTCGATGAGCGTATTATTGTATGAAATGTTGATGTGGGCGACTCCGTTGATGACCTGCTTCTTGGTTGATTTCTTGGAAGCGCTAACAACCCCTTCTGTAACGGGTTTTATGTCTTCTTCTGTTTTTGTTATTATTTTTTTCTGTCCCATATGATTAAGTCTTATCCGATGACGACTTTCTTCCCGAACCCATCGTTTTTCTCACATTTCCCCTCAAAGTTCTGGAATTTGTTTTGGAACGTCCGTGGATGGGCAGTTTTCTGGCATGCCTTAACCCCCTCCAGCTCCCGATCTCTTTTAAGCGTTTAATATTCTGACCGATGTCTTTGCGCAAATCCCCTTCAACCTTGTAGCTCTTTTCCAAAATCTTCTGTATCTTGTTCAATTCTTCAGTGGTAAGATCTTTGGCCAGTTTATCGGCGGATATATTTGAGGATCTCAAAATAATTTTGCTTGAAGGCCGGCCCACCCCGTATATGTAGGTCAGCGAATATAATATTTTTTTGTTGTCGGGAATGTTTATTCCTAAAATACGCGCCATATAATTTAAAATTAGCCCTGTCGCTGTTTATGCTTCGGATTCTTGCATATGCAATAAAGACGGCCCTTTCGCCTTACCAATTTGCAGTTTATGCACATTTTTTTGACCGATGCTCGTACTTTCATATTAGAATCTAAACGTTATTCTTCCCCTTAACCCGTCGGGGCTTAATTCTACCGCAACTTTGTCGCCGGGCATTACCTTTATATAGTTTAATCTCATCTTTCCCGCAAGATATGCTAAAATTTTACGGCCATCTTCCAGCTCAACGGTAAAGGTCGTGCCGGGTAATGACTCTACTACTGTGCCGTTAAATTTTTCTTTTTGTTCTTTCACCCCGCTCTTGAAAAGCATCGGCTGTTTAGTTCCAATGCTTAACTATTATTTGAAACCCTTCCCGTTAGAAATATTGATATGCTTTTCAAGGGCGGGGTTCAAAATGAATTTCTCCCGACAGAGAGCATCGGTCGGCTAAAGCACGACCAGCACTCCGCTACTAAAAACAAGTGGTTTAATACTACCGTAGGCGGAAGGTCCACCACTTAGGAATCATGGGACCCGCCTAAACACATGATATTTTAAAGCCCTCTCATTTTATCAAAACCGCCTTTAAATGTCAACAGATTCTGTGGGTATTCTGTGTCGCATGCAATCGTTGCTATTTTCGCTTTTTGACAGGAGCCACCACTATTTTCCCGTCCGGCAATCTCATATGCTGGGTTCCATAAATCTGCTTTTCACCGCTATTAATCAGCACTCTGTCTGTTAAAAGCTGTTTTGATTCAACGTCAAAATCGCAGTTTTTTAAGCACTGCTTCTGAAGTTCAAGGTCATAATCCTGATGCTGGATCAACAACCAAAACGCTTTCATTCCTTTTTCGCCTATCATCTTCTTTGTCGGATATCCGTACTGCTCAATGATGCGCCAAATCATTTGGTTGTGGCCGATATCAACAGCATATATAAGATAGTTAGCCGGGTCTTTGCCAGGCTTTGCATTAAGGCGAAGCTCTTGTTCTATCTCCTTCATCTGTATTATCTGTTTTTCTAAAAGTTTATTCATTCTATTAAAATTGGGATTTAAAAGGGGTACCGGGCTTAATTATGCCTTTCCCCCACTTTTTATACAAGCAGATCCGCGACTGCCTCTCCTATTTTAGCTTCTGTCCGCAGTTGGACAAAATACCACTGGCCACTGGGATTTATTTCAAGGAATACATACTCCCCGTCCGGCGTTACTATCATATCGAAACAGCCAAAGTCAAGTTTAGCCGCCAGCATAAAGCTTCTGATACTTTGCTCGATATGGAGCGGGAGTTCTGTTATCTCCATCTTTGCCTCAAAGTCATTTAGCTTAGGCCGCCTTCTCCAATCGAGGGCTGTTCCTGAATCATCCTGCGAATAGATTTTAGCAGGAAATATTTTATCCCCGGCGATGGTTATTCTAAGTTCGTAGGCCTTGGGTACGTATGCCTGAAAAATGGTCGGCGAGGATTTGATTCTTTCGATATTCTTGAGAAAATCTCTGGTCAACCGATTAGTATACATAACTTCGTCCTGGATTGGACTGGCTGCCAAGAGTTTGAAGATTACATCTTCATTATGAGCATTGAAGAAATTTCTCACTCTTTCCGGGTCGGATGTTATCAATGTATCAGGAATTTTGAACCCGGTTTGAACGGCAAGATTAAGCTGAAAGGCCTTGTTGTCGACCTTTAGTTCCTGCCATGGGTCGTTTACCCATTTCTTGTGGCTAAATATCGTCCAAACCGCCTGCCGCATTTCCTGAAACTGTCTTTGTAGCAGTTGCCTGTATTTTGCAGGTTCATAGGTCATCAGCTCTCGTGGCAGATGGGGTTTCAGATACCAAACAGCCGAAAAATCTTCTACGTTATACTGCTTACCGTCTATTGTGACTGAATATGCGAATCTACTATTGCTTGCGTCACAATTAAAATATTCGCCTTCCAAACATTTATCTTGCTTGAAAAGAACTACCCGGTCGCAGCCCCGTCTCTGTAAAGATTCAGCAACGGCCTTAAATGCATCCACCTCATGAATCCCAGAGTTGCCTATAGCTAATATCATCTTGGCTCACCTCATCGCGTTCTACTTGTAAAAGAGATGCCGATACCGTAGCACTAAAATGTTAATCTGTCAAAACAAAAAGCGGTCCAGTTGGACCGCGTAAACTATGTATTGTCGAGAGCGTCTGGATCGTTCCAGTAGCCGGTTGATGTGGCCGAGCACGCACCCTTGCGATACTCCAGAAAGCCGAGAATAAACGGGATGTCTTTCTTGTCTTTCTGATTGGCCGGATTAACCTGAGAAACAGCACTTCTTACTGGAGCTGAATTTAGCAATGAATCCATGACCTTTCCCTTTTCTAAGAACAAGAACCTCCTGAATCCTAATACATCGCTATATTTTTGTCAATAGTTTATCTGGAGTTTTGTTCGCTCCTTATCCTGCGGGATTCTCTTAACCCAGAACGGCGATAACACCACCTTGGCCGTGTCCACGCCGGCGGCCTCCTTAAAGTAGCTCTTTATCTCCGTCTCATTTTTGCCGGCCAGATCCGTCTTTATTTTATCGGCATCCACTTTGGCATAGCCGTTGCCTTTGATGTTCACGGTGAACGTCAATATGCCGGTGGTTTCATCAAGGATTATGTTGTCATAGCTGGTAGAAAGTTTTTCGGGAATGGCGGTAAGGTTTTTAGTTTTATCGATATATTGTCTGATAAGGCCTTTCAAGTCGTCTTCCTTGAAGCCCACTGTTTTTATCGCGGCGCTCACTGCCATCATAAATTCATTGGCCGCTTCGTCAACTTTCGCAGTGGACTCCGGCTCTTTCAGTTTAATGGCGGAAGCGTTGAGCACTTTTAATCCGGAGGTTTGGGCCTTGAGGGAATCCTGAATGTCTTTTGTGACCTGATTCGACAGGGTTTGTTTGGCGGCGTTGAAATCCGTATCGGTAACCACTTTTGCTTTGCCGATAGCTCCGCCCCTCATGGTTTCATCGGATTTTCCGTATATTTTTTCGTATCTTCCGGCATCACCCCGTTCGTTAAAAGCCGGTATGCCGAATTTGTCTGCCGGAATATTGTATGACTGCCCCGGTTTATCGGCTACGACCTCCACGCTTATACTGCCCGGAATTATTTTGCCGTTTTCCACTTTTGTTCCCGGAACCGTTATGCTTTTCAGTGTTCTGAAAATAAGTCCGTCCGGGGTTTGAAATCTGGTGGTGGCGATAAGGACTTGGGGCGTAGTCCCATATTCATTAAATACCGTGATTGTTCCTCTGGCTTTCTGGGCGACTTCTTTTTCTCCGGTTGTCTGGAAGGTTTGAGCGGCATTCTTTTCCACGCTGAATAATTGGCCGGGGATTTTGTTCAATCCGGCGTCGACAAATGAAAATTTATCCGAGGCGGAAACCTTCAGTTGAATATCAAGGGGTTGTTTTTTGGGCATTATATCTATTTTGGCGTTTCCCGCGGATATGTAAATTATGGTTCCAAGCAGGACAACCGAAATTACGCCAAGGCCGATCAATGACTTTCTGGGAAAATTTCTGAGGGATTTTCTCGTTCTGTTGTTTATGCCTGTCCAGATACTCTCGCTCGGAACGCGGATACGCTCGTTCTGGTCTTTCCAGACATTTTTAATATCATCCACGGATTGGTATTCATGTGCCGGCTTTTTCTTTACGGAAAGGCTTACGGGCCGTTCTTTAGGGGGATTTATTTTAAGGGGTTTTCCGCCCTGTTTTACGATACCTTCAAGACTTCTTCTCATTTTGGAAACTGTCATAACTTGAAACTCGTCGTTATCGTCGTACATTCGGCCTGCTGGCTTCAGTACTTCCTCGCTCTTCGCTCGGTCGTTGTCTTCCTGATTTTTATCTTCTTGTTCCGTTTCCGACTTTTCAGTATCCTCCTCTTTTTCCTCATCATCCTTTTCGGAATCAAATTGATTCACAGCGGTAATCAAGGGTTTTTCGTCCCCGCTCTTGGCCAACAGGACGTCAAATTTATATTTCTTTGCGAGTTTGTTTGTGTCAGGACTGGAACACAGGAGCGAGATTTTCTTGTCCGACTTTTTGGCTTCATTGTCAAGAATGATAAAGTGTTCTTCGTTTTTGAAAGCTTTTGACGTTTTCGGCAGGACAAAGATGACTTCTTTTGCGGCAGTATTCTTGAATAAATCCAAAATTTCCTCAAATTTATCGTCTTTAAGGACGTTGATTATCTTGGTAGATGCCATTTAACTCAATTATAGCATGTTTTCTTAGAGCTTCCATTACGCCCTGTTCATTTCTTGTCTTCATTAATTCTGTTCTTAATTCCTTGGCGCCGTCAAAACCGGAAATATAGGTTTTGAAGAACTTCTTCATGACATCAAAATGTTTATCCTTCCCCCACAACTCCGTAAATAATCCCAGATGTTTTTTAAGCAGTTCTATCCTTTCTTTGGGCGTTTTTGCGGCCGGGTCTATGGTTGGGTCAAAAAACCAGGGGTTGGAAAATATCGCTCTGCCGACCATAATGCCGTCCAGCCCATATTGCTCAGCTTTTTTAACTCCTTCTTCATAAGTGGCAATATCGCCGTTGCCGATTATGGATATCCCGGCTTTCCGGCAGAGTACAGCGGCTTTGCCTATCTCGTCCCAATGAGCCGGGACTTTGGACATCTCTTTCATTGTCCTGCCATGAATAATTATTGCGTCTGGTTTTGCTTCAATAAGATGTGAAATCCATTCTTCGGTAATAATTTTGTTGTAGCCGATGCGGGTTTTGACGGATACAGGCATCCGCCAGCCGGCGGATGCCGCTCCGCGCTTTGTTTCACGGACTATTTCTTTGGCCAGTTCGGGGTTTAATATGAGTCCCGCTCCGCTGTCGTGCTTTACTATTTTTCCCGCCGGACAGCCCATGTTTACGTCTATGCCGTCAAAGCCAAACTCCACAGCGAGTTGGGCGCATTTATAAAAATTCTCGGGATTGGCACCGAAAAATTGAGCCACAATCGGCTTTTCATTCTTTTTAAATGCCAAGTGGGGCACTAATTTTAATTTACCCTTTTCGGAACATAAACCATCTGCCGAAACGAATTCAGTATAAAAAATATCGGGCTTACCGCATGACAAAATTATCTGTCTGAAAGCGGAATCGGTTACATCGGCCATCGGAGCCAAAATAAAAAACGGCCTATTAAGTTTTTGCCAAAAATTATTCATATTCTCGACAGTGCAGAATAATTATACTGCCTCGTCCCTGCAAAAGGCCGGGTCTCAAATGTCTTTTTATGGCAATGGCCTCGCTCATATTTGGTTAGTAAACGCGCAGCCCCATTGCCTCTCGACAATCTTTCGAATCCGGATTGCACGGATTGTCATAGTCCTGAGCTTGTCGAAGGACTTGACAAAATCCGGACAGAGAATGAAGTGAGCATTCCTCGCGGGGGAATGCGAACGGTTGGAGAGAGGTAATGGGGCGGAGCGGTTACTCTACAACCGCCCTAATCCTGCGGACCCCCGCGGAGACGGCTTCTTCTTTGGTAATAGTGATATGGCCAATCTCGCCAGTGTGGGATACATGAGGGCCTCCGCAAAGCTCCCGACTGAAAGGAGGTCCTGAGAAATTTGATGACGAAGGATTATGCCCTTCGACAGGCCCTTCGGTCTTGAGCTCAGGGTCGAAAGACTCAGGGCCAATCGTGTAAACATTTACACGATTAGGATATTTAAGTTTGAAAAATGCCATCGCGCCGGATTTGACCGCATCTTCATAAGACATTTCTTCTTTTGTAACTTTGTAGTCTTTCTGAACCGCTTCGTTTACCATATCCTCAACCTGCTTTATTTCCTCAGGGGTCATTTTGCGAGGAAAGGTGAAATCAAATCGCAATCTTTCTGCAGTAATATCCGAACCGGCTTGTTGGACTTCTCCGCCAGCTGGCGGATCCAGAACTTTTCTCAACGCGGCGTGCAATAAATGTGTTGCTGTGTGAAGTCGTGTGGCTTTCTTTAATTCTTCTTCGTTTCCAGCTTTTAATTCACCTGTATCCATGAGCAATCCGTGACCGCCGAATTTTTTCTCCGCTCCGGCACGGGATTTTTCCTGGTGTTTTTTAAATTCTTCATCAAACGCCTCTCGAGTAAGTCCTTTGGCCTTTTCTCTACCCAAATCTTTTATGACCTCAAAGGGCAAACCATATGATTCATACAGCATGAATGCTTTAGTTGCATCTATGGATTCCAAACGTTCTAATTCTTTGCGTCCCTGAGTAAGGGTTTTTTGAAATTTATCTGCTTCTAACTCAACAACATCGATAATCATTTGTTTATCGAAGGTATAATATGAACCGTATAAGTCCACAACCTTTGAAATAGGGGCGAGAAAATCGTCAGTATAGCTGGAAAGTTGAATAATCATTCGTCGCAATAAGCGCCGGAGGACATAACCCCGTTCTTTATTTGAAGGAGTGACACCATCGGCAATTAGAAAAACAACGGCTCGTGCATGGTCAGCTATTATTCTTCCCAGCCATTTATTTGGAGAATCTAAAAGGAGTTTCATAATCGGTTCAAACAAATCGGTCTCAAAAATATTACCTTTGCCCTGGGTTATCATTACGATCCTTTCCAATCCCCACCCGACATCAACCCCCTTTTGGGGCAAAGGTGTCAGATTCTGGTCTTTATCACAGTTATATTCCATGAAAACCAGTGTGGCGACCTCCATGTCATCTACATAAACTTCATTTGCGGCGCCGCACGGGCCTTCGGGGCCGGGCGGTCCCCATACGTTATCTTCCCGCGGCCCTTTGCGGATACGGTCGGCCGGCAGGAACCGGGACCAGGCATTGTAGGACTCTTCGTCAAACGGAATTTTATCGTCTCCGGCAAAAACCGTTGCCGAGAGCCTGTCTTTGGAAATTTTAAGAACATCGGTTAGAAATTCGTAAGTCCACTCTATCGTCTCTTTTTTAAAATAATCGCCGAAAGAAAAGTGGCCGAGCATCTCAAAGAATGTGAGGTGCGATTCGTCCCCGACCTCGTCTATGTCGGAAGTTCTCATTGATTTTTGAATTGACACAGTCCTTCTGCCGCCAAAATCTTTTACCGGGTCCGCGTCTCCCAAAAAATACGGCTTGAACTGCTGCATTCCGGCCGTGGTAAAAAGAACCGACGGGTCGGCCGGAAGCAACGACGAAGACGGGACTATTTTGTGTCCCCTGTCTTCAAAAAATTTGAGGAATTTTTCGCGAATCTCGCCATGTGTCATCTTGGTAATTTAACAGAAATAAAGTAATAAAAAAAGGGGTGCTATGCCCCATCTATCTTCTTTTTTAACTCTTCGAGTCCGTGTTTCTTTTTCTGCAGTTTCTTAAGTTTTTCAAGCTTTTGATTTTCCGGTCTTTGGCGGAAACGTATTTTCCAGCATGCAATAAAATTTTTTATTATGCGCAAGTTCCGTCTCCTTTACACACGAAGAAAAGAAAGACGGTTAAATTTTAAACTATTTTGCATAAATAATCAAGAGCGAGTAGAATCATTTTAATATTGCTATTTAAAAAGGAACCCGAATGCCGGTACCGTATTGGCCGCAGACGGCTCTTTTGCATGACCACGGAGACGGAGCCAAGCCTTTAGGCGACATACTGGCGCAGTTGCAAATGATGGCCGATATCAGGGTTGATCCAAGACGGGACTACACGCAAATTTACCGACAGAGATTTTTAGACGTTCATTCCAACATAATTGAGGCATTCTCTCATATAAATAAACTTCTTCAGACCTGGGACGCTTTGTATTTAGCGGCATGGAATCATGTCGTTGTCAGGGCGAAGCAAGGTTTTCGTTATAATGAAATAATGTTTGCTCCCCAATACCACTGTTTCGGCAAGTTAACGCCAAAAAGAGTTGTCGAGGCGCTTGTCGCCGGAATAAAAAAAGCCGAGGAAGGATATCCGGATACGGAAACAAACCTGCTGTTTGCCATCGGTCGTGAACTTAAGTCCCACAGGGCCGTCAAATTGTTAAAAGTTCTCGAGCAATGCGACCGGAATTATGTTGTAGGAGCAAACATCGTTTGCGATGAAAACAAATTTCCGCCGGAAAGACACCGGAAAACCATTGAATACGCGCTCAATGCCGGAATCAATCTTGAAGTTCATGTCAGCGAATGGGTCCGCAGGCCAAAACAAGCCCCGGATTTCCAGAGAGACCTGTTGATGCTTATTAAAAATTTAAGGGTCGTTCTGGGTCTGTTCAAAAAGTTCAAATCCAAAGCAAAAAGGCGGCTCGGCCACGGAATTGCTCTGCCTTATGACTCCGAGTCAATGAAATTTATTGCCGATGAGCAGATAGGTGTGACGGGCTGTCCCGGCTCCAATCTTCAAGGACGAAATATTCCCGATTTGAAAGTTTTGAAAATCAGAGAAATGCTTCGCCGAGAGGTTCTTTGGTCAATGAATCCGGATGATGATTTTTTTCAGCCGGAACTGAATGAAGTTTTCCAAATGTGCGACGACGCGTATCGGTTTACCGACGAAGAAAAGCAAAAATTGTTGCAAAATCCATGGCTGACAAGATTCGGCAACCGGAAGGAACACATATTTTGATCCCTCACCTTTCAGAAAGGTAAGGGATTTTTGTTTTAGCTGGATTTTTCAATAAAAAAGAGTATAATGTTTATGATATGGGGATTATGGTGTAACGGTTAGCACAGCAGTTTGTGGAACTGCGGGCGAGAGTTCAACTCTCTCTAATCCCCCAAAAGTGTGCTATAATGTTTTTATGAACAACAAAAAAACAAATGACGATGCGCCAGTAGAAATTATCAGTTTAGACGAGCTTGAAAAAGAAGAGCCGGAGGATTCAACCGTGAATACCAGTGATTACGGAGACGACGTAGACGATACGACTCCCGCCGAAGCGGAAGAAACGATTGAGAAAGCGGACGAGATAATAGACGAAGACGAAAAAGAACACCCCGGTTTCTAAGAAAAATTGTAAAAACAAAAATCAGACCCTTTGGTCTGATTTTTGTTTCCGATGTCGGGATGCCGAGAATTGAACTAACCTACAACTCTGACCTCCTTCCGTCGGTCAGGTTGCAGGCCCGCCTCACGGTTTCACTCGCCAATTACTTATGAAACATCGTTCCGGCACTTGAATCGAGAAAACATGAAGCAGTTCATATTTTCTTTCCGATTCAAGCATCCCATCCAAAATAGAGTTCAGCCCACAATTTCGGGCTGCTGGGAGTCGAACCCAGTCTAACTGATCCCAAATCAGTCGTACCACCGTCATACGCCAGCCCGACAAAGGGCCGAACTCTGTTTTGGACAAGAACGTCTCGCCTGCCCCATATCAACCCCGCCCTCTTTTTGAATGGCGGTCAGCGGATAAGGTTGGTGCGGGGTGCTACCGTTACACTACATCCCGTGGTGCCCCCGCTAAGAATCGAACTTAGATCCCCTCCTTAGAAGGGAGGTGTTCTATCCGTTGAACTACAGGGGCAAATTAAATAAATACTATGGAATTTTACTATAAAAAACGACTTTAGTCCATAATTTTACAGTTGAATTCAGTTGTGCTACATATTGTGGTAGTTGTTCATTAAAAATACAAAGGCAGTTAAATGAAACGTTTATGGTCGAAATCAAGAGAGTTGCTTGATTTCATTCCTGAAAGCCTCCGAACCGACTATTGGATAATTGTCTTTAAGCGCCGGTCTTGGCCAAAATGGGTATTTTTGGCTTTATTTTTGTCCTTGCTTGCCGGAACTGCAAGTTTTGGGTTCGGATGGTGGTATATGTTTAAGTACGACGGATGTTTTTTTAACCTCGGCTGTTTGACCGATGACAAGGGACAGCCGCTTGATTTGGAGAAATTGGCCCGATCCGAGTTCAAAAAAGCGTCATATGTCTACGCCAAGAACGGGGAAGAAACCGGAAAATATTTTGAAGAAATAAGAGATCCGGTCCGATTGGACGAGGTTCCCAAACTCCTCCAAAACGCATTCCTGGCTGCTGAAGATAAAAGGTTTTATCAGCACTCCGGAATTGACATAACGGCTATTGTGTCAGCTGCGGTTGGCAACGGATTGCGTTCGCGGGGCATAAATATATGGAGAAGATCCGGTGGAGCAAGCACTATAACCCAGCAGTTGGCAAGATTAGAGTTTGCGGATGAAGTATCCGATTTTAAGACCAGGGCCCAGACATTAAGCAGAAAGTTAAAAGAAGCGAGATTGGCGATACGGCTTGAAAAACGCTACTCAAAAAAAGAGATATTCGGAACTTATTTGAACTATATCTGGCTTGGCCATGGCGCTCATGGCGTTGTTTCCGGATCCATGCGCTATTGGGGGAAAAATATCCGTAAAGAACCGCTTTCTATCAGAGAAGCCGCCATACTTGCAAGCATTAATAAATACCCCGTTCTTTATGACCCGGTATTTCACAGGCCTCTCGAACCAAAAATAGACAAGAATACCGCTCCCGAAGCAGCCGCAAAGTTACAAGAAGAATACGAAGAAAAATTAGCAAGAGAAACCATTCGAATGGCAACCGCCAAAGACCGGTATAATTTTGTCCTTGAACGAATGAGGAATAACGGGTCTATTTCCTTGAAAGAATACGAAGAAAATTTGTTCCAAAAAGACAAAAATCCCAACACGGAAGAATTAGCCCGCTTAAGTCCATGGAAAAACCCTGCTTATGGTTATTCGAACCGCCTGGTCAAAGAAATGCTTCTAAGCTGGGGATACAGCGATGAAGACCTGTTGTATTACGGCGGGCTTCGCATCTACACAACGTTCGATCCGGTCCTTCAAAGAATAGCTTCTGAAGAGTTCGAAAGGCATCTTGCGTTTCTGAATCAAAGCAAAAAGCCGGAGGACCGGTTAAATGGTGCTTTTGTCGCGATTGAGGTAAAAACCGGAAACATACTGGCCCTGTCCGGTGGCAATGATTTCAATGAGACACAATATAATCGGGCCATGGCATCCCGTTCCCCCGGTTCGGGCTTCAAGCCGTTCACTTATGCGGCGGCTATCGAGTATCTCCACAAGGATTTCTTCGACCAGATATGCAACTGTCCGTTCGCCATGAGAGGCGGGGGCGGAAAGACCTGGGCACCGCAGAATTTCCGTGAAGAAAATCCTGTGCCTTACGGTTATATCCCCCTTTCCACCGGCCTTATCCGTTCGGTAAACCTTCCCACCTTGAATCTGGCTCGCGAGATAGGAATGAAAGCAATAGTTCAGCTGTCCAATAACATGGGCGTTCACGGCAATCCCGGAATGATCAGAGATTCTGACGGGGAGATCTGGTTCAAAAAGCCGGGCTATGAAATAAAAGGCGGGCTTGTTCCTCTTTTGCCGACAGCCATCGGCGCCTCCGATGTAAACCTAATTGAGTTGGCGAATGCTTACGCGGTTTTCTTTCGGGGCGGAACATACGTCAGACCGACACTTGTCCGGGAGATAAAGAGTGCTTATGGCGACGAAACTATATTCCGAGCCGAGCCTCCGACCGGGAAAATAATTTTATCCGAAAGTACCTCAAACAAGATACTGGCTCTGATGCGGGCTGTTACAAAAATCGGAACCTCCAAAATATCGATGCGGGGTATTGAACAACAGGTTGCCTGTAAAACCGGGACTTCTGACGGCCCCAGAGACGTCTCCATGTGGTGCGGAACGCCCGAGCTGGTTATAGCTGTCAGATTCGGCATGGATGACTACCGGATTATCGAACTTCCAGAATACATGGCTAAGGTCAGCGGCCAGACCGATATGCAGGTCTCTGGCGGCTGGGTTGCCGGCCCGCTGGTTCGGAGAATAGTTGACAGAATATACGCGGAAAGAAAAAAAATTGAGTTCTCTCCGGCAGTCGAAGCAGAGTTGCAGAGATTATTGAATCAATAACGGCTAAATGCCGTTTTTAATTTTTGAGCGGGATTGGGAGAATACCGGTGACTTATTTATATACCAATTCTATCTTTGGAAGGGGCGAAAATCAATTAAAAATCTAGCCCTATGGCTAGATTAGCGGACAAGTCTTAATCCTTCCCATTCACAGACTTCAAAAACAGGATGTTCGTGACCGATGGCACAAATTACCTTTTTTGTAGCATCAAGCCATCGCCGGTCACAAGAAGTTAAATCTTGATGGTCGTTTAAACAGTCAAGCGCACCTTGTTTCTCTAAAAATAATCCGACGATTTCCGAAGTTCCACCAAGCCAATATCTTGTATTAACCATCTCAATCTTTCTTTGAAGGGAAAAGGTAAAGTTGCCACCTTCAGGGATGTAAAATTGAAGCCACTTACATACTGATACCATCGGACCAGTTAATTCCTGACCAACATCAACCTTGCTCTTACCCCTAAGGTCTATCTTTGTAGCCTTGGCTTGATTAAATTTCTTATCATATTCAACATGATATACCGAAGTAGCAGTTACGACATAAAACTCCTGAAGCATTAGTTTATCCCCCCAATTATTAAGCGACTGCTGTTTAGTGTATAAATTATTAGATATTATATGTCAAGGTTTGATGTCCTAATCTATCCTTTACCTATAAACACAAGATAGCGGTAGGGTCTAAAACGGTTTTTTATTTAGGTTCGGACCTCTGGAAAACAAGGTCAGACAAGCCTCTTTCTACGAAACGCTATCCCCGAAGCAGACTTTAGGTATTGTTCAAAAGCGAGAACTTTTTCTTGTGTAGCAAACGCACAATACCAAATAACCTTCCAAGGCCTAAACTTGCTCGTATGTTTATTGGCTCCCGAATTGTGAGATTCCAAGCGTTTTTCAATATCAGATGAAGAGCCAATGTAGATTTGGTTTGGATTAGCGACACTTTTTAAGATGTAGACGTAATACATAAAAAAAACAAACGGCTTGCACTTCGTAGCCAAACGTTAATCCTCGATGACTGGCCCATGCTTCGCTCCTATGGAGCTACGCAGGGCACTTCTTCACCGAGGGCGAAGAAGTGAGCGGGTAACGAGATTCGAACTCGTGTCTACTCCTTGGAAGGGAGTCGTACTACCACTGTACTATACCCGCGAATGAGGCTGATCGGAAACTTGTTTACGGTTCACTGGCATGTATTTTATCACAGTTGACGTTCGTTCTCAATATTCATATTATAAATTTAAGTTTTTCAAAGAAGAGTAAGTCAATGTTTCAAAAAACCGCGCTGCTTCTTCTTTTTGTTCTTTTACACCCTTCCGATATATTAGCCCAGGACATGAGGAACCGGACCGAGGAGATGTATCGTTTTGGACGGGTCATTATCGCCACGGAGCCGCTACCCGACAAGGTTTATGAAGCCCAGAAGCGTAAATTCGTTATCAGTGTCATTTTTTCGGAAAAAGGCACAAATAACGAAATCATTTCCGGAATCGGCACCGGTTTTACCACCGACCAGCCCGGGGTTATCATAACTGCCAGACACCTACTCTCGGAGACCATCCGGGACATGGATGTCCTGAAAGCAGAAAGGATCAAGACCAATCCCGGTTTTGATTATACCTACACGTTCAAGGGGACCATTATTACCCGTGACAGTTGGATTGACTTTCCGCTTACGCTTGCCGCCGCGGGAGAAGCGGGCACTTTAAAGGATATGATGGCTCTTAAAGTCGGCATCCGGACAATAGAGCAAGCCTTGATATCAGGAGACATCAAGAGCCCCAATCCGCTCGGCATACTGATGCGCACCTTCGAGTTTGCCGATGCCAGTTTGGGGGAAAAGGTTTTTATTTCCGGATATGCGCCGATATTGACGCAGCTTCCGGACAAAAATAATAATATCACCTCGATTTACGTTGACCTGATAAATTTCACTTTCCCCGCCGAAATTACGGCTAAAATAGAGGGTATGCCGGTCAACAAGAACGGCATCAGTCTTATGTACCGGATGCGCGACGGCGCCGAGCCCGGATATTCCGGAGGGCTGGTCATGAACGCTAAAGGGCAGGTCGTCGGAATAATCAGCGCGATGTCCAAAAATTTCGTTTACGCCATTTCTTCAAAAGATATCAAAAATTTTCTGAAGGATAATGAATTAAGATAAATCCCCCAATCGGGGGATTTTGTTTGCTCTCCGCGCTCACGCGTGAGCGCGGAGAGATGAGGGATTATGCAATCATTTTATTTATTTTAGGAACCGTATCCCAACCCGCTTTCCAGCCTTTATTTATTCCTTCCAGCATCTGATCCTTGGTAAAATCATTGAAATGCGCATCCGGTATCGGATCGGAACCGACGAATATGAACTTGATTATTTTCTTTTGAGCATAGGACAAGTTTTGCATGGTTTGTCTAATATTCTGAATATGCCGGCTTATCGCCTGCTGGGTTTCGGCATCTAACTTTTGAGCATGGAGCAATTCCTCAATTCTTTTCAAATCCTCCCTTTGCTTGGCTAATTGTTCAAGATCGTTGTTAACTCTCAAATGGCCAAGAATAGTTTTTCTGGTATTTTCAGATATTGTTATGTCAAAACAACGGCTAAGCAACCCCACCCAGTTTGCAAACGATCTGTCGAGCGGTCCTTCCGCTCTGGAATTGTAATGGAGAACCACTATATTGGAATAGCCTTCCTTAACGGCGAAATGGATCGGGAGATTGCTTAAAGCCGCAGTGTCAACTATCTGGCCCTTGCCATCATGCTTTCCGGGTCCAAAGTGACCGAATACCCGAAGTCCGTTAATTCCCCCTTCAACATATCTTGCGTTTCTGACCTCTTCTTCCAAATTAATGTCTTCCGGCCGGAAATTAGTAACGGAAACCCAGCCCCGGTTCCGCCACCCGTTCAAATAAAGAGGCGGATTGGAAAGTATCTGGTCAAGCGTCCAGCCGGCTGTGTTTAAGTTTACTGCCGGCACCTCGATTTTTATCGAGGATTTAAAGATAAGGTCAAATTTCAGGGTCTGGAGCAAGAGTTCTCTCAGATTGTCGTAAACGAGAAAAGATTCAACGGAAAAAATGTCTTTTACTGTTTTTTCGGCTATTTTATAAGCCGGAAACCCCAACGCCAGCAAAGCCATGCGGCTGATTAACCGGTTTTTTATCTTGCCGGTTTCGTGAGCGGCAATTAACAATCCCGCAATAGACAAGAAGTCAACAAAAGCTCTCTTTTTTAAATCAGGATGCAGGCTCACAAAATGTCTTTTTCTTAGATTGATGAGTTTTTCTTCAAACTCCACATGTTCCCTTTCTGATCCTTGGACATATATGGACGCCGGAATGAATGAAACCGAACTGGTGGATATAAAAGAGGGTTCTTTTTCCAACAACCCCTGTGATGCGGCGTCATGAAAAGCATGCAAAGCGCCGGCATGAGGCCCTAATCTTGGAAACGTACCGGGCAGACACAATGCCCATTCTTGCATAGTATCCTCTTGTCAAAGAGCGTTTATGTCTCATCTATACAATAAAAACAAAAAACCGGCAAATACCGGTTTTTTGTTTTTATGTTTCAAAAAACTATTTGATTGCTTCTTTCAATAATTTACCTGGGGTAAATCTTGGCTTCTTAGAAGCGGCAATGTGAATGGACTCGCCGGTTCTTGGATTTCGGCCTTCTCGGGCTTTCCTGTCGGAAACCTTGAAGATGCCAAATCCGGTTATGTTAACCTTGTCGCCCGATCTCATGACCTTGGTGACTTCGTCAACAAAAGCGTCTAACCATTCCACGCCTTGCTTCTTGGTCACTCCCATTTTTTCAGCTAATCTTCCTGCTAATTCAGCTTTTTTTACTGGCATGTTTTTATAATTCTAATTAGTTTATTTAAAAGGTCCAAATCGACCCTTTTGGAACCGCTAAACCTGTTGCTTTTTCAATTATCAAGGTTTTATGCTAATTTTGCAAGCCTCCTTGTTGATTATTCATTATCTGGCGTATTCTATGGCTCGTGTTTCCCGAATAACATTTACCCTGATTTCTCCAGGATATTTCATCTCCTCCTCTATTTTCTTAGCTATATCCTTTGCCATTTTAAGCGCGCTCAGATCGTCAATTTTAGTTGGTGTAACAAATATCCTTAATTCTCTTCCGGCCTGGATGGCATAGGACTTTTCTACACCGTCAAACGAACCGGCAATTCTTTCCAAATCTTCAAGACGTTTTAAATATATCTCAACGGTGTCTTTTCTGGCTCCCGGCCTTGCTCCCGAAATTGCGTCGGCCGCGGTGACTATTCGGGCTTCCAATATGGCGTAAGGATATTCATCATGATGGGCTTCCATTGCAAGAATTGCTTTCGGGTCTACTCCGAATTTTGAAAGCAATTTCCTGCCTATTTCAACATGGGTTCCCTGGACTTCGTGATCTACGGCTTTGCCTATGTCGTGGAACAAAGCGCCCTTTTTCGCGATAGAAACATCCGCGCCGAGTTCAGATGCGAGCATTCCGGCAATATGGGTCATTTCAACGGAATGAAGTAGAACATTCTGTCCAAAACTTGTTCTGAAAGCTAAGCGGCCCAATAAATATGTAAGCTTCGGGTCTACCGGACCCACTCCTGTTTCAAAAAGCGCCGCTTCCCCCGCTTCTTTTATTTTTTCATTGATTTCGTTCTTGGCCTTTTCAACCATTTCCTCGATTTTAGCCGGATGTATCCTTCCGTCGGCTATCAGCTTGTCAATCGCCAATTTGGCTATCTGGCGCCTGACCGGATCAAATCCGGATACGACGAGAGCTTCCGGAGTGTCATCAATAATAATATCTACTCCGGTCAATCTTTCGATTGCCTTAATGTTCCTTCCCTCCTTACCTATAATTTTACCCTTAACCTCATCCGAAGGCAGACTTACGACCGTAGTCATGGCATCCGCGATGTGAGAAGCGGAATATCTTTGTATCGCCGTTGTAAGGATTTCCCGGGCTTTTTTTTCAAGCTCCTCTCTGTTCTCCTGCTCAAGCTTCCTCGTCATCTTATATAAATCGTCTTTATATTCTTCCTCGGTTTTAACAACCAGCTCAATTTTGGCTTTTTCTCTGTCCAATCCGGAGATTCTCTCCAATTCTTTCAACTGTTTTTCTTTTGATTGTTCAAGTTCGCCCTTAAGAGCCGACAGTTCAACTGCCTTATGTTTGAGAATTTCTTTTTCGGAAAAAATCTCCTTTCCTTTTTGTTCAAGTTCGTTCTCTTTTTTGGTCAGGAGATTCTCTATTCTTGAAAGCTGGGAATTTCTTTCCTTCTCTTCTTTTTTCGCCTCCTCAAGTATCTTAAAAGCGTTGTTTTTGGCTTCAAGAAGTATGTTTTGAGACTTTGCCTTAGAATCTGCCAGTACCGCCTCCGCCCTTGATTCAGCGAGAGTGACTTTCCTGCTGGCGACTAAATGCCTGACGAGATAACCTATTACCAGTCCCGGAAGTAATGCTGAAATTGCCGCTATTAGCGGGCTTAATCCTGAAATCATGTTGTTTGAAAGTTAAGTACATTGCTCGTAAAACTTAGTTTGCGAAGCTAACGATTTTTAACTAAATATTAAAATTAAATAAAGTACTTCTTTATTATATCAAACACTTTGATTTTATGCAAATATTCTTGCCCAATAATTATCGGTCCGGCCGGGGTATTGCTACATAAAATGTCGTGCCTCCTTCCCCTGTATCAAACGATACCTGCCATCCGAAATAATCGGATATCATTTTTACGATAAACAACCCGAGGCCCGCTCCTCCGGCGGTGCTGACGACCTTTGTGAATATTAGAGGCCTCATTTCTTCCGGTATCGGCTTTCCATTATTGTAGCAGGAGAAGAGAATGCCTTGTTTTGAACTTTGCAGTTTGACCGCAACTTTTCCCTGTTCTTTATCCGCGTGTTCGGCTGCGTTATGGAGAATATTGAGAAACACTTGGAGCGCCAATGACTTAACGGTACTGATCGTCGCGGGACCGGCTTCATTTTCAAATGTGACAAGAACATCGGGTTGTTTTTTTCGGACTGATTCAATCGCGTTTTTTATTTCCTCTCCCAAATCAATCGTTTCAGTTTGCGGGACGGGGTTCTCTACGCGTGAAAGGAGCAGTAAATCGCTGATCAGTTTCATCAGGTTCAGGTTTTCCTTATAGACTTTTTTCAATTCCTGTTTTTCCACTTCCTTAAGATTAGAATTGGCCAGAAGGTTCTCCAGCATCCACCTTACGGCTGTTAAGGGGTTGCGGGTTTGATGCCCAAGCACGGAAATGAACTGCTCCCGAAATTGATTTTTATTTTTATTTTCAAAAAAGATTTCTAATTTTTGTACTAAGCTACTGACAAAGTTTACCGTATCCTCGTCTTTTTCCCTGGGCTTTAGCATGAAAAAGACGATGACCGCTATAACTTTTCCTTGGGTCAGCACCGGAAATCCCGCCGCCGCCGAAAGTCCTGCTTTTTGCGCGGCTTGAACCCGCAGGAATATTTCCGGCGACTCCTTCTTTACGTCCGTTATCCACTCCACAGCCTGATTCTTCCATACTCTTCCGGGCAGACCGATACCCTGGGCAAAAGTGATGTTTTGCGTTGTTTTTAAAAAATTAGAAAATTGTTCGCCGTCTGATTTCGACCATTGAAAAATATGCGCGAGCCGCGAGCCGTCCGGACTCGGCATCCACACTTCTCCCACCTGCCATTCAGTGAACTGGCAGATAATTTTTACTATCTCTTTTAAAGCCTCGGCCGTATCATTTGAAGCAATCACGGAATTAGCAAGTTCGTGAAAAATAGACAGCGATTGTTCGCGTAAAACGACCTCTTCTTTGTGCTTGCGATCGTTTGTTTCTTCTTGTGAAATCGGCGTTCTCATATTAAAATAAGTATAACATGAAACCTATTGTTCTGGCAGTTTTAGACGGGTGGGGATATTCAAAACAAAAGCTCGGCAATGCCATTTTAAACGCGAAGACTCCCAACATTGATTCCATTCAGCAAAACTACCCCTCATTGTTGCTTCAGGCCTCCGGAAAAGCTGCGGGCATGACTTGGGGAGAATCAGGAAACAGCGAGGTTGGACACCTTACAATCGGCGCGGGAAGAGTTATCTTTCAATACTTATCAAGGATAAACAAAGCGATAGATAATGAAGATTTTTTTTCAAACGAAGTCCTGACCAAAACCATCGGACATGTCCACGAGAACAATTCTGTTCTTCATTTAGCCGGTCTCCTGACATCAGGTTCGGTCCATGCGTATTTAAGGCATCTTTTTGCGCTGATAGACATGGCTAAGAGAAATAATATTATAAATTTAAAAATCCACCTTTTTGCCGACGGAAAGGATTCTGGCCTGAAAGAAGCTCCGGCGCTTATTAAAAAAGTTGAGGATTATCTGTCCCAGGTTGGCGTGGGTAAAATTTCAACAATCATAGGCAGGGATTTTGCCATGGACAGAGGCAAAAATTGGAATTTAACCAAAACGGCATATGAGCTTTTAGCGGCCGGCGCCGGAGAAAAAGCCCCGGATATTTATAAGAAACTCGACGAATATTATTTAAGCGGCCAAAACGACTCAAAGATTCTTCCCACAGTGATTGACGATACCGGAACAATCAAAGAAAACGATGCTTTGATATTTTTTAATTTCAGAGAAGACAGCATGAGACAGCTTGTCGAGGCCTTTGTGGACAAAGAGTTCGATATATTTGAGAAAAAAGAACTAAACAATCTTTATGTCGCTTCCTTGACCCAGTATCTTGAAAATCCGAATCTTCATGTGGCGTTCCCCATTCCCGAGATAAAAAACGGCCTTGCTGAAACATTAAGTAAAAACGGCAGAAAGCAATATCACATCGCCGAAACCGAAAAATACGCCCATGTAACTTATTTCTTTAACTGCCTTAAAAACGCGCCCTTCGACGGTGAAACGGACTTTTTATCCGAATCCGTTAAAAATCCGACAGAAAATCCGGAAATGAAAGCGGGTGATATCGCAGAAAAGGTTTTATCGGAAATAGACAGGTATGATTTTTTTGTGATTAATTTTGCCAACGGGGACATTTTGTCCCATTTTGGAAATTTTGAGGCTACCGTAAAAGGAATTCAGGCAATAGATGAAGCTGTGGGTAAAATAAAATCAGCAATATTGGAAAGGGACGGAATTATGATGATAACGGCCGATCACGGCAACGCGGAATCATTGACATACAAGTCGTCCGGGGAAAGCGAGACCAAGCATAATGACAATCCTGTGCCGTTTTACTTAATCGGCAGACAATTTGAAAGAATGAGACGGGATGACGAAATAGAATTATCCATGACTAAGGCATCGGGTCTCTTGGCTGATGTCGCCCCCACGGTTTTGGAACTAATGGGCATAGAAAAGCCGGCCGAAATGACCGGGGAATCTCTGTTGAGGCAGTTGGCCTAATTATTCTAATTTCTAAAATTATTTTATTATTCCTCCGCCAAGAAGTTCTCCTTTTCTATAGAATACCGCCGATTGGCCGGAGGTGACCGCTCTTTCGGATGTTTTTAATTCAAGTTCGCCGTTTTTTTTAAGAACAGCCCCTTTTAAGCCGACCCGGTAGCGCAGACGGACATCCAGTCGGGCTGGTAGTTTCAACTTTTCACCAATCCAGCTTATATCTGAAATCTTGAGATTTTTAGAGTAGAGATTTTTTTCTTTTCCGACATAAATAATGTTTTTTTTGATATCTTTGGAAACAACATAATAAGGCCCGCTTCCGATACTTATATCCAAACCGTGCCTTTGACCGATTGTGTAATAATAAACTCCGTCGTGGGCTCCCAAGACCCTGCCGTCTAAATGAATAATTTTGCCTGTTCTGGTTTTAATTTTAGTTTGTAAAAAGCCCTTCATATCCAGCGGTCCGATAAAACAAACCCCTTGGCTGTCTTTTTTGCCGTGGTTGGGTAGACCAAACTTCTTGGCTAATTTTCTTACTTCCGGCTTGATATAATCCCCGACCGGAAAAAGACACTTCGTCAGTTGTTTTTGTTTCAAAGTCCATAAAAAATATGACTGGTCTTTGTTTTTGTCTTTAGCAACAAAAAGCCTGCCTTTTTTCACTCTGACATAATGGCCCGTGGCAATAAAATCGGCGCCTTCTTTTATGGCCCTCTTAAAAAATAATCCGAATTTAATTTCTTTATTACACATCACATCCGGATTTGGTGTTCTTCCTGCTTTGTATTCTCTAACCATATAATCAGTCACCGATTTTTTGTATTGTTTAGAAAAATCCCAAGTTTCAAACGGTATGCCCAATGCCGAAGCCGCCCGCATCGCATCCTTTCTGTCTTCTTTCCATATACAGTTATCCACATGTCCGACACGGCGTGTCGGACTCCAGGGTTTCATAAACACTCCAACAACATCAAAACCCCGCTTTTTCAATAAGGCGGCGGCTACTGATGAATCAACACCTCCCGACATGGCTACATATATTAATTTTTTTAATTTTTTATTTTTTAACACCTTCATAGCGGAATATTTAACTTGGAAGCCGAGCTTCCAAGTGGTATGATAACAATTAAAAAGCCGTTTTTAAACGGCTTTAACCACTCCTTCGGCGGCGATTTTTTTCTCCATCGCAGCCAAAGTCTCATTTGCAAAATACTCAACCATCTCCTGTTTATCCATTTTTGAAGTGTCTATAATTCTCAACTGAGGAAATCTCGGTGACAAAATATTATAGGCCAGCTGAAATCTATCTACCAGTACTTTGATAGTTTGGGGATTGGTAAAATTACCAAGACGATCTGTCAAAGACACGGCCTTGCTTCTTTTCATCGCAACTTCCGGGGCGCATACAACAAAATAGACAGCATCGAGTTTATTCACCCAGAATTCGGATAAAAAGAATTGCTGATAAAGTTCAACCTCTTCGTCGGTCAAAAGATTTTTGGCCCGCCAATACAACATCCAGCAGTAAGCATCGAAAACACAACGATCAAATATCATCAGATCACATTCCGGATCATTGGCCTGGTCAATCAGCTGCGTCCTGGCGTAATCGCAGGTTCTGATATTGTAAAGCGGCGTTGTTCTTGGAATCTGAATGACCTCAGCGCCTTCCTGCGGTCTTCTGGTCTTGAATCCGAGGGCCTTGAAGAATTTATAGAGTTCATCAATGGTTGTGGTCTTCCCAGAGTCGGGAGAACCGGTAAATTCAACAAAGAAGGGTCTGGGACGATGTTTTTCATCATACCTTTCGGTAACTTTCAGATACTTCAGAACCTTCTTGGCTCTTTGTTCAAAAAAGTTTTCCATAGCAACCTCGTTGTAAAAAAGCAAAACTTTGTTTAGTATATGTGATAACCATGAAATCACAAGTGGATAAAAAAATAATAGGATTCGATATGGACGGGGTTATTGTTGACCATGCCCAGAGAAAGGTTGATTTGGCCAAAAATTTTGGTTTCAAAATAAAAAAAACGGAAACTCCTTCAGAAATAATCAAAAAACTTATAACCCCCTTAGCAACCTATCGGAATTTTCAAAGAGTTTTATACGATGAGCCCAAGACGGCTTTGTTTTCACCCCTTATGCCGGGAGTTAAAGTTACCCTGACTAAAATACAAAAATTAAAAATCCCCTATTTTTTAATATCCAGACGCAAAAAAGAAGAAACTGCAATAACACTTTTAACTAAGCATGGTCTTTGGCCCAAATACTTTAATAGACAAAATACTTTTTTCGTGTTGGAACCGGAAGATAAGGAAATAAAAGCCAAAGCACTTGGAATCACCCACTACATAGACGATGAACAAAAAGTTTTAGACGTACTCCGTTCTGTACCAAATAAGATACTTTTTGATCCTTTAGGTGTATTTAAAAATACCTCACCTTTCCGAAAGGTGAGGTATAAAAACTCCGGCTATGCCAGAGTTAAATCTTGGAAAGAAATCCATGATTTGTTATTGAAAAAGGTTTAGTTCCCTGATTGCTCTGAATTTTTGAACAAACGGGAGTGTTTCCTTTATTCCCCGGGCTTTCAAATTCAATCCTCCGGTGGCAGTGTTATATTTATTCGGCCCGCCGTTATATATCATGGCCCTAACCTCATCTAATTGGTCCGGAGATAAGCCGGCAAACACTTTTTTAGCCTTTGATCCGCTGTTATTAACTTTTTGGATCACATAAACCATGTGGTCGTCAAACACAAGGATTTGAGCTTTAATGGCGTTAACCATATCCACTCTGCCGATATCTATGTCTTTTATTAAGTTCGCACCGATATATGCTTGCAATACGCCCGTTCCCTTTTTTGGATAAGAATAAGTTTGAGGCATAATCTGGGCGGGACCGGATGCGCCTGTTTTTGAGACGGTATATCGAAAAGTTTTTTCTTTATTCGCACCATAACGGACCAAAACCCTTTCTGCCTGATATTTAGCGCTATCGGCGGATGCCAAAGTCAATTTTGGATCGGCCTGCTCGTTGATAAGTATGTTTTTGACGAATGTCGGACTGATGGTATCGGTAACCAATTTGCCGGGGAAAGCTCTTGACATAACGCCTGCTTGAGTCAATTCATTAAACGCCTGCTGAACGCTCTTGTTTATAAAATCCTTTCCGGAAGCGATTATCATCAAATCCTGAATATCTTTGGAGTGCGGCGCATAAACGATGTCGGAATATTTTGCGCCAGTTCTTTCTTCCGGATAAACCAGGTCATCATTGGCCATCAGATATTTATTAACTACAACCACATAACGGCCGCTTACGGTTCCCTTTCTGGCTACTGAAATATCGGAGTTGAAGCTATTCCACCAATTGCTAACGGCTATGAATTCTTCATCGGAATTTTCGGACTGAAATCTTGGAAGTTTTTCCGGATTATCCAGATATTTTTTTCTTAATTCGCTTGCTTTGTTTATTTCGGTTATATTAAGCCAGTATCTTTTTTCAAACACTTCCCCTGTTTCGGTATCCAGTACAGCCAGCGCAATTTGTTTTCTAACCATTTCCATGACGGGTTGACCTTTTTTCTTTATAACCCTGCCCTTTTTATCGTTTTGCGGCGACTCTTCAAATTGCAGTAGCGGAGAATTTTCCAGAAGTTTTTTGCCTTCTTCTATTTTTTCAGACAGGTTCCAATTTTGGACAATAGAAAAAACCGACCCGCTGACGATTATTGTTTTGTCGGGAATTATGTTTCCGGCATTTAGTTTTTGGGAAAACACGGCGACGCCAAAAATAGCCAACAAAAAAAGAAGGAGGTTAAGTTTTGAATTCATGCTCATTACCGTTTTATTCTACCTTAAAATTGTTAAATTACATAGAACCAAACTACCATAATTTTTAATAATGTTAAATTACAAATTTTTGGCGATTTCCGTGGCGAGACGCTGAACAGAGTTGGCGTAATTAACACAACTCGCCCAACGCGATGAGCTCATCAAGCTTGTTTTCACGGAACTCCCGCAATAATATCTCCTTGATGCTGCTATTTCACCGGTAACGGTCTTGCTGCTGGCTCCATCTTTTGAAAGTTTGGCTGCAGCAGCAGTAATAGCATCCTCAATATTCCATGGATTCGGTAAATCATGTCCGGTAATTCGAGAAACCACATCCCGATACCCCATCCAAGTAGACGGAATAAACTGGGCTATACCCATAGCACCTCCCCAACCCTGAGCACAAGAAACCGGTGTTTGAAACGGATCTTTGCCAAGTTCAGATGTAATATTTAAAAACAAAGCCAAGTCTCTGGTCGGATGTATCCCTTTAGAATAAACGTGTCCGTTCACTATGCTCCGCGTAGAACCGCTGGTGGTATCTATTATGTAACATTTTCCGACGTTGTTTCCCGTTGCGCTTTCCAATTCAAGTTCAGCAAGAAGATACTCCGGGCGAATACCGGCTCCGATAGCAGCAAGATGACCATATTTTACCGCCTCTTCCGCCGAAACCCCGTTTTGTATCAAATAGCTAATCTGGTTTTTTAATGCCTCAATATCTTTTTGAGTTTTTTTTACCAAATCTTGATATTTGGATTCCTGGCCCTTAGTTTCCTTCAAAAGCTTATTTTGTCCAGATTTGGTCGAATCGAGAGAGCGCTTCTCTATTTCCTGCAACCGCCTGGCTCGTTCAAGCTCGGTCTGCTTGTCTTCCAACTGCTCCTGATGGTCATTCAGTTCGGCCCTCAATCCCTTGATGTCTTTGATGGTCATCTGGAGATTATCTTGGGTCGCGCTTAAATTATTTAGCTCATTGAAAAAATCCGAAATGTTTTCGTTCTTTAAGAGTATTTCTGTAAGCGTTTTCTGGTCATTTTCGTAAGCAAGCTTGAGATATTGGGCTAATGCCTGCTTATGCTTCTCCATTTTGGCCGTAGCTTCGTTGATCTGTCTTTCCGTTTCCCCTATCTCCGCGCCTGTCTTGTTGATGGATAGATTGAGGGACCTTATCTCAAGCTGAACCTGATTGATCTCGGCATTCAGACGGGCAATCTCGTTTTCCAGAGTCTTGGATTTAGTCCTCGAGCTGTCGGCTTGGATCTGGTATTCCTCTATTTGTCTTTGAAGTTCCTCTATCTGCTTATTGCGTTCCCGTATCTCGTCCTGTACGACAGAATTTCCGCTTGTTGTCGCCGCTATCACGGCGATGCGGGAGCCCACTCCGAGAACCGCACTGGCCGTGCCAAAACACAAAGTGGCCGCTAAAACAGCCGCCAAAATTACAAAAAAATTGAGAGGTTTCCCAAAAATCATCTTTATAAAATAATACCAAAAAAGTGGATAATTACCTAATGACTTTGCGCCGCTAATCTTGTATAATTTGGATAGCCAATATGAATAAGAAAATTTTTCTTTTGTCTCTTCTGGTCTTGTCGGGTGTTTTTTATGTTTTAAACACACCTGTTGTTCTTGCGGACGATATTAGCCCCGCAAGCATCAACTGGCTTCACACTAACGTCGGTGGCTGGAGCGTGACCTCAACTATCACCAAAGTAGACATTACCTCCGACACTATTTGCATCTACCACACAAAAGCCGGGCAATGGCCGCCTTCACAATTCGACACAATTCAGATAGAAGGCAATCCTTGGATTTTTGCAAAGATCAACGGCCAATGGCATGGCGCCACATGGGACTGGCTCCGCGTCGGCCAGCAATGCAAAGGAATGACTGCTATTGAAATAGGCAAAGACCAGATTCGTATTCCACCCTTGGATTCTTCCTGGGTTCCCCAACAAGGCGACCAAATTGGTTTTATGATGAGCGCTCGGGCTCGGGACGATGTCCGAACAGTGACAGAACGTTCCGATATAGTAGTCGTTACTTGGCCTTATAGTTCCGGTGGAGGTGGTGGGACTCAACCGCCAATTCAACCTTCGAACCTTCCGACAGTGCCCGCCGTTCCGCCGGTCATAACAGGGTTCAATCCGACTTCAGCCGTTCCGGGTCAGAGCGTTGAAGTATATGGCACAAATCTAAGCAATAAGATAAAACTTGTGGCCGGAAGCACGAGCAGAGATGTGGAAAGTTCGGCTGATAATCAGCTCACCACAAGCACTTTTGAAGTGCCTTCGGATATTGCCCAAGGGACTTATAAAATAAGCGTTACCAATTCCAAGGGTACCGCGACTTCAACTCAGAGTTTGACCGTCAAAGTGGGAGGTCCGCCCTTTTTAAACCCGGTTTCGCCCCCTGTTCCAACCAAGGGCCTTCCGACTAATCTGGGACAGCTTATCCAGCAGATATTCACCTGGTCTTTGGGTATATTGGGCATTTCGGTATTCGTGATGTTTTTCTATTCCGGATTTTTATATCTGACAGCCGCGGGAAACACCGTTAAGACCGGCGAGGCAAGACAGCATATGACTAATGCGATATTCGGGGCAATTCTCCTCTTGTCTTCCTATTTGATTTTATACACCATTAACCCCGACTTTGTTAAAAACACTTTTAACTTGCCGGGGTTGGGGAAAGCTCCGTCTGCATCGACTCCAACAACTGGCGGAGCGGGTTCATTTCCGCCGGCAGATGCCAGAACTAAGCATGGCGATGGTACTGCTGTAATAGCACAAGCAAAAGCTAATTTGCAGACACAAGGCATTGACCTATCGGGCCCTTGCGGAGCATTTGCAATCGTGAACGAAGCAGCTAAAGGATTAGGAGCCGGGCTTCTAAGTAAATCAGGAGGTAATATGTGCCAGGGTTTTGCCACGGATATCATTGCTTTTCCCGACGGTTATATATATGACGTTTTGATTGACGGGGGTGGCGCAAATACTCCGACATGGAGGGCAACCGCTTGTCCAAATGCGCCTACATGTCCTGCTGATTACAGACCGGCATTTTAAACGCAGTGAAAATTTTTTATGCCTTATATTATAGGTTTATTCCTGATTTTGGCCGTAATATTTTCGTCCTTTGGCGGCGGGAGTAATATTGTCGGCGACTTTTTGGGCCAGGCAAAAGAAAAGGTCAACCAGACCTTGTTTCCCAAAACCGCCCGAGAAATTCTTATAGACAATATCAGCTCCGATTATCAGAACATGGATAAATTTTTTTCTGAAACCGCTCCGGCGCTGTTGAGCTCAGAAACAATTTCACCGGCAAACAAAGCAATTATCCAAAAAGCCGTTGAGGCTTTCAACGGTTCTAAAAGTTTGATAACCAACCTTGCAACTCTGGAAAAAGACGACAAAGGCATTGTCGAATCTCTTATAGACAAAGTCCTCAATTTAAACGCAACGCCCCAACCCGACCCCACCAACATCCCTTCCCAATGCAAACTGGTGTGTCCTAAATAGATTTTTTGAACTCTTCAATGGCGGAGGTGTCCGCCGGGTCAATGCCGTATTCCTTGGCGATGTAATATGAGACCCAGTCGGCCAGTTGCAGAGAAGAAAATATTTTAGTGAAGACATCGTCCCCCGCCAGTTCTACGGTTTCCACGTTTAATTTATGTTTTTGAAACAACTCGGCCGTTACTTCCATTCTCTTTAAAATTCTTGGATTATCGGTCTCATCTCTAAAAAAAACAAAGTGGAAATTTTGGGAAAGAAGCTTGGATACATTGTTGACGTGAAAACCCGCCATTTCGTTGTGATTTAATTCCGGAAAAACATTTGAAAATGACGGTTTCTTTGCTGTTTCGTTGATTTTAACTTTCCAGGCATAGGCAATTGGACCATTTTTTCTTGATGAGTAAATAATCGGTACAAATCCTCTTAATTTATCAGCCAGTTTTTTACCCTTTTTTTCAAAATCTTCCATTCTAATCTTGGGAATAGTATCTAACACCTCATCCTGTCCCAACACCTTCAGCAAGGCCCTTAAATTAAGTCCTAAAGCCAATCTCGGCTCAAGCCCCCAATCAGGCATCTTTACATAAGGAAATGAATTCTGGCGGGCCAGTTCAAGCAACTTGCCGCCGACGGAAACTGCCACCACAGAGAGGCCTTTACCCAGCGCCAATTTGAATGCATCCAAAACCTCTTCCGTATTCCCGGAATAAGAATTTAAAACTATTAAACTATTTTGGAGCACCTTATCGGGCAGGTCAGGCAAGCCGTAATCTCTGTGAATTAAAATATCCAGTTCAGGATTGGAAATTCTTAACAGATCCGGCCCCAAAGCCGACCCGCCCATACCCACAAAAATAAATCTCTCATACTTTCCCAACTTATTACCATTGACCAATTCCGGCTGATATTGAAGCTGTTTTTGTAAACTTTTAATAGATTCTGTAAATTCCATACATTAAGTATAACATTCATCTTAAAAACAAAAAAATCCACCTTGATGTGGATTAAGACATGCGGTGTTCATCCATGAACTCCAGATCTTGCTTGATATATTTTTTCATAAGTTCAGCAATCTGACGGCATGGTTCCAGAATTGCCGGACCCAGCAAGGGAACGATCTTGTCTTTAACGTCGGCAGCATCGGGAACGGTCAAAGCAAATGTTCTGGACATTATTGGTCCTCGCCCAAAAAGCATAATATTCCTAATCTGATTATCACTCCAACTTTCGCCATGGTCATGACTCCATTCAAAACGAAGCATTGATTTCAAAACCGAAGCAAGTTCCGGACATATCTTGTCTCCGTGTTCGGCAATGGCTTTTTCTACTTCTTTGTTAACATACGAGCCCCAATCTTCCATGCCACGAGAACGGGCGTAAGTAGCCTTAAACTCTTGATTAGTTAAATATTCCACCAATCCGCCGGCTACCTCTGAAGTAAGAAATTGCCATCTTTCAGGCAACAGTTCTCTGCCTTCATCTGTAGCAAAATAAAGAAGCAGGTACAAGATCTCCTGATTATTCAATTTTGCGGAAGAAGCTGACTTTTTATTCACGTTTCGTCCTTTTTCAAAAAATCTGAATAGAGTATCTCAAACTTAAATTTATTGTCAATTCGTGTTTGACATTACTCTTTTATTAATTCATGATATTGCACAAATAGCACACTAACAATGGAGTGGGTCTGTGAATAAATTGGTATTGCCGGGCGATATTCTTCCGGCAAGAGAGGCTATTGAAATGATCTCCGGAGTAGATTTGGGACCGCCAATTGAAGTGCCTCCTATCCCAACCTGTGCCAATCCTGCAAATGTTTCATTTGATGAACGGGCGTTGTTAAATGGCGAGATTAAGCGTCTGAAAAAAGAAAAAAATGTCCTTATTCTGGCTCACAATTACGAACCGCCGGATGTACAAGATGCGGCAGATTTTATTGGCGATTCGCTTCACCTTGCCAAGATAGGCAGAGATTCCGATGCCGATGTTTTGATAGAAGCATCCGTGCTTTTCATGAATGAGATATTGGCGGTCATGAAAAAACCGCATCAGAAAGTGCTGGCCCCAAGTTTAAAAGCCCTTTGTTCTCTGGCCGCTCATGCCGATGTAAATAAAGTAAAAGCATGGAAAGAGGCCCATCCGGACGGAAAGGTCATAAGCTATGTCAACACTTATTTAGATATCAAGGCTATAAGCGATATTTGCTGCGCTTCCGCAAATGCGGCTAAGGTAATCCGGTATATGGCAGAGCTTTATCCAGAAAGTCCGTTGCTTTTTCTGCCCGATGTTTTTCTGGGTTATTATGCCGCCAAAACTCTTGAGAAGGTGGGTCAAACAACAGACCGTCTCTACCTTATGATGGGCGCCTGCCATGTCCATGAAAAGATAACCGCCCACCAGGTCATGAGGCAAAGAGCGCTTCATCCCGATGCCGCCGTTGTCGCCCACATGGAATGCGGTTGTGTATCAAAATGCATGACCCTGCTTGACCAAGGACTTGTCACAGAAGAGATGATGCAGCTTCGTTCAACTTGGGGCATGATGGAGTTCCTAAAGAAAACTCCCCAGAAAAAAATCATAGTTGCAACTACGGTGACAAATATTTATCCAATGTCCAAAGTTGCTCCGGACAAAGAATTCATTCCTGCCAATCCGGAAGCCCGCTGCGCTTTCATGGAACAGAACACTTTGCGCAACCTATACGAATCGCTGCGGGATATGAAACATGAGATAACCGTTGACCCCGAACTTGCCAGACAAGCCCGTATACCGATAGAGAGAATGCTTGCCATTCAATAAGACCCCGCCATGGCGGGGATTTTTATCCCTTACCTTTCCGAAAGGTGAGGGATTTATTACAACTTTGACTTGAGGGCTTTCTCTAAAATATCTATTTTAGACGCAGAGATGTGATGGATATTCACATTGGCTCTCATCCATTGGATTCCTTTGTCAATTTCTTCGCCGGAAATCCCTCGCTCATAACTCGCGGACTCATCCAGATCCGAACGGAAAATCTCCTTGATTCGCTCCAGTTCTTTGTGAGTAAAGCCCATCGAATAAAGATAGTTCCTGACTTTTTGGAACTCCTCTTTTGTTGCCTTCGGTTTTGTATTAAAGAAAAATCCCATTGGTTCATTATATCATAAAAAAAATCGCTCCACCCAGCACCTTATTTCAATTGCTCACACAACCTCCATGCGTGCTGCGGTGTGCCCCTTTCTAAAATCTTGCTAATTTTATAAAGGGGCACACCCTCCGCCGGTTGTTTAAGTTTATAGCTGATAATTAATAAGCAAGATTCAAGGTAGAAATGAAATAAAGTTGCAAGAGCTACGCTTGCTTAATATTAAAATGACAAAGCCCGCTTTCGCTTTCGCTACTTACGGGCCCGGAGAGTCTCCTCACGAATCCTGGTCAGGATGTCGCAGAAGACTTTGGCTGGAAGTGATGTGTTCGGCGGGTCTGGATGGCCAAGGTCATGCGTTAGTATCATTCCCCTGGTTGCCAGAAGAGCATCCATTGCGGTTGTATTCTGTTCGAACTTTGCACGGATAGCCCTCTCGATGAGTTCGTGATGTTCAGGTGAGCCGTAGGAGATGGCTCGACCATTCCACCAGACGAACTTTCGCTCGGCCTTTTTTCCGAACCGCTTTGCCTCTACGCCGACGGATTGAAATATCTGCTGTCGAGTCGGGTGTCCATCAGGAAATTTCGTCCCCTGAATGAACCCCTCAACAGAAGCCATTCTTTCTCCATCAAGCACAAAAGCATCGGCTGAAAAATTGCTCAAGCGACAGGCACGCCAGTCGTCTGACTTGCTACCGATATTCAAGACTGGCATTCTCTACCTCCTCTTTTTTTTCCGCTCAACAGACCGAAGATAAAGAAGAAAAAGAAACCTCTCATCACACCTCCAAAAATGAAAAGAACGGATTACTAACTATTTAATTATACCACACTCAAAATGAAATTGCAAGACCAAAAACTGGCTTTTTAAGCCAGTTTCGAAGAGAGTTTGAACTTTTATTGCCAGTTGCCACCAACCACTTAAGCAACCGGCGGAGGGAGACACTTTTTACAAAATTAGTAAATTTTTAAAAAGGCGTCTCCCTCCGTACGCATAGAGCTTGTGTGAACTATAAAATTTATTAAAACCTGTTCCGACGGGAGTCGATATAGGCGTTGGTCTCGGATAATTTTAGAGCCGTAGTTCCGTTGCCGGTTCTGATATAAAACTCTTCGTTACTGTTATCGCTTTTTAAATATACCGGTTTGTGGCTTGGTGAAACGCTTATAATACAGCATTCTTTGCCGTCCGCTTGCGACCAATTCAATTTCACAAACTGCCTGAATTCGGCACCGATCATATTGTGAAAAATTTGAGTGAAATGATTCTCAAAACCATCGGCGTCTTTCCTGACAAGAGAGCCGAAATCCGAAGCTAATCCTACAACCGCTTTGTTATCGTCAACTCCCATCACCAAATGCCCGCCCCGAGAATTAAGAAATGCGGCAATGGTTTTCATTGCCGATTTTTCAAGAACGCGGTTTACCGCGTTCTGTCTTGTGTCCCAACGGAATGTACTCTTAAACTCCAAGTTTTCGTGCTCACTATGATTAAGAAGCTCCGCTAAAACCGGCGGCGTTCCGGTTTTATTCTTTCCGTCAAAAGCGGATTCGCCTCTGGCGGAAAATTTTAAAATCAAGCCGACATATTCTTCCGGAGAGGGAATGTTTTTCAACCGGATTTTCTTGTTTATGTTGCTGCCGGTCAATTCTATTGTCCCGTATTTCGTAAGTTTTCCGAGCGGGCTTTGACGGTAGCTTACCGAAGTAACAGGTTCCATGGGGATTGTTGTTTCATGGCTGTAAAAAACACCATAGGTATGAATAATTTCGTTATTGCGAATGTGATAAGATTCTTTATACCATCGGAAAAATATGAAAAATACCATAGCCGTTTCAGTCGAAAAAATAAACAAAGCCTCGGCAATACGGAACGAAATGGCGTGAGAGATTGTCAGAGAACGGTAGATTGCGGCATAGTTGGCAAGCGCGCTAACTATAAAAAAGGCGACAATCGCTCCGATTTGAAGCAAAATAAAATTCTTGACGATCACTACCGGACTTTTTTTGACGATTATCGGCTTTTTCATCAATGACCACATCCTACCACTTTGAATTTTAAGGGTAAACCCCCGTAGCCGTTATGAATAAGTTAGAAAAACCCCAAATAGTGTCCCGTGAAAAATGCCGTGATACTAAGGATGCCGAGAACCATAAACACTAAAAGAAAAACTAACAACTTCCGGATAATAATTTCGCTTGGATTACGAAAACTCCCGTAAAATATCGTCGTAGCGACCGCATACAGCAGCGCAGAAAAAATACTTTTGGAAGTCCAATGATGGCCGGAAAAACTTTTAAGCCAATTCTTCAGCGGGATTGAAAGTTCCGCCCAAACAGTAATTACCACCACAAATACGATAGTGGTGATAGCCGCAAGAGCAGATGCAAAAATAAGTCGTGGTTTATTCATAAAATTTTTATCCCCACCGGGCTGCGGCGGAAATTATAAATCCCATCGCGCCGATAAGAAGTCCCAGTACGGCAACAGCTCCGGAAAGCAACCATGCCAGCCGGCGAATTTTAAGCTGTTCCATATCTTTTTTATCAAGCAAAGCAATGAAGAGCGTGGTCATCGCAACCGGAATAATAAACAAGAAAACGTGTTCTTTGGTTTCCATAATAATATTGTGAGCCCACGGCGTCAGGCCCTTTTGAATAACCGGTTTTACAAGCCCGCCGTAATAAACCACGTAGTAATATCCCCCGGCAATCCAGCTGGCGATAAAAGCAGTCACGCCGATTACTGCCGTAGCAATCGTGCTTTTTTGCGAACCCCCGTCGCTTCTTAGTTTTCCCAATAACCATAAAAACGCATCGATTCCGACAATCGCAAAACCAAGGTGAAAACCTATGAGAACAGGCTTACTTTGGATTATTGCTAAGAAATCCATATGTTTATATCATACCAAACTTTTAGTTTGAGTTCCATTCAACCGGAAGCGTTTGAGTAAAAGCGAGCTGGAAACAACCGAAATCGAACTTGTAGCCATAGCGATGGAAGCAAATATCGGATTCAACAAAATGTGGAAGGATGGGTAAAGAGCTCCCATAGCAACCGGGATAAGAATGATATTGTACCCAAAAGCCCAAAAGAGGTTGAGTTTTATGGTTTTCATGGTCATTTTGGACAATCGGATTGTAGCGGCCACTGATTTAAGGTCTTTATTGATGAGAGTAATATCGGCTGCTTCTATGGCCACGTCCGTTCCCGTGCCCATGGCAATTCCGACATCGGCTTGAGCTAAAGCCGGGGCATCGTTTATACCGTCGCCCACCATAGCTACAATTTTATTTTCAGCTTGAATTTTTTTTACTTCAGCCTCTTTTTGGTCCGGAAGCACTTCAGCTAAAACTCTTGTAATGCCGACTTTATTGGCTATCGCCATAGCTGTTTTAAAGTTATCACCGGTAATCATTACCGGCTCAATACCAAGTTTTTTAAGTTCTTCTATCCCCTGCCGGGCATTTTCTTTAACAGTATCAGCTACCGCAATGGCGCCCAAAAGATCGGAGTCCGATGCCAAAATCATTACCGTCTTACCCTCATTTTCCAGTTTTTCTATTTCTATTTCGTGAGCGCCAAGGTCAATGGATATATCTTTCATTAAAGCCCTATTTCCAAAATAAAACTTTTTAGGACTACCTACAATTATTATCTCTCCCTCCAGTCCTTTTCCTGTATTGGCCTTAAATTTATCTACCGCAAAGAGTTCGGTTTTTTCGGTCTCCGCTTTTTCTCTTATCGCTTTATCCAGTGGATGAGATGATGATTTACCAAGACTTGCCGCAAAGGCCACAATTGCCATGGCAACCGGATGCTCTGAAAATTTTTCAAGAGAAGCCGCGTATCGCAAAACTTCATTCTCTTTGCCGTTATCAAAAGCAATAACATCAGTTACCGATGGTTCGCCCTTTGTAAGTGTTCCCGTTTTATCAAAGATTATCGTTTTAACCTTATGAGCAATCTCTAAGCTTTCTGCATCTTTTATTAATATGCCATGCTCCGCTCCTTTACCGGTGCCAACCATGATGGCTGTAGGTGTTGCCAAACCCATCGCGCACGGACAAGCAATTATTAAGACGGCGACAGTATTCAGAATGGCATAGAGCAAAGCTGGCTCAGGCCCCAAATTATACCACACAACAAATGTGGCTATGGCCAACATAATAACAATCGGAACAAAATAAGAAGAGACCAAATCAGCCAGACGCTGAATAGGAGCCTTACTGCCTTGGGCTTCCTGAACAAGTTTGATGATTTGGGCAAGCATTGTCTCTTGTCCAATCTTTGTTGCCTCAAAAACAAAGCTTCCGCTTTTATTTATGGTAGCGCCAACAACCGTATCCCCGTTTTTTTTGTCTACCGGCATACTTTCTCCGGTTATCATAGATTCATCAATAGACGAATCCCCTTCGGTTATCATTCCGTCAACAGGTATCTTTTCTCCCGGCCGTACTCTAATTAAATCGCCAATAACCACTTCGCTGATTGGTATATCTATTTCTTTATTATCCCTTACAACTCTGGCGGTTTTGGCCTGCAGCCCTATTAATTTTTTAATGGCTTCAGAAGTTCCAGCTTTGGCTTTGGCCTCAAAATACCGCCCAAGAAGAATTAAACCAATAATGATTGTGGCCACGTCAAAGTATGGCATTGGTTCAGTGCCTATTCGTTGAACCACTTGTGGAAATGCTGTAACAAAAGCCGAATAGCCGTAAGCAACCGTAGTCCCAATAACAACAAGAGTGTCCATGTTTGCGGTTCGGTGCCTCAACGCAGGAATTGCCGCTCTGTAAAAAACCCAGCCCGCCCAGAATTGAACGGGGGTTGCCAAAAGCAATTGAATCCAAAAATTCTTTAAAATTGAGGGGGAAGTGTCCATCAAAGTCGGAAACCCTCCCCACAAAACAAGCGCGCCAAGAGTTAAACTAATCACAACCCTAAATTTCAAATCTTTTAATTCTTTTTGTTTTTCTGCACGCTCTTTGTCTTCAGATTGAAGTTCCTCTTTAATAAATGCCTTATAACCGGCATTAGCTACCGCTGAATTTAATTTATCGTCCGTTACCTTATCCGAATCGTATGCAACCGTGGCTTTTTCAGTCACCAAGTTAACATTCGCCTCCGATACGCCATCAACCTTTTTTAATGATTGCTCAATTATCAGCACACAGGATGCGCAGTGCATCCCTTTAATTGAGAAGGTTTTTTTAATTTTATTCATGGTGATATTTTGTTAATCAGTTACGATAATTTTACCGTGAAACATGTTCATTCCACAGGAATACTTAAATTCTCCTGTTTGCTTTGGAGTAATCTCAATGACCACCTTTTCGTTAAATGGAAGATGTTTGCGTATCTTAAAATCAGGCAAGACTACTTCTTCCAAACAACTTGAAGAATCTTTGCGTATAAAATTTAATTTCGTTGTTTTATTTTTGGGAATAGATATTGCCTCCGGCGAGTATCCGCCCTCAACGATAATGTCAACGGAACCAATGACTGCCACTTCTTTTTTTTCTTTTTTCATAAGGAAAAACCAAAACACAAAGATTATACCGATAATTCCAGATATAGTAACAATTGTTTCGTTCATCCCGCACTTATCGAGCATTGGGCTTTCCTATGCAGCTGTTTTAGATGCACAATCCTCGATTATTTAATTAATTCATTATATCCCGCATCTTTGACGACACCTATCACGCTGCATATGCTCAATAAGTGCGGGATTCACATGATTAGTTAATTACATTTATTACTCCCGTATACATGCCCATGGAACAACTGAATTTAACCGGACCTGTGCTTTCAGGTGTAAACTCAAATTCGTTAATTCCTTCTTTCAGGCCGGTAAAGATATTATACTTCGGAATCACCAAACTTGCCGAACAAGAATACAGATTTGTCGCGTTTACCAATAGTTTAACAGGAATGCCCTTTTTTACGGTAATCTTATCCGGAGAGTATCCGCGGACGGATTGAGTTATCCTTATAACTTGCTTGCCGTCCTCAAATGTACCGCTTATTTTATCCTGATTTTGGATACTAAAACCACCAAAAGCAATTCCGGTCAGATTATAGCCGTAAGAAATATTCAATAATCCTAAAATTATGACTATCAATCCCGCAAATTTAAAGAAATATCCCCTAAACCATCCTCTTACCGCTGATGTTATTCCTCCTATACCCAAAAGCCCCGGCATTGTCCCCAAAGCAAACAAGCCCATAATTAAACTTCCTCTGGTAAAACTGCCGGTGCTTACCGCATATAACTGCATCGCTTGGGTAAAACCGCAGGGCAAGAAAAATGTTGCGGCTCCTGAGAGAAAAGAGTCTTTGTGGCTGTATTCTTTAATTTCACGGTTACCACCGAAGAGCCGGCTGATACTTTTAGGCAAAACCAGACCTTCCAAGCGCGGAAAGACTTCAATAAGTTTTAATCCGAGAAAGAACATGGCAATTCCCGCTACCACTATCAGTGTCCCCAGAACTGAACTTGAAAAACGAAATGCCGAACCGACCAAGCCGATTACTCCTCCCAAAAATAAATATGAGGACAATCTTCCCGCATTAAAGAACAGATGGGGACGAAATTTTTGAGCCGGTGTAGCTTCCGGATGCAGAGCAGAGTGCCGGGTGGAGATGCCGAGAACAATTCCGCCAACCAAAGCCATGCAGGTAGAAATTCCGGCAGTTAAACCGATTAAAACAACCGCAATTAATCCCGGCGAGTTGCCGAATCCGTAATTCAAATTAAATATCCCGAATATCTGCATCAAGAAATAAATAAATAGCAAAACACCGCCCGCAAATAGAAGCTCTATGTAAATCATTGAATCCTTAGAGAAAAGTGATTTCTTTGAATCTATTCCCATGCTATATCCGGCATCTTCTACTACCTTTCTAATTTGTCCGTCTGAAGGAGTTTGTCGGTCGTAGTAAACCTGGACAAGACCTTTTCTATGATTAACGTTCACCTTTTTAACTCCCTGAACTTTTGAGATAATATTATCTTCAATGAGTATTTCGCAGGAACGACAATGCATGCCTCTTACGTTATATGTCTTTTTATTCATTTTATTTTGGATTGTCCTATTTAGGACAAAAGTGTTAGGTCTGACTGAAAAGAGAATCCCCCTCCTAAGGTAAGCGGGGCGGAAGAAAAACTTCTGTCGAATAAAGTGTTTCAAATAATAACACCTCGCTGGTTAGCTGTGTGATTATAAATATTGTAGATACAATTATCGTTGAAGTCAGTATAAAAAAATTAATCATTAGCATGTGGCAGGCTTGTCTGGAGCAATCGTCATGAAAACCCAAAAGAACCACTAATGGTGCGACTAAAAATAAAGTAATCAATAAAAATATCAGTAATTTAGGCATTTCTTAGGCTTTAATAATCTTAAATCTAATTATACCCAAAATAATATTTAATGCCAACTTTATGGTAAACTAATGCGTATGAAAAATCCCAAATTTCCGATGAGAATAAACCGGTATCTTGCCTGGCAAAAACACTCTACCCGCCGGGGCGGAGATGAGCTTGTCCAGAAAAAGCAGGTTCTTATCAATGGAAGATTTGCAGAGCTTGGAGACAAGGTCAACGAAAAAGATGTTGTGGAGGTTTTAAAAAGTAAGAAGCCGAAAAGCTATCTCTATTTTGCCTACAATAAACCAGCGGGAGAAACGACCGATACGCCTATTTTTCTCAATAAAGACATATTTCCATTAGGCCGATTAGATAAGGACTCCCACGGCCTGATGCTTCTGACCAACGACGGCAGAGTTACCGATCGGCTTTTGAATCCGGAATACGCTCATGAAAAGGAATATATCGTTGTTATTAAAGAAAAGTTGAGACCCAACTTCAAACAAAAAATGGAGGCAGGCGTAGATATTGAGGGCTATAAAACAAAAAAATGCAAAGTTGAAATACTAAACAATTTTACTTTCAAAATAGCCCTGACCGAGGGCAAGAAACATCAAATCAGGAGGATGTGTGTTGCCCTGCGCAATGAGGTTAAGGATCTCAAGAGGACAAGGATATTGAACATAGAGCTCGGCAACTTGCCTGCCGGCAGCCACAGAGCTATCGGCGGAGAGGAACTGAATATGTTTCTGAAAAATTTAGGGCTTTAATTATTTATTTTTCCAGACCTTAACGAATACTTCTTGAGTTATATCAGAAGCATTGTCTTCATTGCCTGTATAATTTCTTGCGAAACCATATATTTGCTGGAGGTATCGCTTAATTAAAACCTCCAGAACGCGTTCGTCCTTTGTGGTTTTATATTGACGAACTAATTCCTCATCGAAAAGATGGTGCATTATTGCAGTTTACTGTCTATGAGCTTCTTAAATTCTTCAAGGCTCGGTATGCCGTTTAGTTTTTCTCCATTTACAAAGAAAGTTGGAGTGCTGTTAATGCCAAGCGCTTGGCCGTCGGAGCGGTCTTTGAGAATAGTATCCTTGAATTTCTCCTGACTGACTGCATCGGTAAACGCTTTGACGTCAAGTCCGAGTTTTTGGGCATATCCGGCAAATATTTCCAGGGCCTTAGGATTTCCTGACCATTCTTTTTGGCCTTCATAAAGCATGTCGTGCATCTCCCAAAACTTTCCTTGGACTCCCGCGGCTTCGGCTGCTTCTGCGGAAATCATGGCGTTAGAGTGTTGGGGAAGAGGAAAATTCCTGTAAACAAAATTTGCGTTCGGATTGTCTTTGTACGCCTCAACGAGCTGCCGGACAATAGGGTTGGCATACGCGCAAGCCGGACATTGGTAATCGCCGAATTCAACAACGTTAACTTTGGCATCTTTTGTGCCGGTCATGTGGCTTATTTGGCCAATCAATAAATTAGAATCGGCAACGACTTGAGATCCGGTGTTTGTCTTGTAAATTAAAAACGCAAATAATGCGAAAAGGAGGATTCCGATGCCTGAAATAATTTTAGTTTCTTTAGACATGGTTTGATTTTTTGTGGATTAATAATGCAGTCGTGATGATAATAAAAGAGAATAGCGACAGAAGGGGTATGTCTATAAAACCAAGCAAATTTATATATCTGGTAACGCAGGATATGCCAAAAGTGCAGGGTATTAACCTCTCTTGTATAACACTATAATACAACAAATTTTGATAAAAAGCAATAGCGCCGCCTATTACGCTTAGTGGCAATGCATAGTTAAGGAAATTCCTGTCTTTCTTGATGATTCCGACACCAATAATCAGAACAAGGGGATACATGGCAATTCTCTGGTACCAGCAAAGGACACAGGGAGTAAAACCCAAAATCTCGCCAAAATACAAACTCCCCGCCATTGAAACCACGGCCGTTATCCAAGCTATATATAAGATATTGTCCTTAATAAGTCTGGTCATTTTAGTTACACTGCATATTATACATTTTCTGACGATATTTTCCAGAAACAGAATTAATATTGTATGGCACTCAACAATATCGCGCTGCCGAGAGGAACGAGAATATTGTCGTCCAACAAAAAAGAGAATTGGTCCAATACGGCCGCTAACGATGCCCCGATAAGTATTGTTTTCAGCGGCAAAACAAGCGGTGTTAAAGATTGGAGAAATAGTCCGGCAACAAAAGAAATCACAAATATAACTACAGCCCCGGCAAGAGTTTTTTCGCCAAGTATGAGCTTCTGCGGCAGGAAGCGGATTATCTTGCTGAACGGGGCAAAGGTATCGCCCAAAATAAAAAATGACAAACTTACCACCGCAATTTCCGTGGAAAACAAACTGATTATTATAAAGGCGCTGGACAAGAAAATACTATAGCCCGATAAACGCCTCTTCTCTTTTTCTCTCGCAAGCGCTTTTAATTTAAAATATTTTTCATTAAAAGACGGGGTTGTCAGGCGAACGGCGTCAACAAAAAGAGCGATTCCCAGAAGAACGGCTACTATCGCGATAATGGTTATTTTTGGCGCCACGAGCAAACCTAAAGGAAATGCCAAAGCGCCGAGTTTCAATAAGTGCCTCACAGGCAATTTCATTTTAACCGCGGATACGTTGATGCTATATGCGACAAACCCGGCAATCAATAACAATGCATACGTTGAACGCGTATAAAAAAGCGCGATAAAACACAACCCCGCCAATGAAGCCACTCCTCTTCCGCCCCGGAATCCGAGATAAAACGGCGCGATATGGCCGGCTACTCCGGCTAACCCGACAAGAATAGCCGTATCAGGACTTAGCCAATTAAGACTCAGGTAATAAACCGCCGGCGTTTTTAAAAAATCAAAAAGGCCGGCAATGATGCCATAAACAGGTCCAACAATGAAGTATGTGTTAGTCGCTCCGGTGTTATGGTATTTATAATCCCTGATGTCGATTCCCTTAACCAAGCGGCCAAAAAAATAACCCGGCGATAAAGAGCCGACAAGATACCCAAGAACAAGAACGAGATAAAACATTAACACGATATGTCCTTATTTTAAGTTTAACAATAACAAACCGCAATGGCAGTTGGCACTACGGACGGACCACGATCATCGCCTTGATTATTGAAGTAACGGGCTCGCCGTGACCGGTCTTATAATCATAAATGGCGTCCATTATAATCCGGGCGGGATAACGGTATTGCTCTCCTCTCTTGGTGCCCGGGTCATTGGTAATAAATTCGTCAGTATTGGGGTCGTATCCTTTGATTATCAGCATATGCCGAAGCGGTCCCGGCGGCTTATAGTAAGGATTGTTAAGCAGTCTGCCGTTGGCCGGCACGACGACTAAATTTCCTTTTATTAGTTCTGTTTTTATATCGTTTGCCATAATGTCGTATTTTGCTTCAACATTATTATAACGAAAATAGTCCTTATAGATTCTGTCTATAATATCCTGGACAGAGGTATCATAAAAACTGCCGTAATTCTTGGCTTCATAATCAGAAATAGCAACAATGTCCCGTTCTGCTCCGGCCGGAGTCAATTGTTTGCCTTTCGCCCAACTCGTGGCCATTAATGCAGTAGCTTCCTCGCAGCCGTCTTCCTGTCTGGGGTCGCTCCAGTTTGCCAACGGCGCCTGCGGCGTAAACGGAACATTGCGTATCAGTATTAAACTTGCCGGTTCGGTTGTGCCGGTCGCCTTGGGGGTGGTGTCCGGAGAAGGCAATGGCGAAGGACTGGTTGTAAAACCGGGAACCGGCGTAAATCCGGTCAGTGTGATTTCCGGAAGCGGATTATTGATAGAAGGAATTATTTTTGTAACAACAAAATAGCCCGCCGCAACTGCGGCAATTACAACACCCGCCGTCAAATATGCAGAAGATTTCTTCATGAATAAATTTTAACATGATTACTCGAGAAACGTGAGAGCTTTGCCGCGTTTGTCGGCGCGGCCGGTCCGGCCGATGCGATGAACATAATCGTCGTATGTCGCGGGCAAGTCGTAGTTGATGACATGGCTGACATCGGCGATATCAAGGCCGCGGGCGGCGACGTCTGTCGCGACCAAAATCTGGACATAGCTATTTTTGAACAAATTAAGCGCTTTTTGACGTTGAGACTGAGTCTTGTTGCCATGAATAGATTCGGATTTAAATCCACGCTGGGCAAGATTTCTTGAGAGGCGTTCCACACCGTGTTTTGTTCTTCCAAAAATAAGCACTTTGCAGAATTCCGACTTTTTAACCAATAAATCATGGAGAACTTCCAGCTTGTCTTTGCCGTCCATGCGGACAACATCCTGTTCCACATTCTTTGCGGTATCTCTTGTCTTAACGGAAATTTTGACCGGCTGGCTGAGAAATTCATAGATAAGGTTATCTATGTCGCGGGAAAGAGTGGCCGAAAAGAAAAGGGTCTGCCGTTCCTTGGGCATTCCGGCCATCACAAAACGCATGTCATTGATGAATCCCATATCAAGCATCCTGTCCGCTTCATCCAAAACAATGGTCTTGAATTCTGCAAGGCGGATAAAGCCATGTTCAATGTGGTCTTTCAATCGTCCCGGAGTGCCGATTATAAAGTTATATTGATTTCTCAACTGCGATATCTGGCGGCCCATGCTGGCCCCGCCGACGCAACAGACAGAAAAGATTCTCATCCCGCGGGTAAAACCCTGCAATTCGCTTTCTATCTGCAACGCAAGTTCGCGGGTCGGAACCACCACCAAGACCATTTCCTTGCGGTTTAAAATGACTTTATTTATCAACGGAATCAAAAATGCGGCAGTCTTGCCTGTACCGGTATTTGCGATTCCGACCACATCGGAACCATTCAAAATATGAGCGATAACTCTGTCCTGAATCGGAGTCGGGGTAATGTAACCCTTAGATGCGATGGCTCTCTTTATTGTCTGGTCAACATTAAAATCCTGAAAATTATGTTCAGGAACGAAATGTTCAACCTCTTCAGTTATGACCGCTTTGTTGATAAACCGGGCCGGATCGATATATTCGCCCTGATTCCTGCTCCGTCCGCCAAAACGCGAAGAGTTTCCTCCTCTTTTGAATGCCGGTCTGCCGGAAGCTCTTGTTTTGAATCCCCTGTTGCTGAAATTTCTTGTAGACATGCTTTTTCTAACAATGGTCAAAATTAAAATACAGACCATATCGTCTCATGAGTTTTTAGAAAAAGCTTGCCCCGCTCTTGACCTCAAGGGCGGGGTTGAGAACTTTGCCGTTAGGGACAATCCCCTAATAAAACCCGAAGAGATTTAGTTATGTATACAGTATATATCAAAACAGCTTTTTTGTCAATGTTAGTCGGCTTGCAATGAGAGTTCACCTAATTACTCTGTTGTTTTGCCGTCGAAGTGTTCTTCGTTGGTTTCTGCCTCTGCTTTAGTGGCATGGATAATGCCGTCCTTGTGGTTAGGCGGAGAATAAATAGTGTAGAGTTTCATTTCTTCAGTTTCAGAAGTATTGACGACATTGTGTTTGGTTCCGGCGGGGACCACAACGGCAAAACCGTCAGCTAATTCATGCTCAACATCATTCAAAATAGTTTTGCCTTGCCCTTTTTCCACTCTTATAAATTGATCCAGCTCATGAACCTCTTCGCCTATCTCTTCCTTTGGAAGCAGGGACATTACCACCAATTGGCTGTTTTTAGCGGTATACAAAACCTTCCTAAAGTTTTTATTTTCTAACGAATCTTTTTCAATGTTTGTTACGTATCCCATGGTTTTCTAACTGGCTAACCAGCCGCCGTCTACATAGAAAGTCGCGCCGGTGACGTAACTCGCCTCTTCAGAAGCTAAAAACACTACCATCGCCGAGACCTCTTCGGGTCTGCCGATTCTTTTGAGCGGAACCCGGAGCATAATTTCTTCGTTGATTTCCTTGCCAAGTTCCTTGCCCGGCTCGCGGACCATAGGAGTATCGATGGCTCCGGGGGCAATAACATTAACATTGATACCCAACTCCGCCCATTCGGCGGCTAATGTCTCCGTCATGCCGATTATACCTCCTTTTGAGGCAGAATAATGAGCCGCGCCCGAAAAACCAATCCCGGCACCACCTGAAGCAATGGAAGATATGTTAATGATTCGCCCCCACTTATTTTTTGCCATCTCTTTGGCGGCTCTTTGCGTGCAGAGAAATTGGCCCTTGAGGTTTATGTCTATCATTTTGTTCCATTCTTCTTCTGTAATTTCCAATGCCGGTTTAGGCACAAATATTCCGGCGTTATTGACAAGAATGTCCAACCGGCCGTATTTTTTTATAATTTCATCAAAAACCCGGTCAATCTCGGCTTTATCGGTGACATCCATTCCAAAACATACCGCCTCGCCACCTTTTGAAATTATCTCGTCAACAACAGTCTGACACCCTTCGATTGTTCTGTTGGTCACTACGACCTTCGCTCCCTGCCCCGCCAAAATCAAAGCATGGGCCTTGCCCATCCCTTGGCGCGCGCCGGTAATCAACACGACTTTGTCTTTAAGTTCAAACATGTGAAATAGGTTAATTATCTTATTATGGCACATTCAGGACATTGCCGACAACAACACCGACGATTATCGCAACGCCTCCCAGAACTACCATTTTCAACATATTGCTAAAAACACTCGTTCCCGATATTTTTCCGCTGAATATCCCGAGAAACCCGAGAGCTGTTATTGAGAACACTATTGATATTGTAAGAGCGTTATTATTCTGCAAAAAAACATAGGGAGAAAGCGGAATAAGTCCTGATATAAAATATGAGAAAAACATTATCAGCCCGCTTTTAGTTGAGCCTTTGATTGATGTTTCTTTACGCTTTTCATATTCCTCTACTGAATATTCCGACAAAACGCTTCCGACCGCCATTGAGAACGCTTCAACGAATATCAAAATAGCTCCGGTCATTATTACATAGTTTCTGGAAATTCCCGTGATCGCTATTCCGGACAACAACCCGACCGTTGAAACCAAACCATCCTCAACCCCGAAAACGAAATTCCTTACAGCAGAAGATGGTCTTAATATCATTGTTTGATACTATTTACCGCGCTTTGGGAGGAAAGAATCCAATCCCCAGAAAGTACCCGCATTTGAAGCAAAAAGAACAAAAAGAGCGGTCATGTAAATTATGTGTTCATCCACCAGAAACGAATGCTCGCCCGCGTATGGAAATTGCAATATGGGCAGGTAGTATAAAATCATCAAAAGTATGCCTCCGAGCGATGCCCACCTTACCAACAAGCCGGCAAGAAGAGCCAAGCCGATAAGAGTTAGCCCCCATTCATTAACAAAATTGATCCAGCCAAGATTGCCCGCACTTGCGAACCATTGGAAAAGGCCGGGGAATGTTTTAGCGCTATTCAAATATCCCGCAGCCGACCAGTTGGGATTCAGGACTTTTGTTATTCCGGCGTAAAAAAATAATACGCCAAGTGCGACTCTTGATAAAAACACCGCCATTTTTAATTGATTGTTCATATTTTAATTTTAACACAAAAAAGGCGGTAAAAATCTAAGCTGTGGATAAGGGACCGGAAGCCTCGGTTTATTTGGAAAGGGGCAAATTTCGTGTTAAAATAGCTCAGCGCTTGATTAGTTTTGCGGGGTCGTCTAATGGTAGGACAGCGGCCTTTGAAGCCGTTTATCTTGGTCCGAATCCAAGCCCCGCAGCAAATGGATATTTTATTTAACTCAAGCAATTTTTCCGGCGCAGTTCAATGGACATCGGACCACGGCTATTGGATTATTTTAATAGCGATGGTGATCGAGGGGCCGATTATCGCCTCGGCGGCGGCATTTGCGGCCGTATCGGGCTACTTTAATCTGTTTTATATTTTTATTCTTTCTCTCCTCGGAGACGCAATAGGAGACACTATTTATTATGCCATGGGCTACTGGGGCAGAATGAAATTAGTGGAACGTTTCGGCCACAAATTCGGATTATCAAAAGAACGTCTTGAAAAAATTGATAAGCTTCTTAACAACCACCCCGTTAAAACTCTCCTCGCTTTAAAGTTAAATCCGATAACCCCCGCTCCCGGATTAATGCTTGTCGGCTCCACCAAAATGCCGTTAAGAAAATTCATCGCGACATCTTTGTCCATCACCCTGCCCAAATCTATTTTTTTCATCGCAATGGGCTACTATTTCGGCAATTTGTACGATTTAATCGCTTACTACGGCAATTATGGTTTTGCCGTAATTTTCATTATTATTTTGGCTGTTGTCGCTTTCCGCGTTTACAAGAAAATATCTTGCCGCATCGCCGACAAAATAGAAAAAATTTAAACCGGTCAAACATAAAATGCCTAAAATAGTAATCGTAACCGATACCTGGAGCGACAGCGTTAACGGCGTAGTCACAAGTCTTTTGCAGGTCCAAAAATATCTTATGTCAAAAAGGTTTGACGTAAAAGTGATACACCCCGGCGAATTTAAAACAGTGCCCCTGCCGACCTATTCGGAAATCAAACTTTCTCTTTTAACGCGAAAGCAGATGGAAGACATTCTTCAAAAAGAAAGGCCCGATTATATCCATATCGCCACGGAAGGGCCGTTGGGACTTGCGGCAAGGATGATCTGCGTCAAGAATAATTGGAAATTCACTTCGTATTACTATACCCAGTGGCCGGAATATATTCAGATCAGAACAGGAACATTTAAAGATTTGGCCTACAAATATTTAAGGTGGTTTCATAACGCCAGCCAAAGAACTTTTGTAACCACAGTTTCTTTGGAAAAAACCTTAAAAGAGAACGGCTTCAAACATCTGACGGTCTTGCCCTTGGGCGTAGACACGAATTTATTCAAAAGAAATCCAAATGCCGCAATCCCCGCCGGTTTAAAAAAACCTATTTTTGTTTATTTGGGAAGACTCGCGTCCGAGAAGAATCTGGAAGCCTTTTTAAGATGCGACCTTCCGGGCCGCAAACTTGTTATCGGAGACGGTCCGAACAGGCAATCGCTCGAGCGGAATTTTGCCGGCCGAGCAAAATTTGTCGGATATAAAAAGGGCCAAGAACTCGTAGATTTGCTTTCGGTTTGCGATGTTTTTGTGCTCCCGTCCAGAACCGAAACTTTCTGTATTGCTATGCTTGAGGCTTTGGCCTGTGGTTTGCCGATAGCCGCTTTTGATGAACCGGGGCCGCGGGATATTATCACACAGGGAACAGACGGCTGTGTGGGAGATGATCTGCAAAACAACGCCGTTAAATGTTTGGGGTTAAATCCGGAAAATTGCAGAGAAAAAGCTCTCAAATATTCATCTGACAGTTGGTCCGAGAATTTATTGGCGAATTTGACGCCGATCCGCACGTCTTAAACTTTCAGAGAAATCATCGACGCAATCTGCTTGACCGGGCCTATTATCTTCAGGAAGCAAATTATCTCCATAGCCATTTTAAAATCTCCGGCAACTCCGCGCCAAAAACCAACCTTATCAGATTTTCTGGTTATTCCCACCTTGTTCCATTTAACAACCCTGATTCGCATCTTTTTGCGGATTATTATTTTATTTAAAAAACTCTCCAGTTCAAATCCGCTCAGCTTATCAAGCTCATCGAGGTCTTCTATGATATCTTTTTTAAAAATTCGCTCGCCCGAAACAAAATCCAGACCCAATAATCTGTAGAAAAGCAGACTATTGCGGCGCAAGCTGATGCTTATATCCGCTTTGTTTTCCAGCACCGGTTTAATAAGAGCGGTTATGCTTTCTTTGTCCAATCCGGTCAAATCGGCATCAAGCATGAGAACCATGTTGTTTTTGGCCTTTTTAAAGCCCAGCATAACCGCATGGCTTTTCCCTTTGTTTTGAGGATAGGAGATTAATTCAATTCCTTTTATTTCTTTGAGCGCGAATTCGGAATTATCGGTAGATCCGTCATTAACAACAATAACCTCATCAACATTATCGTGCCCCAAAACGGCATTTATCACATCAAGCGCCCTCCGGCCTTCGTTGTAAACAGGAATGACGCAAGATATATTCGGTTGAGCGTTTTTATCCGAAATCATTAAGGTTGCAATAATTCCAATACCGCTAATTCCAGCGGCAGTTGAACCACCGGCGAAGTTTTAATTTCGTTCCGGGCCGAAATAAAAAGATTCATTATTTTTACAAGTTTAGATCCGTCAATCTGCCAGTTTTGAACAGACTCTTCCCCGATTGCCGTTAAAACTGCCGGGTTTATTTTAAACATCAAAACCCTCCTGACGTATTCAATAAAATCTTTTGTGAAATGTTCTAAGTCAACTCCCGACTCGTGAATTCTTTGAATAAAGTTGAGAGCTGAAACTTTGTCATCGGCAACGAGATAACCCATAAATTCGGAATGATATCTGAAAGGAACCAATCCGAGAGCGCTGGTTACATCGTCAACGGTTATTTTGCCCTGATATGAACGAAGTTTTGAAAGAGAAACTTCCGCATCTCGTAGCGCGCCGTCGGAAGAAACGGCAATCGCTTTCAGGCCCTCGTCTTCTATATTGATTTTTTCGGCCATGGCTACTTCTTTAAGTTTTGTGAAAATCTGGCTCGGTGTCAGGCGTCTGAAATCAAATCGTTGGACACGAGAAAGAACTGTCGGCAGAATTTTGTGCGGTTCGGTGGTGGCAAGAACAAAGACAACATGGCTTGGCGGTTCTTCAAGAATTTTCAGTAAAGCGTTAAAAGCATCTTTGGTAAGCATGTGAACCTCGTCAATGACAAAAACCTTGTACCCCCCCGACGGAGCCGCTACAAGAGCCGATTCTTTAAGATTTCTTATCTCGTCTATGCCTCTATTTGAGGCGGCATCTATTTCTATCAAGTCCAAAGAACGGCCTTCGTTGGTCGTGAGACAGCTTGGACAGGAATTATCAGGGTCGCCGTCTTTATCGCGCTTGGCGCAGTTCAATGCCTTGGCAAAAATCCTTGCCAAAGTTGTTTTGCCCGTCCCCCTCGGTCCGGTAAATAAATAAGCGTGGCCTATCCGGCCAGTTGATAACGCTCCCTTCAGTGTTTTGACTACATGCTCCTGCCCGACGACTTGGGCAAATGTCTGCGGCCTGTATTTCCGATACAACATACCGCTATCTTATCCCAATTTATAAAAATAAAAAAGCCCCGCACAAGACGAAGTGCGAGGATTATCATATGCGAGGTAAAACTAAAGGGTATTCTCTGGACCCAACCACACGCATAGGTTACCTTCCGCCAGGTCTACCAAGTGAGCAATGGCAACAGCCCCTTGAAACATGCTATACCACAACCCAGCCATCCACCATCCGGACAGATCGGAACCGTTGAAGCATGTCTTCCAGAGAGATACTGCAAAAAGAACACATATCGCGAGAATAAAGACATGCAACCCGCGAAACCTCTTGTGTAGTATCATGGCGCCTCCTTTATTCAGAACTAAAAACAAGATATCACCCTTAGTAATTTATGTCAAGTTTCCTGGAAGAGGTTATTTTTTGAAGACGGCTAATTTAAACCCGACAAAACTAAATATCAGAGCAACTGCCGAACCGACGACGGCTCCGGCATTTGCCCAGACCGCAGGACTTAATCCTCCTAACGGATTAACATAGTTCACAATCAAGGACGCGGTACCTATATTTATGAATATAGCCACAACGGCAACGCTCATGAATTTGGCAAATTCAAATCCTCCGCTCGAAGATTCTGAGCCAGTCGAAGGACTGCCCTCAAACGCCCAGTATTTATTCCAAAAATAACTCGGGATAATGGCAGACATAAAAGATATTCCCTTGAAAACAGGATACCACCCTCCGGACGATATTCCCGTATTGGCAATCAAGAGGTTCAGAACACCGAAATCCACCGCCGCGTTGGTAAATCCTATGGCGGCGAATTTGCCGAATTGATTAAAAAATCCGAACCATCCGCCGAGAAAATATCCGAAATTAACGCCTAATATCCATAAGACCGGCACAATCAGCAAAAACCAGACAAAAGAGTGCCCCCCGAATTCGCTTATTGCTAAATATTCAAAAATTCTCCAAGCCGAAAAACCGGTAATACAACCGGTAATAACACTGAAATAAAAATCTTTTTTAGTGAATCGCATATTTCTGCCGCGACATTTCTTTCAGTTGCGACGCTAATTCCGGATTCGCCGCAGGCGGCGGGTCTATTTTAACGTTAAACGGCCGCGCTGTCTGATTATTAATCAATAATTTAACATAGCAGTTGAAGTTATCAATATTCAAAAGGTCTTGGGGACTGAAAACCGGTTCAAATTGATTTTTCAAAAATTCAGCGTCATCGGTGCCTACTCTGAATACGGCCATTGAACCGACATTTCCGAATACGGCATCGCGAATCTTATCAACCAGCTGTTTGATGAATTGATTGGCAATAGTAAGGTTCAGCCGGTATTTACGGGCCTCGGCTAAAATCGTGGAAATACTGTCAGTCGTAAAATTCTGAAACTCGTCAATATACAGATAAAAATCGGGCCGCTGGTTTTCAGGCGCGTTAACACGCGACAAAGCGGCAATCAATATCTTACCGACAATAATCATGCCCAGTAAACCGGCGTTGATATCGCCTATTCTTCCTTTTGAAAGATTTACAAGCAGAATTTTCCTTGAGTCCATCAGTTCGCGGAAATTAAAAGCGCTTTTTTGCTGAGACAGAATGGGCCTCAAAAATTCATTTGCGATAAAGCCGTTTATTTTGGAGGTGATATAAGGAGCCATGTTGGCTAAAGCGGCTTCGCCTCCGGCTTTCTCGGCCTCCAATTCCCAGAAATTTTTAACAATTGGATTCGTTTCTCTTGATAATTTATCCCGCCTATAAACATCGTCTGTTAAAACACGGGGAATATTCACCAATGTCGGAATTTCGTTGGCGTAATCATCCATCAAAAGAAGCATCGCGTTCCTGAAATACTGGTCGAACATCGGACCCATTGTTTCAGCCAAAAATAATTTTTGGAAAATCCCGAGTATTTCGTTCACGATGAAGGTTTTTTGTTCGGGGAAATTGGGATCAAATTCCAGCATGTTTAAACCCAAGGGTCTTGCCACATCGGCCGGGTCAAAAATTATAACATCGTTTATTCTTTCCGGCGGTATTAGTCCCAAAATCCTCTCTATCGCGGTGCCGTGAGGGTCAATAAAAGCAACTCCATCGCCGTTCAAAATATCCTGATAGATCATGTTCTCCATCAAGGTTGATTTGCCGGTTCCGGTCTGTCCCAACAGATAAAAATGCCTCCTCCGGTCGCTTTCGGTCATCCTTATCGGGCTTTCGATGCCTCTGAAAATATTTCTGCCCAATATTATTCCCTCCTGGGGCAGGTTCGGCGGGGGTTCCGACGGTTTTGATTTCAAAAACTTAATTCTCGGCGCCAAAGTAGTGCCTAAAGGAAAATGAAACAAACTGGTTACTTCTTCACTGGATAAAAGAGCCGTCTGATAATTGTCAAAAAGCCGGAAAGAAAAATTAAACAGGAATTTTTCAAGAGCGCTTCCTTTTAATTTCATGAGCTGCAAACTATTCATATCATTGGACGAAAATTGGACAAAAGCGCCGGACAAATCGTTGAGGAGCTGGCTCGCCCGTCCTTCATCAGGAGCGGAAACTATTATTCTGATATTAGCGTCAAATAACGGCTTGGATGCCTTGCTTTGAATTCCCTTGACGACCTCCTCTTCAAAAGGCGTTATGGCCTTGGGCCGTTCCGGTTCCGCTTCGCCCGCTTTAAGTTTCTTGGGCGGATTCTTTGCTAAAGACAATGCTTTGGAGAAATTAAACCCCGATTGCATTTCTTTGGCGGTCTTCTGCGCTAATTTTCTTAAATCGTCCTGATGCGTAGGTCTGATGAGTATCTGGATTGCCGCTCCTTCGCCTTCTTTTTGAAGCTTGGAAAGAGCCGTTGCCAGTCCGCTAAGAGGGTCGGACTGAAGCGATTGGTATGTTTTAAAGGGCAGAATTGAATTATTTTTTAATTTTAAATATGCCCCCAAAGAAACTCCTTGGGAATTGAAAATATTGTAGTCTTTAATTCTCTCCACTTGAGCCGCGGGAAAAAATCCGTTCACCTGTTTCTCAAAAATCTGCTCATAGCTTCGGGGCACCGCCATGTAAAAATTTATTTCCTCGCCCACATGGTGAACTCCCATTTCCAAAGAAATATACGGTTCCCCGTAAATAAATTTGTTCCAGCCCTTAGCGTGAAGATTGGTAAACGAGGAATAAAGCTGTTCCATGACCGATATTATCTCTTTCTCTGTCCTTTGAGCTTGCCCTGAGCCTGCCGAAGGGTCCTCCCGCGGAACGCTGATTAAAAATAAGGACATATTCAACGCTCTGGCAATACCGCCCTTTGTTCTGAATGAACCGACCAACACTAACCCGGCAATGAATATTATCGCCACGACCACAAGATAAATTATCAGAATGAATATCGACAATTTCTTCAGCTAATAGGGTCAAGTTTTTTTCTTTCTAAAAGCGTGTCGTATAATTGGTCAACCAAAACATCATGAAAAGCGTCAATCAGGGCGGGGTTGTTTGATTTAACGGCTTCCTTGATTCCCTGTTCTAAACTATTTTGAAAAACATGATTAATAAGTTCTTGAATCTTATCTTTGAGTTCTGATGGAATAGAGTTCGTGTCGTCGGTCTGCGTTTGTGGTACTGATTTGGGAATATAAGCGGGAGAGTTCTGCTGAATCTTCTCGCCGACAACTTCTCTTAAAACTTCCTTGTCAGGCAATGATTCTTTTTGTTCCGGTTGTTGCTCTAAACCCGCCTTCTTCTCCTGAAGCTGTTTTTCCAGTTGGGCTATCTCCTGTTCAATTGTAGCTCCTGATTCTGTCATGGTTTAATTGTAGCACAAAAATAAAAACCAATATTCCACAAGCTCTGCCTCATCATTTTTAACAGCTCACATAACCTCCATGCATACTGCGGGGTATGCCTTTTAAAAATTTGCTAATTTTAAAAAGACATACACCCTCCGCCGGTTGCTTAAATGATAAATGATGATTGGCAATAAAAGTTCAAAGTATCAAAAAACCGCCTCCGGAGGAAGCGTAACCACGATTTCTGGTTACGCCCTCCGGGGCGATTGCGCTCACTTGCCGGGAATGACTTCGGGGACCACGCTCTGCGACCCAACCACGCTAAGGTGGTATTGCCACACCACGTAAGTGTAGCCGGGATAGGTCACACCTTCTACTGTCCGAGTTGGAACACTGGCGACGACCTTCCGAACCGTGCTCTGAGGCATGCTCGAGATTTCTTCAACCAGCGGCATGCCACGGTCATCACGAAGCGGAACCACGACGGAAGTCCGTGGAAGGCTCCTGTCCGAGAAGTCAAACACGCGAGCCGGCGTCCCGCCCTTGATCGTGGCCTTGTAAGAGTAAGCGAGGGCGTATGTCTTGCCGGGTTCGATGCCGTCGCCACGACCCAAGCCTATAAGAACCATAATCGCTACTAAGGCCACTGACGGTACAACAAGGATACAGGTCATGATTATAATTAACTTTCTGTCGGACATTTCTTTTCTCCTTGCCCGCGAAATGCGGAATTGAATTGGTTGTAAGTGAACTGATGGTATAAGTATAGCATATTTAATGGCACTTTGTCAATGGTATAAAATGCCACCAATTTACGGTTTGTTGATAAAACTTTAATAAATTTCTGATAGAATAAATGGGTATGCTAAAGACAAAAAAACAAGAGTTGGCCATTTTTTTAATTATCGTCGGCGTTGCGGCCTTTTTTCGTCTGTATCAATTGGACACCTTAAGAATATCCTCGGCAACCGTGGGAATCCTCACTGTTATCGGGCTTTATTTTTTAGTCAAAGAACTGTTTGAGTGGCGTTTAGCGGCCATCGCAAGCTTTTTGACGGCAACATCTTTCTGGCACGTTAATTTTTCAAGAATGGAATCTGCGGCAATAATAATTCCGTTTACGCTTGTTTACTCTTTCTATCTTCTTGGGAAGGGGCTCAAAAAAGCCAGCTTGCCTTACTTTTTTGTAGCCGGCATTTTCGGAGGGCTTGGGTTTTATACAAACAGCCTTTGTGTCGCCCCGATCATCACCATATTTTTATTCCTAAACTACTGGTGGTATCTGAAAAAAGACTTTAGCCATGATAAATACGAATACGCCAAGACAAAACTTCTTCAAGGGTTCGTTGTTTTTGCTTTCACGATTTTTATTGTTGCCCTGCCTCTCGGAATATACTTCTGGCAGCATCAAGAAGAATTATTGGCAAGGATTCCGAACTCGCTGACAATAAATAACGTTGTTAAAACTTTAGGAATGTTCAACTTCACCGGCGACTGGAATCCGGCCCACAATACCACCGGCTCTACAGAGTTCCTCGGCTGGCTAAAGCACAGCCAGGAAACCACTCCGAGCCCCATGCTTCCCTGGCCGATAGGGGTATTTTTTGCAGTTGGTTTTATTAACGAATTTATCCATTGGCTAAAACGCAAACATGGCCATTTTTCAACCGCCCACACTCTTTTATTTGCGTGGTTTTTTGTGACGCTTATCCCCGGATTTTTGTCCGCCACGGCGCCTGATGCCTTGTTGACTATCGGAGCTCTGCCGGTAGTAATGATTTTCACCGCTCGGGGGATCTGGTGGTTCTTCAACAAATTAAGCTCATGGTACGGAATGCGTGACACCCATTCTAAACACGAGGCTCATGCCATAACCGCATTGGTTATGATTATTTTCCTGTTTTCTGTCGGATTTATGGAATACTGGAGGTACTTTAAATGAGAATAAAATTTATAGCGATAACTATAATTGTTTCAGCCGCCATCCTGGCGGTTATTAGCGTCTGGAACGACTCGCCCATAGTAGACGAAATTCCCCACATCGGAGCGGGATATTCTTATGTTCAGAAAGGTGATTTTCGATTAAACCCGGAGCATCCTCCCTTAGTCAAGGATCTGGCCGGGTTTGCCTTGAGCTTTTTATCTTTAAACCAGTCAGCATTTAAAACACAGTTCTGGACCGGCGACATCAACGGCCAATGGAATTTCGGAAGAAACCTTATTTTTAATTCCGGAAATGACGCTATCCTGATGACAAGAATCGCCAAACTTCCGATGGTTTTGTTCTTTATTCTTTCGGCGATAATTATTTTTTATTGGACTCGGAAACTATACGGCGACAAGGCGGCGCTGATTGCCGTTTTTATGTTTTCTTTTTCCCCCACCGTTATGGCCCACAGCCGTTTTGTGACCACTGACGTCCCGGCATTATTCGGAATATTATTAGGGACTTATTTTTTTATACGGTTTCTCCAAAACCAAACTAAAACCAATTTTACCATAGCCATGATTGCTTTTGGAATTGCGCAACTGACCAAATTTTCATTGTTCCTTTTAAATCCTCTGTTTATTATTCTCGCAATTTCTTGGGGACTAATCCATTCAATAAATTCAGGACGAGCCATGCATAATAAAATATATTCTGTTGCCAAAACTTTATTTTTTACTGTCGCAATTATTGTTCTGGGCTATCTGGCGGTTGTCTGGCCGGTATACGGCCTTCATGTGATAAATTACCCGGTGGCAAGACAAAAAACCGACACAACTTATTATCTTAACAGTTACGGAAACAGGTCTATTGCCGATAAAGTAGTGTGGGCTTCGGACAAACCTTATATACGCGCTCTAAGCCAATACAGCCTGGGTTTGTTGATGGTAACCCAAAGAAGTGTCGGCGGAAACACGACTTATTTTTTAGGAGAAATCAAACAAACCGCCTGGAAGAAATACTTCCCTGTCGTTTATTTCATAAAAGAACCATTGGCGTTCTGGGGACTGGCTGTAATGGTTTTGTTGAATTTAGCGGTTATTTTTAAACCGAACAGATACAAATTGACACACTGGCTAAAAAACCATTTTACCGAATTTTCAATGCTTGTTTGGCTTGCCATCTATTGGTATGCCAGCATAAAAGCCAACTTAAACATCGGCGTAAGGCATTTGATGCCGATATACGGTTTTGTTTACATTCTTCTTGCCGGACAACTTACAAGCATTGAAAACGGGTTAAAAAATATAAGCCGCAAACAATATGTTGCGACCTGCTGGTTAATTGCCGTTTTGCTCGGTTGGTATTTGTTTGAAAACTTAAATGTTTTTCCCCATTATCTCACTTATTTCAATCAGGCCGCAGGCGGACCCAAAGGCGGATACTTATACGCAGTAGATTCAAATGTGGATTGGGGACAAGATGCAAAGCGTCTTGCCGATTGGGTAGATAAGAATAAAATCACCAAGATCAGTTTGGATTATTTCGGCTGGGCTGACGCCGGTTTCTACCTTGGAAGTAAATATGTCTGGATAAACGCCGGCAGGTACAAAAACGCGCGAGAATTTCTCGCGGATAATCCCGGCGGCGGATATATTGCCGTTTCTAAATCGTTTTTCATGGGCTCAAGAGAAAAACCGGAAACCAGTTACGCCTGGCTTGATTCTTGCAAACCCGTCGCCGACATCGGCAACTCCATCTTCGTCTGGCATATTACACAGTAATTTTTAAACAAAAGAAAACAGGCCCGTTAGGGCCCGTGGAAGGTGTATCGCACACCTTGCCAAAGCGAAGTATTTTTACCGCGGGCTTCCCCGCTAAGTTTCCAACCGCTCACCCTCCCTTCTTTGCGTTATGCCTGGGCGAGAAAGGTTTGGACGGGAGAGACGATACGCCTCTCCCGAGTGGTTGAAAATCCCGCACTTATTGGTCGGCGAGACCCGGGTTATCCACCATTCCCGGAATGCTGACGTGGATGACGGCCGCTTCGCGCGAATTTTCGCGGCGCGGAGCGGCCGTCTAAGACCGGCCGGGTATTTTCCCCCAGTCGGCGCCTGGCGGCGGTGTGGTTTTGTTGTTGCCCTCTTCGTCAACACCACTTTCCGCCGAGGGTCGGCAGGCAACTTTGTCCTGCCGATACTGAGGCCGCGGCGCAGTCACACACAGAGGAGCATGTTAACTCCTTCCGCATGTCCCGTCTTGGGTATAAGGACTGCGCCGGGCCATCTTGTTGGGCATAGATGGGCCCGAAAAAAACCAGCAAATCATACAACTTGAGAACTAATCATGAAATACTTCTACAAATGTCTATGTCCTTAAAGGCCAAATATATCTTACTTGAATGCCTGGATAATGAGGTATTTACTGGTTTTTTTCGGGCCCTTTTTATGAGGCCCTATGTAAAGAACTGATTGTCTATACAGTATAGCAAAGTCAGACCATAAAGTCAAGCCCACCTTAAATCACCTCAACTTCCGGCTCCAATTTCACCCCAAACCCATCTTTTACCGACCTTTTTATATCCTCGGCGAGATTAGCCACCTCTCCCGCTGTTCCCTTGCCATAATTGACCAGAACTAAAGAGTGTTTATTTGAGACTCCGACATTGCCCCATATTTTTCCTTTCCAGCCGCATTTTTCTGTCAACTGGGCGGCAGATAATTTTACTGACCCGTCTGGCAATCTGAACCCTTTTAAGCCGGGGTGGTTCAGGATTATCTTTTCAAAATGTTCTGCCGCTACAACCGGATTTTTGAAAAACGAACCGGCATTTCCGATTTCGTCCGGGTAAGGAAGTTTGCTTCTCCTTATCTTTATAACAGCTTCCCTGACCTCCGATATTGCCGGCGTCTTCCCGTCAAACAAATTGGCCAGATCCGGATATTCGATATTCGACTTATAATTTTTTGATAATTTAAGAATCACTTTCAAAACCATTAAACTGCTGTCGCTTTTAAACACACTGTCTCTGTAACCAAAACAACAATTGGCGTTGGTCAGGATTTTGGTCTTGCCGAAGTTGGCATCCATAACCTCGCAACTTTCAAGAACATCTTTCAGCTCAACACCATAAGCGCCGATATTCTGGCAAACCGCCGCTCCGGCCGTGCCAGGAATCAATGACAGATTTTCTATGCCACCAAGACCTCGCTCCACGGCCGCGACAACAACTTCGTCCCAATTTTCACCGGCTCCAACGATTAAAAGTTCGTCTTTAAATTCCCGACCCTTAATTTCCATCTTGATAACCAGCCCGTCAAATCCCTTATCGGAAATCAGGATGTTGCTTCCTCCGCCCAGAATAAAAAAACGCAAACTATTTTCTTTTGAAAATTTCAGCGCGCTCTTTAGGTCATCAACGCTCCCAACTTCGCAAAAATACCTCGCCGGCCCGCCAATCCCAAGGGTCGTATACGGCGCAAGGATTATGTTTTTTCTGATTTCCATATTTTAAATATATCATATTCAGTGTTTCGCAAAATACTTGATTTTTTGTTAACCAAAGGCGAGAGCTAACCGGCTTCTCGGAACCAGAATATTTTTATTCCAGCGATAAAAATTTCTTCTCCCTCGGCGCTTGGAGGAACCAAGCCCAAGCGCCTGCGGGTCGTTCCTCTAAGCCGGTTATCCTTCGCCTTAATCATTAATAGCGATACTCCCCTGTTGATTATCGGCCATTTATTCAAACTTAGGAATAAGATGAAAAGGCGGGATGAGGCGTGAGCTTAGCTTTAGAAAGCAGGTCGAAAATGGGAAGGGTTGAGCGGGTTATTTATAATAAACTCTGCCGTCGATTCGCAGGTCAATGTATTGCGGATGGAATCCGCCAGTTGGCTGAGTGTCTTTGTTTCTCTCGTTCATAAATATTTTCAGGATATCCAGCTGATTCTGGATATCAGAATCGGCGGAAAAAATAATATAGTAATCAGTCGTATAAACCCGGAATTCATTAAACGAGTCCGTTTGTATTACTATGCTCTTTATTTCTCCGACCATGCTTTTTGCCACTTCCATTATTGGCTTGAAAAATTCATCATCTATCTTCCTTTCAGTTCCTCTTCTTTGATCTTCAATGGTCAGAAATATAAAGCCCGATGACCTGGCTGGCTGGCCCCAGAGAACCTTATCGCTATCAAAATAAGAACAGTGGCTTACTTGTACTGAGCTTGTCGAAGTGAAACACCACACCCCGGCCGGCTTTCTCTCCAAGAAATTTAACACCAGACCGTGAAGCGGTTTTCTTTGAATATTCACCGATTTAAAGACGGGGTGAGCCGAAGCGAATTCTTTTTCAAAATTACGAATATTCACGAAAAAAATATTGTTTTTCCGGGGCAGGTATTTAAGTATCTTTTGGTTAAGCGTATTGTCTATTTTCCTTCGGAACTCATCGGAACTCATCGTATCCAAACCGTTAAAACTTACTTCCCGTATGTCAAAGAGCCGCGAGAAAAATAAAAGATAAATTAGCCCGGCCACGACAGCAATCGTCCCAAGCGCCATTACCGCAATCTTTAAAATAAGAGCCCGGCGATGCCGCTGCGCCACCTCATCTTTGTAATTTAACTTTTTCATATTTACGGGTCGCATAGCATTATTATATCAAAAATTTAGACTTCAACTATATATCTGTGACTTCGCTCTGTCCCATCATTTTTCTAATTCGCCCCCAGCCACATACCCCCGACTCGACCGATAGTCGCCTCGCTCCAGCGGCTCGGCGCTATCTACATGCTCGGCATTTCGCAGAACCAAGCCGAAATGCCTGCGCAAGTTCTCCCTGGGGGTATATGGCTGGCTCGCTTAAACTACATCTGTCGTCTCATCAAAGTGACATAAAAGCAACAGGACTGCGCCCTCTTGACATATTAATTCGAGTATGATATACTGGTTATATCGTGAGACCGGGTTCATGGGCAGGCCCGGCGGCAGGAACTGCACATCTGGTCCCCTCACGGACAGATGCCTGCGTCAAAAGCCCCCCCGTGTTGCAACACGGGGTTCATCGTTTTTAGAGGCCAATGTGGCCCTTTTTGTTTGCCTAAAATAGTAAGCGCAGCCCGGCATCTTATTGAAGCCCGTCCGAACAGGCGGGCTTGGTGTCCATGCCATAGTTCGCGAGAGAAGCTATTCAAGCTTTAGGCTTTCCGTCAGATGAGTAATGCTATTCAATAAACATCATGATATGGCAGGCTGGACCCGCCGTCGTGAGGACAAGTGGAGCCAATCGCTGGAGCAATCGGAACGGGCTGAAATAAGGTGTCGGGCGGAGCGATTATTTAATCTCTTTAATCCCGCCCATGTATTTGCGAAGAACTTTAGGAATCTCAATAGTACCTTTCTTAGTTTGATAATTCTCCATGATGGCAATCGGGGTTCGACTAAGAGCCAAAGCCGTAGCATCGTTCATGTGGACAAACTCTGTTCCACCGGCTCGTTTTACTTTAATCCCGAGACGCCTTGCCTGATAATCGGTCATGAGGTCTGCGGTGTGAGTTTCACGATAGCGATTCTGTCCTGGCATCCACGCTTCTATATCTATTTGTCTGGCATCAGGTCCTCCCATATCGCCTGTGCAAATTGCCACAACCTGATAGGGTATATTTAATTCTTGGAAGAAATATTCCTGAATAGCCACAAAGAAATCCTGTTCTTTTATAGAATTCTCCGGCAGACAAAATGATTCCATCTCCAATTTATCAAATTGATGAACTCTCAAAATACCTTTCATGTCCTTTCCATAAGAACCGGCCTCCCTTCTGAAAGCGGTAGAAAATCCTACGTAACGGACAGGCAAATCCTCTTCTTTAAACGTTTCATCCATATGCATAGAACCCATAGTATGCTCGGCACTTCCAATCAAATATAAGTCGTCGGTTGGAATGTGATATCTTTCTTCTTTCGGTTCCAGACGGGCCATTTTTTGAAAAACATCAGGTTTTATGAAAACAGGCGGAAGGATAGGGATAAATGGAGTCAGTCTTATATCCAATCCTGATTTTTTTATAATTTTCTTTAGTAATTTTTCATCAGTTAAAACCGAAAGTCCGTATTGAATAATAGCAAATTCCATCAAAACCAATCCGCGTTTCAGGTAAGTAAACCTCGCTCCGGAAACTTTGGCCGCTCTTTCGCTGTCAATCAAATCCAAAGACTCACCAAGCTCCCAATGCTCCTTGGGTTTGAAATCAAAATTCTTTATCTTACCCCATTGCCCTAAAATCTTATTCCCCGATTCATCGGGCCCGACCGGAGTATCTTCGGATGGAATATTAGGCACCTGCGACATCAATTTTCCAAAATCCTCTTCTACGCAAGCCAACTCATTCTCTACCAATTTCTTCTTCTCTTTTAGGGCCTTTAATTCTTCCAAATCAACCGGCGACTGCGGGCCCTTGGAACGCTTGTTTTGTTCCGCCTTCAGCGCTTCTGATTCGCTCAATAAGTGCCTGCGCCTTTCATCGGCAGCCAAAAGTTTATCCAAATCCAAATCAACATTCTTGTTCTTGATGGCTTCTCTGACTTTCTCCTGATTATTTCTAATAAATTTTATATCTAACATATTAATCTCTATGCTTCATTAATGGGAAAAATACGGTTTCTCTAACCGACCTGTCCATTATAAAAGAAAATAATCTTTCAGAATAGGCAAATCCCGCTGTCGGCGGCATGCCGTATTCCAATGCCTCAACAAAGTCATCATCCATTCTTTGGGCTTCTTTATCCCCTTTTTCCCGAAGTTTTGTTTGCTCTTCAAAACGCTTGCGCTGGTCCAGCGGATCGTTTAATTCTGAAAACCCTTTGCCCAATTCCGTGCCCCCAGCCATTATTTGAAATCTTTTCACCTTATTATAGTTTTCAGGCGATCTTTTTGCCAATGGTTCTATATCAACCGGTGGCAAAACCAAAAATCCAGTTTCCCATAATTCCGGCCGCACTTTCTTTTTGAATATTACGTCAATTAACCTGCCCTTACCGACATGAAGCGAGGTGTCTATCCCTTCTTTTTCCGCATATTTTTTTAAATCCCTTTCGCTTATATCCCTTAAATTCAAGCAGGTATATTTATTAAATTCATCAAAATAATCGTAATGTTTCCATTTGTTTTCCCAGTTAATATCCTTGCCACGGTATTGATGCGAAAGAGTTCCGAGGGTTTCCATAACTACATTCCTTACCAGCCGTTCGACAAGTTCCATCAACTTTTCATAATCATAGTACGCCCAATACATTTCCATCTGGGTATAGTCCTGCAAATGCTCGCGATCAATTCCCTCATTTCGAAATATCCTGCCTATTTCAAAAACTTTTTCAAATCCGGCAACAACCAACCGTTTCAAATGAAGTTCCGGAGCAATTCTCAAATAAAGATCCATGTCTAAAGCGTTCATATGCGTCTTAAACGGTTCCGCATCAGCTCCGCCGGGAATCTGCTCAAGAACGGGGGTTTCCACTTCCAGCCCGCCTTCTTTAATTAAAAATTCTCTGGTCGCCTGCCAAAAACGGGATTTTTTAATAAACAGCTCTTTCTCTTCCGGATTCATGATTAAGTCCAGATATCTCTTGCGGAGCCGTTCTTCTTCATTTTCCAAGCCGTGCCATTTTTCCGGCAAAGGCAATAATGCCTTGGTAAGCAAACTATACTTGTTTACATAAATAGTTTTTTCCTGCCTTTTAGTGTCTTTAAGCTGTCCTTCTACTTCAATAAAATCTCCGCGATCTACGGACTCCTGAAAATGTTTGTATTCATCAGAGCCGACCACGTCTTCTTTAATATATGCCTGAATATTGCCGGAACCATCGTCAATATCAAAAAACGTGGAACCGCCGTGTTCTCTTCTTGCCATTATTCTTCCGGCTAAAGTAATCGTGTTTTTGTCCTTCCATTCATCATAATTTTCAATAGCTTCCTTAATGGAATTTGTCCGCGCCGAACTTGCCGGATACGGGTCAATACCTGATTTCCTTAATTCTTCAACTTTCTTAATTTTTGTCTTACGAATTTCGTCTAAAGCCATGGCAAAAACAATTTCTAATTTCTAAATCCTAATTTCTAAACAATATCTAAATACTAACAAAAAATAAACAAAAACTCCACATCGCTGACACCTGCCTGCCGGCAGGCAGGCAATCTCCCTCCGTTGGTTGTTTAGGTGGTTAGCTGATACTTGGCAATAAGGGATCAAACTCTCTTTGATACGACAAATCAACGGCTCACATGTGTGAGCCGTTGAAACCGGCTCATCCGCCTCCGCCAGTTGGCGGATGGCGGAGGCCGGTTTTTACTTAATTTGACACAATGGTTAAAAGTGTGCTATAATGTAGATACGTTCACTGACAATTCGTTCGGAAACCCGTAAACCCAGCACCACCTTTGTTTTAAAAGTGGTGCTGGGGACGAAGGAGACAGCCATGAAGAGTTACGCGGTCAGCTCGGTCAGCAAGTTGGCCAACGGCAAGCGTGCGCAAGTCACCATCCCTACGGGGAAAGGGCTCAATCAGCGCTCGGTCACCCGCCACATCGGCCTCGTCGGCGACAGGTGGATCGGGTTCAACCCCGACGAGCGTGCCATCCCGCTCAACGAGCGGTACGAGGACGAACTTACCGTCGCCAAGAGCAAGCTGGCCAGCGCCGAAGCGGCGCTGAAAGATCTCCGCAAGAAGTTGGGGGAGGTGGAGACCGATACGCCGGAGACCATCATCGATGCCGCCATGCTCAAGGAAATGAGGGCGGAGCTCGACGAGGCCATCAAGATCGCCCAGAACAACGTCTACGCGGCGAGCGCCGACGTCGACAATGCCAAGGAGAAGCTCAATATCGTCCGAGACGAACTCCCGCTGGAAGTCGAGTTTTTCGGTCCCGGCCTGACCTACTAAGCCGGGACCGCGCCAGCCAGACAGAGATTCGAAAGGAGAAGCCAAAGGGCCCCGCAACGGGGCCCTTTTTTCATAATCAAAAACGAACGCCCTATTCCGACTGATTCATCGTCCTGGATAGGTTTGTTAAATAAAGGGGCGTTCGTTTAGTTTACCTCAACAATTTTATATTCCACAATTCCCTTAGGCGTCCTTACTTCAAGTTTATCTCCCTTCTTGTGTCCCAAAAATGCTTTTCCCAAAGGAGACTCATTTGAAATAAACCCTTTTATCGGATCGGATTCGGCTGCCCCGACAATGACAAACGAACGGGTTCCGTCTTTAGATTCTACCTTTATGCCCGAACCGACACCGACGGTTCCGCTAAGATTGTTTCCGGTTATAATTACCGCGCTTTCCAGAGTGCTTTTTATATCCTCTATTCTGCCCTCGTTCAAGGCCTGGGCTTCTTTGGCTGAATCATATTCCGCGTTTTCGGACAAATCACCCAGTTCCTTCGCTTCCTTGATACGCTGGGCTATTTCCGGACGCATAACATTAAGCCTCTCTTCGAGCTCTCTTTTTAATTTTTCCAATCCTTCTTTTGAAAAATATTGATTGTCCACTTCTTCGCTCCTTCGGAGCTTCGAAGTGCGGGCATTTCTTCATTGAGCGAAGAAGTGCCCTTCCGTAGCTTTAGCGAAAGAGGGCTAAACGTTGATTAAGATATATTACGCTTTTTAATATAAAATTCAAGGGTTCTGTTGATATTCTCCAAAATACCATTTTAATACATTGTGGGCTACCCGAATAGCCAGTCCTTGATTTGAAGCCGAACCTTCTATCAAAACCGTAATATTAAGTTCCGGATTTTCAAAAGGAGCAAAAGCGGTGAACAGGGAGTTGATGCTTTTGCCTTTTACCACTTCGGCCGTACCGGTCTTCGCGCCCACTCTAACGGGTAAATCTTTCAGCGTCCCGGCCGTTCCGGAAATTACCGTTTCTTCCATATCGCTTTTCATCTCCCGAATGACATCGTCCTTGAAAGGCAGTTTTGCGAGCGCTTTTTGCATAAATACTTCCAAATCGTTGTTCCTTTCATCAACCGTCTTCTGGGCGACCATGGGTTTATAAAGAGTGCCCCCATTGGCAATGGCCGAAACATAGGTATTCAACCACAAAGGAGTGACCAATAAGTCGCCTTGGCCTACGGAAATATTATAAGTATCCCCCTGATACCAATTTTCACCTCTTGTTTGGAGTTTCCAATCAGGGTCGGGAACAAAACCATACTCTTCTCCCGGCATATCTATTCCTAATTTTACATTAGCCAGTCCGGTCGAAAGATATTTCGCTATTTTTTCCGCGCCAAGACCGGAAATATTTCCGAATCCGCCCCCTATGGCAAAAAAGAAAACGTTGCATGATTGGGCAATGGCCCGCCTCAAATTGAAAAGGCCGTAATCCTGTCTCCAATTCTTAAACACATAGGGGGAGTTTTTATCAAAAGGATTGGGAACGACCAAACTAACACAGTCGCGAATGGTGTCTTGAGAAGTAATTATTCCTTCCTGAAGCGCCGCCATGCCCATGAAGGGCTTGATGGTCGAACCGGGATTATATAATCCGCTTATTACCCTGTTAAAAAGCGGTTTGGCATTACTTTCAAAGAGATTCTTAAACTGGCTATCCGACAGGCCTTTTATAAAGATATTGTTATCAAAAGAAGGGAAACTCACCATCGCCAACACGGCGCCGTTCCGGGGATTCTGAATTACCGCCGCCCCGCGGGACAGACCCGCCGAAGTTAAAACTCCGTAAAGTTCATTATACAGTTTCTTTTGCAAATCGTAATCAATATTCAAAACTAAGTTATTCCCTTGAACCGGGTCCTTATTCAAATTCTCGTCTTTTTCTTTGCCGAATAAAATCCTTCCATGTTCCCCTCTTAAAATTTCTTCGTATTGGGCTTCTGCCCCCAAACGGCCGATTATATCGGTGGAATAATAATATTCGTCCTTCAAGTCGTTTTTGTTGACTTTCCCGACATAACCCGCAACTTGAGAAAATTGATGGCCGTCTAAGTAATAACGCTTGGTGTTCGGGACAATATAGTAGCCGTCGGGATTGAGGTACTTGATTGCCAGAACTTGATCTTTATTCAGGTCGGTTGCGGCAAAAAAAATGGAACTTGTTTTAATCCCGTCTGAAATAAAAGTTTTAAATTCTTCCGGTTGAATTTTTAAAATTTCGGCAATCCTGTTCTGATTATCTTCCGATTGATTTTCTCTGATTCCTCTTGAAACAATCAGCAGATCAAAGCTTGGCAAATTTTTTACCAATGGCTTTCCAAATCGATCCGTGATAATACCCCTAGGGGGGGGAATAAGAAAATTCACAGACTTATTCTGTAGGGCAAGATTTGCAAAAGAATCATGGCCGGCAATCCCTATTTTAAAAGTAAGCGCCATGACTGCAACAAATAGAATAACGGCTGCTATAAAAATCAGTTTGAAAGCATTAGCTGAAATTGGCGTTTCAAGATCCGAGTATTCACTGCCCGAATCTAAAAGCGTTTCCTCCGGAGCAACCCAGTCCCCGCTAATTGAAATTTTATACTCTTTTTTTGACATTAAATTACAATATTTTAGTTATTAGAGTCGATGCCTCCCAAAAGATAACGAACATGACCGCGCCGGAAAGCGCCGTCAAAACCCCGCTTTTGATATTAAAGAATATGTTTAACAAAAAAAATATTCCCGCTGACGCCAATAAGGGCAGCATCAAAGTTCCCATTTTTAATCCCCAATAAAATTCGACTAACCCGGCGAATATTGCTCCGATAATCAAGCCCTGAAAATCGGCTTTATGGTACAGAAGCATAACCACAAGAAAAATTATCGTCAAAAAACTTTCTCTGAAACCGAAAAATCCCGGAAAAATTATACCGTCAAGAAATATGCCCGCTAAAAAGAAAGCTGCGATCAACCAAGTTTTCATTTGTTTAATTTTATTACCAATACCCTGCCTAATTGGGTGTCTTTAATGGCGGGGCGGATGCGGATCTTCTTGAATATTTGGGTTGCGTTGACCTCAATATTTTCTACGGAACCGATAACCAGGGCCGGGGGGAACATGTCATTGCCGGTCGATATCAGCACATCTCCCTCTTTTATTTCGTCTTCTTGGATGACAAAATCAAAATACATACCCTCACCCAAAGCGCCCCGTACGATGCCTGTCGTACCGGAATTAAGCGTTTTGGCGGTAATTTTTAATTCAGGATCGGAAACAAAAAGAACCCTCGAAAAGTTCCGCATAACCTTCTGGATTTTTCCGACCAATATTCCTTCGGCGGTGACCACAACATCATCGACAGATACGCCATCTTGGGCTCCCTTGTTCAACAGGACATTATATCCGGCAGGAGCAAGATTAAGATTGAAAATACCGGCATAAACAACGGGGTGGTCGAATTTCTGGGCAATACGGCCGGAGCGTCTTAAAAAACCATTTTCATCTTCCAGGTCGTCAACTCTTGCTTTCAAGCCCAAAATCGCCTCCTGATTCTGTTTTAATTTATCATTTTCGCTTGCGAGACGGTTGAAATTTTTTATTTTTTCCATAAAACCGCCAAAACTTTCTGCTTTTATAAACAAGTAATTTCCCAATTTCATAAAAGATTCCGGAAAAAAAATCAGGCCGTCTTTTATGGCGTACTTATTAAAAAAAACAGCGCCGGTAATAATAGTGGTGAGGAGGAGAAATGTTTTAAAAGACGGTCTGGCCATAATTTTTTTTAAAAGTAATCGTCTTTTTGGGTGGCAACCAGAACGTTTTTTAGCTGGTCCACATTTTCAAGCACAAAACCGCATCCCCTTGCCACGGCGGTCAAAGGATCATCCACTATTTTGACGAATAATTTGGTTTCGTGGGCTATCATTTTATCCAGACCGTTTAACAACGCTCCGCCGCCGGCCAAGAATATGTGCCTGTTTATCAGATCGGCTGTCAGTTCGGGAGGGGTTTCTTCAATTGTATTTTTAACGGCAAGAACAATGCTTTTTACGGAACGCTGCATCGCTTCCCTGATCTCTTCTGAAGTTATGGATATTTCCTTGGGCAAGCCGGAAACTAAATCCCTGCCTCTCACGCGGCCTTCTCCCTCCTCTTCGGAAGGATAAGCCGAACCCAGGGTTAATTTCAAATTTTCTGCCGTGGCTTCTCCCACCAAAAGATTTCTTTCTTCTCTCAAATATCTGACGATGTCTTCGTTGAGCTTGTCTCCGGCTACCCGCAGAGAACGGGAAGCAATGACACCGCCCATGGAAATAACCGCCACTTCGGTCGTGCCGCCGCCCATATCCACTATTACATTTGCCACCGCCTCATGAACGGGCAGACGCGCTCCGATAGCCGCGGCCATCGGCTCTTCAATAAGATAAACCTCTCTCGCGCCGGCATTGTAGGTCGCGTCTTCAACGGCCCTTTTTTCCACTTCCGTAACTCCTGAAGGAATTCCGACCACCACTCTCGGCCGGGGCAACAAAGTAAAACTCTCCTGATGGACCTTATCAATAAAATATTTAAGCATCTGCTCGGTCACTTCAAAATCGGAAACAACGCCGTTAATCAAAGGGCGGGAAACCGTGATATATCCGGGGGTCCGGCCAACCATCGTTCTGGCTTCTTTGCCGATAGCCAATATTTTGCCGGTTTTTTGGTTCACGGCCACAATTGACGGTTCGTTGATGACAATCCCTTTCCCGCGAACATAAACCAGAGTATTTGCCGTACCCAAGTCTATGCCGATATCCTTTGACCAATGTCCAAAGAGTTTGTTTAACATAAATTACAACGATAGTTTACCATATCAAAAACTTTATAAACAATCAAAAAAAATAATTCGGGAAATAAGCCAGATTGACTATTTACCAATTTATCAGTATTCTATTAACTGACGAACTTTGAAAATGGAGCTTAAATGGCCCTTAAACACCGCTTCAGCAATGTGAGTCAACTAATTCATGGCCATCAAGGAAACAGGGGTTCTGAATCCAGATCGCACGCTTTTCCAATTTATCAAACAAGCACTTTTAGATTTGATACGGTTGAGCAGGGAATGGAAATTTTCGCCGGAACCGCCAAATACGACGCTTATTCCAGAATAAGCAGCCCCAATCATCGTTTTCTGGAAGATTCCTTATGTGTTTTAGAAGACGGGGAAGCTGCTCAAGTTTTTGACTCCGGTATGACCGCCATTAAAGTTACGCTATTAAGCTTGCTTGAATTGGGAGATGAGGTTATCGCCCATAGAAACCTATACGGGGGTACTGTTAGATTTTTGAAAGAACTTCACAAATTTGGCATAGAAACAAAATTTGTAGATGCCCGCCAGCCAACAAACCTTCTTGAAGAACTGACGCCCGCCACAAAAATGGTATTTCTTGAGACGCCAAGCAATCCGGTGATAGATATATGCGATTTTGAAATAATCAAAACTGTCTTGGAACAAGCCGGAAGGGATGACATTCTGGTCGTGGTGGATAATACGTTTGCCAGTCCATATAATCAAAAACCATTGAGGAAAAGAGCGGATATTTCAATCCAAAGTTTAACAAAATATATAAACGGTTTCGGAAATGCCACCGGAGGAGCAATTATAACTTCCTCAAAAATAATGGAAAATATACGGGAACGGTACAATAGTTCGGGCGGAATGATGGAACCCGAAGTCGCGCAGAGAATCGCAATGAATATGATAACCCTTCCTGATCGCATGGAAAAACACAATAGAAACGGTCATGGCATAGCCGCCGGATTTTTAAAGAACTGCCCTTTAGTCCAAAAAGTTTATTACCCGGGATTATCCGAACATCCCAATAATGACGTCGCCAGACGGCTTATGACCGGATTTGGCGGGATGATCTCTTTTGAACTGGATGATTCGGACGGTTCCAAAACAAAAACTTTCCTGAACAAATTAGCCCAAGACCAGAGAGACGGAGAAGGAATAATCACTCTTGCTGTAAGTTTGGGTTGTGTGGACACTCTTATTTGTTGCCCCGCTCTCTCAACTCATTATAGTTTGCCGAGAGAAGAAAGATTAGCCCAAGGTATAAGTGATAATTTAATCCGCTTTTCAGCAGGCATAGAAAACATGGACGATATCGCCTATTCACTGGAGAGGGGTTTTCAGGCCGTCAAGTAGTTCTTTATTTCACCGAGAGGCACTAATTTTGCCTCTTTTTCATTCCTTTTTTTGAGTTCAACACTGTTTTTTTCAAGAGTTTTCTTGCTTACGACAATTCTGACCGGACAGCCGATGAGATCGGCATCGGCAAATTTTTCTCCGGCGGTTTTGTCGTCCCTGTCATCATATAAAACCTCTACTCCTGATTTTTCTAAATCGTCATAAATTTTATCCGCTTCTTCGTTCTGTTCAAGAGAAACCAAATGAACTTTGTAGGGCGCGATGTTTTCCGGCCAGACAATTCCTTTCTCGTCGTTATGTATTTCTACCGCAGTTCCCATCACTCTTCCCAGACCGATACCGTATGCCCCCATAATTACAGGGTTTTTATTTCCCGCCTCATCGGTAAATTCCAAGCCAAGGGCTTCGGAGTATTTAGTCCCCTGATCAAATATGTTTCCGACTTCAATAGATTTTTTATCTGATACTTTGCCGTCGCATTTCGGACATTTATCGCCGTCTTTAAGTTTGGTAATCTCTTTATTCTCGGCATACCCGCATTTGTCGCAAATATAAATAGTGTCTTCGCCGACATCCGACACGACCTGAAATTCATGGGTAAACTTATCGGTAAAAACCCCTCCGGCAGCCAAAGTATAGACGGCCCTCAATCCGCAACGCTCAAAAATCTTTAAATAAGCATTCTTTGCCTCCTCATAATAAACATCCAGATCTTCTTCGGAAGCATGAAAACTATACAGATCTTTCATCATAAATTCCCTGCCCCGCAAAAGGCCGGATTTAGCCCGCGGTTCATGGCGAAACTTGGTTTGAATCTGATAAGCCGAAAAGGGCAGATCTTTATAGGAATTGATAAATTTGGAAGCGATGGCCGTAAGAACCTCCTCATGGCTCCAGCCCAAAACATAATTTGATTCCTTTTCGTTCAGGCCTTTTGCAAAAAATCCTACGTCAAGATTCCACCGGCCGGTTGGCTCCATATATTTTTTCTCCACCAACGCCGGCATAAAAATTTCCTGTCCGCCGATGGCATTTATCTCTTCGCGGATAATATTGGCAATCTTACCAAGAACCCGCCAGCCGAGAGGCAGGAAAGAATATATTCCGGCGGAATTCTTGAAAACAAAACCGCCCCGTATCAAAAGCTGGGCATTCTTTGACGGCTCATCCGCCGGCGCCTCCCGAACTGTTTTTGTGAATAATTTGGAAAGTTTCATTAAAAGAATCTTGTTATATCTTTAGCTGTTACGTAAACCATAAGGGCCACCAACAACGCGAAGCCGACGGTGTTTACCAACTGTTCGGCTTTTTTGTTAACCGGCGAGCCCTTTAACTTCTCTATAATTATAAGCAAAGCCCTGCCTCCGTCCAAGGCCGGAAAGGGAATAATGTTCAAAACCGCCAAATTGACGGAAATCATCGCCGTGAACTGCATGAGGTAGTTTATTCCCATTCTTGCGACCTGGCCGGTAAGAGTGGCTATTCCGATCGGCCCCGAAACATCGGCAATCAATTTACCCTTAAACAAAAGTGTTTTAAATAAAACAAAATATCCGATGACCACATTCATGGTAAGTATAACCGCATCATACACGCCTCTCCAGACCGCCTCGTACCACGGATAAGAAACCACGCCGGTCAAAGCCATTGAAACTCCAAGCGCCCCCTGACCGGCCGGCGGATTAAGTCTTGGAACAATACTTTTTTCCAGTATTTCTTTGTTTCTTTTAATTACTAATGTTATGGGCTGGCCGATATTTTCACGTATGAAAGATTGAACATCCTCCGCATTAGAAACGGCCCTGAAAGAACCGTTCAGTTTAAATCCGCTGACTTCGTCAAGAAGTTTCAGGCCTGCTTTATCCGCCGGGCTTTCTTTGGAAATTTCAATTATTTGGACGGCTTTATTCTTGGCGATTGATGCGGTCTTGTCATCAATCAGCCCAATTCTTAACCCAAAAAAGTTGGTAACCATTAAAAGAACAACGGCTAAAAAGAAGTTCATGGTTACACCGGCGACAATGACCTTGAGCCGCGGGCCGGCCGGCTTGGAAGAAAAACTTCTCGGATTATTTGCTTCTTCTCCTCCTTCCCCGAGAATTTTAACGAATCCGCCGAAAGGAATCGCGTTTATTGAGTAGAGCGTTTCGCCCTTTTTAATACCCCAGATGCGGGGCGGGAATCCGAACCCGAATTCTTCTACTTTCATTCCGGCTTTTTTGGCAAAAATAAAATGCCCGAACTCGTGGACAAAAACCAGCACCCCCAGAACTATAATAAAAATTATCGCGGTAATCATTGTTGTTATTCTATAACTAAAAACTGAAAACTCAAAACATCGCCCCAGCCACATACCCCCGACTCGACCGATAGTCCTCAGCTTCCGGCGATGTTTTTATTGATTTAGCCAGCTAGACAATTTATTGACAACATCAATAGCTGACCAATGGATAATAGTATTTTTAGCTTCGTTTATTTTTACCCATTTTAATTCGTCGATTTGATCTAATTGGGAACCCTTTGTCATTTCACTTACAAATCCGGGGTAATAAGTATTTGTTTTGTTATAAAGAATACCGTCTTTTTCAAAATCATATTTTTCTTCAAAAGAGATATCTGCTTTTATTTCAATGTCCTTTATGCCAGTTTCCTCAAACAATTCTCTTGTAGCGGTATCAATAGGTTTTTCGTCTTTTTCCGGTGTTCCTTTAGGTAAGCCCCAATGACCACCCTTTGAGTTTTTTACAAGCAGAACATAAAAACCATCTTCATTCTTGAAAATTGGTATAACACCATAAGATTTAGCTTGAACTTTTTGCATTTAGCAAGTGTAATTTAAAAAGCGGCACCTTCATTCCAGTTTATCAGGCGAAGGACATGTGCCTTCAGAGAAGGACTCGGAGGCATTATTTGCTTGGTTCTTAAATAATGCCGAGAGACAAGAAAGATTTGCCGCCGGAGCAAATCTATTCCGGTTCGAGGAAGGCATGTGTCCTGAGCGGTGATTTGGGATGAAGGCGGAACTTATCACGACATCAATTCTTGTTCTTTCTTCTTTGTCATGTCGTCAAAGACACGGTTCAGATCATTTATTATTTTTTGAAGTTCTTCTTTGGCTTTGAACAGATCGTCTTCCCTGGCTTTTTTCTCTTTGACCTCGGCTTGGACCTTTTTTAAGACATCTTCCCGCACCTGCCTTACCCTGACCTTGCCCCACTCTATTTTTTGGTGAAGCAATTTAATAAATTCCAATCTGCGTTCCTCGGTCAACGGCGGGATATTCAATCTAATGCCGGTGGCATCGTCAATCGGATTTAAGCCTAAAGAACTTTCTTTGATACTTTTAACAATATTGGGTATGGCCTGCTTATCCCATGGCTGGATAAGAATCATTCGCGGTTCGGGAGTATTAATAGTTGCCAATTCTTTAATTCTGAATTTAGAATCCATATAATCAACTTGAATATCTTCAACCATGGAAGCATGGGCCCGGCCGGTCCTGATAGCTCCTATCTCGCCTCTGACATGTTCAACCGCGGCATCAAAATCCTTTTTCCTCTGATTTATGTGGTCCTTATACATTTTTATAATATATCACAAAATTTTAATAAAAAAAACGGGCCGCGTAATCCGCGGCCCGAGACCATTTCTGGCCATCATTCCTACTCGGGAACTGTGAGCGCCTTCATCTTGCCCGACTCATACGATTGATTTGTCGTCTCGGTGGTAACAATCAGTTCCATTTGAGACAAGGCGTCCGTTCCACGAACGACCTTCTGTCCGATCTGGGCCCGAAGCGACGGATAACCGATCCAATTGACAAACAGGCTCCGGACCCATCCGGTCTGCCTGTAACTCTCGTACGCGCGGAGCATGTCAAGCTGTTTGGACTGCTTGGCTTTGTAGGCCTCGCGCCCGGAGGCAACGAATGAAATTATCTTGTCATAAACATCGAGCTGACCGCGAAGATCAGGATAAGCCTCGACCATAGCGGAGAAGAAGGCTCCGCCTTGCCCGCGTTCAACGGGCTGGCCGTCCTTCCCTTCATACCGGCCCTTGACCGCATCGGAGATGATCTTATCCATCTTCTCCGACTTAAGATTTGCCAGCCCTGTCTGCTCGTAGAACGCGACTTCATAGTTCCCAAGCTCATTCTGGTTGTCTTGATACTGCGCATTGAGCGCCGTCTCCTGACTAACCAGATTGTTGCGGACTCCGTTAGCGTAGCCGTATAACGACACGCCACCGGCGAACAGACCGCCCAACACCACAACAGTGATGATGAGCAGAACCGGCACCGAACCCCTCTTGCTTCGTCGACCGTTCATTCCGTCCTCCTTCCGCCGACCTTGTCGGCGATGCTGGTTTTCTGAACACGGATCCAGGCCCGCATCTCCCGCCACTGGGACTTCCACCACTTCTTGATGCGGTTGACATCGAATGGCCCGGAATGATTGCGCGGATCACGAATGCCGTGCGCTGCAGCAGCGTACCACACGACACCGCACCCCAGCAATGACAGAAAAAGGATCATGCCATGCTGGAACCATGTGAGTTGGATTTCATTGGCAAGGTATCTGAAGCCTTGCCCGAAATCGTCAGGATCTTTGGACGACATGCTCACTCGCCTGAAACGGGTTTCTTTCAATTCCCGTCCCCAGATGATAGAGCCCAGACGGCCGTTCACTTCCTGACTGCTTTTTACCTTCTGGCCATAGATTTCAAAATGGCCCCGGATGCCTCCGATAACCGCCTCCGGCAAAAACGGCACACCCACAAGACTGTTTCGGATCTCGGTAATCATCCGCTCGTTGCCAAGCGGCATGCCGATCATCGCGCGGACCCAACTGACAGACTCACCGTCCTTTGTTCCAACAACAACGACAATGGTATTTTTACTCAAAGCATCCTTCTGGAAGTGTTTCGTATTCTGCCAGTAGGCTTTTAGCGTTAGGGCATATTCATCCGGACTACTGCCGACCTTTCTGAGGTCAGCATCATGAATCAGAACAACGTGAAGATCTCCCTGAAGTTCCGAACCGAGTGCCGCGTTCAGGTATGCCACTTTTTCGGACCACGCTCCTGTATCTACACGAAGCGTCGGGCCGACAGAGTAGGCCTTCCTCGCCATGTAGTAATCATACAAACCGTGAGACAACTCCGGCAACATTTTCACGGCAAGCAACTTTTCAACTTCTCCCGAATATTGGTTCAGAATAGTTGAATCACTCGCCAAAATGTAGTTGTCGTAACTGGCTCGCGCCGTTACAGGCCCGGGCTTTCCTGCCCGGACTCTGACGTCAGCCGCTTTCCAAAACTGCGGCTCACTAACGCCAACTCTGTCAATTACATACTGGGGAATGTTTTTCGAAGTCCGCCACCGATGAGATTGCGGATTTTCCGGAAACCGATGCTCGGCAATCGTGTAACTGCCAAGAGTCGTCTGCACGGAATACGATGTCTCTACTGTAACATACGGGCAATCGTGATAACGCGTTTCCGGACGCCAGCACGTACTACACGAACTGCGTCCGTCTTTATCCGTCGTACAATTGCACTGATACGAAACCATGACGATGTACGGGTCGCAGTCATACTCGTGCCAGCAAGGGCCGTCACGGGCACACTGAACCGGTTCGGCCACAGCCTGCAGTTCCCAACCGTTCCTGTACTCATTGAACGAAAGGTTGCTCGACCTTACTACCGACCAGCCGGCCCAGACTATCAGCGGAGTCAACACGAAGCTGATTGCCAAAAGCCCAAGGCCGTATTCTCCCCACGTAATTTCCAGATTATTTCTCTGGTAGTCCAGGAAAAACTTGATAGCCAGACCTGCGAGGGCCGCAATCAGGATTCCCTGAAAAATTAGTCCCGTCATTTTTTCTTACCTCTTATTCAATTGCCAAAGACCACCAGTTCAATATTATACAGCACAATTCAAATATAATCAAGTTATGTTTGAATACCAAAAAAGACCTTTATAGATTGATAAGAAAGTTTTCCAGAGCCAGGCGGTGGTTGAATTGAGGCTGAGAGAGCAGAGAGTTAAGCTTTAGAAGATTTTTTAAAACTTTATGGTTTGGGTTTTCCCGTGCCCGGAGAGTGTGTATCAGGCCGATGACAAGACCCTGATAACCTTTCCCGGCAAATAATTTTTCGGCATATTGCATACGTTCGGTTATTCCTTGTCTTGCCACATTCATAAACTCATCTACCGCTTTGGCGGTTGCCTTATCAATCCCCCTTTCGTTCAAAGGCAAAAATTGCACTTTCTCGCATCTGGACAAGACTGTCGGAAGAATTAATTTCGGCTTAGAGCTTATTAAAATAATGACGGTAAAAAGCGAAGGCTCCTCCAGCATTTTCAAAAAAGCGTTGGCGGCCTCCGGTACCAGCCGGTCGGCATCATTTATAACCACGAATTTGTATGGGCCAGCGTAGGGCTTCAGGGACAGACATGATTTCAGTTTGCGGATATCCTCAATATATATCTTGGTCTCTTCTTCCTCCAAACGAGGAGTGAGCAATTTAAAATCAGGGTCACTCTCCGGTTCCCGCTGATTTACCAGGCGAAATATGTCATAGGCAAACATCTTCTTGCCTATTCCTTCCGGCCCGGAAAAAAGGTAAGCGTGCGACAAAACACCCTGCTTCACGACATTCTCAAAATACTTCTTATTATTGTTGTGGCCCGTTGTTTTCCATGTCATTTTTTATTGCCGGCAGATTAACATCTTCTGAAACCGCCGGAAGATTCGCCTCATGTCGGCCGGTTTTTTTTAAGTAGACATACAAGACAACCAAACCGGTTATGACTAAACCCACTATTAATTGAACTTGCATGTTTTATACTTGCGGAGCCAGCAATGCGGAGGCGATCTTATCCGCCGCATCAGGCGTGGCAAAGGTTTTTAATTTTTCACCTATGGAATTATATTTATCGGGCTCAAGAATAGATTGAATCTGATTAATTATTATATGGGGCGTAAGATTCTCTTCTTCTATCATGGCTGCGCCGAATTTTGAGAATTCGAGTGCATTTTCAAGCTGATGATCCGAACTGGAATTTGTTATGGGAATAATTATAGCGGGCTTCCCAAGTATGGCAATCTCAAAGATAGAGCCGGCTCCGGCTCGTGATATGATTATGTCCGATGCGGCATAAACCATTGCCATTTCTTTCTCGCTGAAAAAAGGATAAAGCTTATAATTGTTTTTCAGAGAATCGGCATATTCACCCTCGCCTTCTTTGATTAATTTTTCAATTTCTGTCTTTATTGACTGGTACTGACTTTCGCCGCATTGGTGCAATACTTGAAAATCTTTGACCACCATCACAAGCGAGTCCAGAATTATCCGGTTTATTTTTTGGGCGCCTTGGCTGCCTCCAATCACCAATATGGTCTTGAGGCCGGGATTCAGGCCAAATTTTGCCATGGCCGCCATTCTGTCGCCTGTCAGCAATTCTTTCCGGACAGGGTTTCCCGTTAAAACCGTTTTGCCGGCCTTAAAGTATTTCTGACTTGAATTGAAGGAAACAAAAACCGTCTTTGCCAATTTTCCTAAGATTCTATTGGCAAGACCGGGAATAGAATCCGACTCGTGGGCAAGCAAAGGAATAAAATAAAGCTTCGCCGCCAACGCGCCCGGCAAAGACGCATACCCGCCCTTGGCAAAGACGATGTCGGGCATAAACCGGAAAACGTGCCATAAGGCCTGGAAAAACCCGACCGGCATTTTGAAAATATCCAGAATCGTCAGCGGACTGAAATATCTTCTTAGTTTTCCGGCCAAAATAGGTTTGAAATTCAATCCAGCTTCTACTGCCGCTTCTTCCATGAACTTACCTTCTCCCAAAACCATCAACTCCAAAGGAATCCCCGTTTGCTGGGTTTTTTCTTTCAAAGCGTTGGCAACGGCAACCAGCGGAAAGACGTGCCCTCCGCTGCCGCCCCCGAGAAGTAAGATTCTGTAGCTCATCCTGCAATAATTTTACCTTTTTTCGAGTGCCTGACGCAAATCCCACGCTAAGAATTATTTTATCTCAACAATTTTCTGCCTCGAAATGTGACCGGAAACTATCCGGATATTTAGGGTATGAAAATATTCTGAAAGCAGTTTGACTATCGCCCGATTTGCCCGCCCTTGAACAGGCGGGTCTTTAACTGATACCACAAAATTAAGGTCGTCTATTTTTTCAACTTTATTTTCATTTGAGTTCGGCTTCGCTTTGACGTTAATACGCATTACCTTAGTTTATAGTCGGTTGCATTTTTTCAATAACCGACTCGAGGGCTTCTTTATGATCCTCAACGGAATGCCCGCATAAAAGATCTTCATCGTCCTCGTCTTCGGCATCTATTCTTTCCAGTTCCCTTTTGGCTATCTGGCCGTAAAGTGTTTTTAATTCTTCAGACGGATCGTATTTAATTTCCATTTCGTTAGTATTGATTAGTATGTCAGTAAAAATTTTCATATTTTCTTCTCCCACCACCCCAGCCAAATCCCTTACCACTTCCGGATTCTTTTTAAAAGCACGCCCAAGAGCACAGATAGTTTCTCCGTCAAATGTAATTTTTCTTTCTATCGCCTTCGGAATTTTTTTAAACTTTCTAAACATGGCAATATTTATCAATTCGATTTTATTTGAGCAGTTTCAACATTTCCTGCCAGGAGCGGGTGTTGATGATATCTTTTTTCTCCGCCCAACCGCGGCGTGCCTGGCCGATGCCGTACTTAAGATATTGTAAGTGGACCAGCACATGAGCATCGGTGTCAATGGAGAGTTTCACGCCCATTTCTACCGCTTTGCGGATATATTCGTCCTTGAGGTCCAGACGGTCGGGAAAAGCGTCTATTTCCATCACGGTTTTGGTTCTCTTTGCGGTTTTGAGCAGATCGTCCATGTCCACTTTGTATGCCTCGCGTTTTTGGATGAGGCGCCCCGTCGGATGGAAGATTATATCCACATTCGGATTTTCCATCGCTCTTTTGATGCGGGCGGTCATGTCTTTCTCGGACATATTGAATTTGGAATGGACGGCGGCGCCGACGATATCCAGTTTTGCCAGCGTTTCATCATCTATATCCAGAGTGCCGTCGGGCATGATGTTCACCTCGGCGCCTTTCAAGACCTTAAATTTTGAATTTTGATTTTTGAATTTTAAATTTATTTTATCTATCTCGGCCATTTGTTCAACAAGGCGTTTCTCGTCGCTTCCTCCGGTCATGGCAAGGGACTTGGTGTGGTCAGTGATGAGTATATATTCATGGCCTAATTCTTTGGCAGCTTTGGCCATCTCTTCAATAGAATTCCTACCGTCGGTCCAGTCAGTCTGGACTTGTAAATCGCCTTTTATATCGTCATAACCGATAAGTTGCGGCAATTTGCCTTCAAGCGCGGCTTCTATTTCGCCTTTGTTTTCGCGAAGCTCCGGCGGTATCCAATCCATGCCGAGCTTTTTGTAAACTTCCTCTTCGGTTTTAGAAGCCAACAACGTTTTCCCGCGCCATAAGCCGTAATCATTCAGCATCCAGCCTTTTTTTTCAGCAAGAGTCCGCAGAGCGATGTTGTGTTGTTTATCGCCGGTCCAGCCGATAAGGGCGGCGCCCGTTGATTTTGGGTCCAGAACCCAGATATCCGCATCGATATCAATGCTTAAACGAACCAGGGCCTTGTGCCTGCCTTTAGAGTAGATACTTTTAACTTCAGAAAATTTGAGGAATTTTTCAACCACCTCGGCAGGCTTGTCTGAAAAAGCGATGAAATCCAAATCGCCGACAGTTTCCTTCATCCGGCGCAAAGAACCTCCAAACTCGGCGGATTGGACCTCCGGCAAAGCCCGAATCTTCTCAAGTATTGTCTCTGCTATAGGCATTATTTCCCCCAAAAGATACCGGCCATGCTCTTTTTTCAGAAAGCTGATGCCTTTCAAGATATTGTCCTGAGTTTTTTTGCCGAATCCGCCTTTAACGAGTTTGCCTGCCGCAGCGGCTTTTTCCAGCTGGTCGCGGGTTTTAATACCGAGTTTTTTATAAAGACGGAGAATTGTCTTCGGCCCAATGCCTTCGACGGACACCAAGCCTTCAATATCCACCGGAATTTCTTTTTTGAGCTTCTTGTATTCTTTGACCTGTTTTGTTTTGATATATTCCTCTATTTTTTCGCCGATAGACGGACCGACGCCGGGAATGTCTTCAAGAGCTTTCAGGCCTCCATGCTTATAAATATTACCGATATCTTCGGCCAGGGATTCAATGGAATCGGCGGCCTTCTCATACGCGCGCGGCTTAAATCCCACTTCTTTCATTTCAAGCAAAATCGACATTTCGTACAAAATTTTTGCAATTTCTTTATTTATCATATTATTTTGTTTTTATAAACGCAGTTCGTTTGGCCAAGTTCGAGGCAAAATCGAGCATTGCGACGAGCCATAGTGAACTATGGTGAGGAGCAAGCGGAGATTTTAACGAAAAAATTGGACAAACCCTTTAGGGCCCGTACCGCTTTACGAAAGTAAGCGGAGGGCGAACAAGTTTATTTAGCGCCGTCAGGCAACGGCCTGACTGTGCCACGAGATACTTTACCCCTCAAGTCCCTGAAAATTTTAATTTGCTGAACAGCGCCAAAAACGGCAAACATACCTCCCAACAGAAATACGAACTGAAAACCGAATTTTTCCGCTAAAAGTCCGCCCATGGCAGCGGAAGCCGCCGCGCCGATCCCGATGGCGATAGAGTCCAGAGACCATTCCACATTCTCCTGCATTTTATCGACATGTCTGGTAAAAATCGCATACCAGGGAGGGATGGCGAAAGATGCCCCGATGCCGTAAAGCGCCTGGATCATATAGATATGGCTTGCTTTTGTTGCAAATAAATACAAAAACGGCACTAGCGCAATAAGAAAAGTGCCCAAAACCATAGAATAAAAATCGTCATATTCGCCGTGATTCTTGTCCAAATATTTGGCAATCGGGATTTGAAGGCCTGATTTGAATATCTGAAAAATGGCGGCGGCAAAACCGACAACCGCCAAAGTCCCCCCCTCAATTTGTTTGGTGACGAATATCGCGAATACCGGGGCAAAAATAGAAAAACCGGCATTAATAAAGAAGTCGGATAAGACCAGGGTTTTGACGACATGGTTAATTTTCATATAAATTAGTTTACAGCTTTTAGTTTACAGTTTCCAGTGTTAAGTCCACAGAATAAAAAAGCAGCCCCAAAAGACTGCTTGCTAAAAACCCTAAACCATAAATTAAAAACTGATCAGAGATGCGGAAATCCGAATCCAGAAGAATCATCATCGCCGATAGGCAGCAGGTCTGCGGTAAGCTTGCGCAAAGCATCGCGGACAACATTAGCAGAATCTACAATATCCTTTTGCCATAATTTGGCGGCTAATCCCGCAACGTGGGGAGAAGCCATGGAGGTCCCCGACAAAATAGCGTATCTGCCGTCTTTCCATGTTGATTCAATATTTACGCCCGGAGCGGCAAATTCAATGTCTTTTTCTTCAACAACATAGGGCTTGGAGGTGAAATTATTCCCCCGCGAACTCCAGTCCGGAATTTTTATATCGGCGTTAACGGCTCCTACGGCAATCGCATTGGCATCTGCCCCGGGATAATCAATACTTCCGGCATAAGGGCCGTCATTGCCGGCGGCGGCAACAACTAAAACGTTTTTGGAAATGGCATAATTGGTGGCATCGATTATCAATGGGCTCGGATTATCAGAACCCAAGCTCATGTTTACAATGTTAGCCCCATCGTCGGCAGCAGTCCTTAAGGCAACAGCGATATCATCTGCCCAACAAGTGCCGTTATTAGAACAAACCTTATAAGCAAAGACACCGGCTTCAGGAGCCATGCCGTATATTCCAAGTCCGTCCAAACCGCCATCTGCGGCGATTATACCCGTAACATGGGTTCCGTGGCCGTTTTTGTCGTCGCATTTTCCGTCAGCAATAGCTGACGGACCGGAAAAATCTTTACAAGCTTTGACCCTGTTTTTAAGGTCAGGATGAGTTTTAAGAACTCCCGTGTCTAATACCGCAACATTAACGCCTAAACCTCCCGATGATTTTGAAAGCAAGGGATCATTGTAAATTGTTTTTATGCCCCAGGGAACTTGTTCTGCCGGTTTAGCTCTTTGCGCCTGAACCTTTCCGCTTGTTACCGGCGCCTGCGATAAATCGGGCAGGACGTTTAACTTCTTAACGGGTTCAATTTCTACCCCGAAAATCTTCGCGACGCGAAGCTGAAAATCGGTTAGGTCGGCGGTAAAACCGTTATCAAAATTATGCCTGACACCGAAGGATTTTTTCCACCAGCCGGAGGTGGATTTAACAAAATAACGGGTATCGTCGGCAGCGGCATAGGATAAGCGGGCAAAGGCCAAAAACAGCAAAATAACGACAATATAAGGGGTCTTTTTAGTAATCATATAATAGGGTTAATAATAGCAAATTCGCACAAATCTGGCAATCCACAGGTCACTCGCTCTACTTCATCCCATAGAACCGCCAGGACATATACCTTCATCGAACCAGAATAGATTTGTTCCGGCGGCAAATCTTTCTTGTCTCTCGGCATTTCGCAGAACCAAGCCTGAATGCCTCCGAGTCCTTCTCTGAAGGCATATATCCCGAGCGGTTTTTAAAATAAGTGAAACCCCAACCCATTTTAGACCGTTTGCCTCCGAGGGCAACATAATGCTCAAATTAGTTGATAATTTGCTTATTTTATAAATCTTAGCCGGAAAATCCGCCTCTTCGGCGGAGGAACGGATGCTAAGATTTATTAAGCAAATTGAGATCTAATTTGAGTATTTGTCCGAAGAAGACCGGAGGCGCAGGCAATAGGTCGGAAATGGGTGGGGGTTGAGCAGTCTATTCCTCGTCCGACAAGAACTTATCAATCCCGTTTTTAAGTTTGTCGCTAAATTCCTTGATGCGGTCGGCTAAAAACAGGGACCGGATAAAGGCCGACCGGAATATTATCTTCAGGATATAGCCGAGCGCGATTGCTCCGCCGAGGAAAATAAATATAAATACAAAGTTTTTAAGATAGTCGAAAAGAAATTTATAACTCTGGCCAAAAAAGAATCCGACAAAAAACACCATCCCTATCCACATAACCGAGCCCAGAAAATTATACAAAGCAAATCTCTTTAAATCATACTTGAACGAGCCGGCGGTTATCATAGTTGCGATTGTCAGCGACCAAGTAATCTTTGCAAACAATATCGCCCGGCCGCTGTAGCGTTTGAAATATTCTTCAACTTTTTCGATTATCTTCCTGCTTTTTTTATCTTTACGGCCCCATTTGTCTATTGGCTTAGACCCGGCATAGTATCCGACGGCATACCACGCAAATCCATTGATAACCTCGCCCGTAAGGCAGATAAAAAATGCCGGCCAGAGAGATATGCTGGCAATGGAGGCCAAGAAACCGGCCAATATGGTCGTATTCATTCCCTCTATGGCAGCCCCCAGAAAAATAAATAAATACTTATAGTGGATCAGGGCCGGAAAATGTGATTGAAAAAAATTAAAAAAAGTTTCCATGCACGAAGTGGTTTTACTTAAAATCTTTTAAAATCCGGAAATCCTTCACCAGGGTATCTTTGGTAGTTTTATTATATATCGCCACGGCGGGGTGATATAGTGGAACGATTTTTATTTTTCCGAATGGGGTCTCTGTTTCAAATATTTTGCCGTGCATTTGGCTGATTGAACAGAGCTGTGATTCAAGGCCAAATTTTCTCATGACGTAATCCATCGAGAACCGGCCGAGAGTGGCGATAACCTCCGGCTGGATTATCTCTATCTGCCTGTCCAAAAACGGTCCGTAGGCCTTAATTTCTTCGGGTAACGGGTCTCTGTTGAACGGCGGCCTGTCTTTGACGATATTAGTTACATAAACATCTTTGCGGTCTATGCCGACCGAGGCAAGCAATTCATCCAATATCTTCCCGGCGGCTCCGCAGAACGGCCTTCCGGTTGCCGCCTCGTTCTTGCCGGGAGCCTCGCCTATAAACATTATCCTGGCACGATGGCTTCCCTCTCCGATAACAGGAAAAACCTTGTTTTTAATACGCTCCTTATAAAGCGGGGACTCTTCGAGACCTGCCCCGCCCTTGCCAGCAAGGGCGGGGTTAATGACTTCGTCTTTGATTTGTCTTAGGAGTTCGGTTCTATCCATCATCATAGTTTACTATAAGCTGTTTGGGTTGTGAACAGATTCGCTCCCAGCCACATACCCCCGACTCGACCGATAGTCGCCTCGCTCCAGCGGCTCGGCGCTATCTACATGCTCGGCCCTCACCAAGCACCAAGCTTCGGGCCTGCGCAAGTTCTCCCTGTGGGTATATGGCTGGTCGCTCTTAATTAAGCAAAAGCGAAACCCTAATCTATTAGAGGGACTTACGGAACTCGACGGAGTGGCTCGGAGAAGGTTCACGGTGCTTTAGTCCGGGAATCTCTGTAATACGAGGCAAAATTCCAGCAAGAATTTATGCCGTGCCCGAGAATGGGTTAGGGTTGAGCGATTTTAAGAAAACAAAAAAGGAGCAAATGCTCCATTTAAAAAATTAGGGGGCGACACGTTGTCGCCCCCGACCGAAGACAGTCGTTAGACACTGGTCCCGGTCTTGGTCTTGGCCGCCTTCTTTCCCTGCCGATGGGACTTGGCCTGATTCCCGCCGACGCCGGCAACAGCCACGCCACGGTTCTCAATGATACCTTCTGACTGCCTGGCACGAAACCGAGCGCGAAGACGCTTGTTGCGGCGGTGGTCACCGTGTTCACCAGCCGGCGGCGGACACTGGCTCGGGCCGTGCATGTGGCCCTCTCGAATTTTGTGGTCGCCCCTGAAAGGACACGGAACGAGCATGCGAACCTCCTTGTGAAGAACTGCGTTTGCCAGACTATTGTTGTTTAAACATTATATTACCATCTCTAAACAATGTCAACACCTCACCTTTGGAGGATATGTATCCCAGCAGCGGTCGGCTTAGACATTCTTAACTGTGTTTATACTTAAACTATTGTTGACTATATCTAATCATGGACATGAAGCCCGCCAATCCTCCAAAGGTGAGGGGTCAACCCGGCGCAGAGAAGCCAGAACATTAACCTCCCCTGCTGGAGGGTCAACAAAAAATGGTCAAACAGACCGACGAACAAGAAAGATAAAAATAATATCAAAAAAGAGTAGTGGTATAGCTTCTCCATTTTAGTGCCAACAATAAAATCTTTAATAAGGAAAATAAGAAATAATATAAACGCGGCAATGCCCAAAATTCCCATTTCCGAATAGATAAGCAGATAGATATTGTGAACCGGCTGATACAAATTGCGAGGCAAATTGGGGTCTTGGACCATCAGCCAATTAACAAAATTTCCGGCGCCGGCGCCGAACCAATTTAACGATTTCAACGATTCCTTGTTGTAAAAAATCCTTAACTGAACCGCCTCCTCTTCAGAAGAGATTTTAACCCTACTAATTGCCTCCGGCCAGTAAAAAACTCCGAATAACACAACAACCGCAGCGCTAATAACCAAAATTTTGGTCAATTTGACCCTGTTCAGCCCGCGGGCAAAAATTCTCCTGAAATTCTTTTTGTTCAAGACAAGGACCGCCCTTGCGGCAAATCCGGCAAACCATAAAAATATCATCACCCGGGCAAATGTAAAAAACAAGGAAAGCAGAATAAGGGGGTAACTTGCCAGAAGAAATATGCTGAATTTAGGGTGGTAGATTTTGTTTTGGTGGTAAATGTGAAAATAAAGGTAGACAAAATAAAAAGAAAAGGCAGCCAAAAATAGGTACGCGGCCAGAATATTCGGGTGAGGCGTAGTTCCGTAGGCCCGGATTATTTTCTCGCTGTTCAGATTATAAAACGAGGCAATACCGATTAAATCAGATGATAAGACGCTTTCGCCCAACAACTTTAACCCTAAACTGGACTGCTTAAAGAATTGGATAATCGCAATTACCGCCTGAAACAATCCCCCGCAAATCAAAGCTGTCATTGACCCTATCAAACCAAATTTATAAACCGCGTAGCTTTTTACGTAGAAATAGAAAACAACTAATTCTGCGAGTTTTAAAACATTATAAGCGCTTAAGATATAGCTGGAAGAGTTTTTTATGGATACTGCCGAGATAGCAATAAGGGCAAATAAAAAATAATCATATTTTTCGATCTTTGGCTTTACTCTGCCGAGAACCCAGAACCCGAAAAGAATAATCAGCAGGATATCTGTGCCATAAAGAGATATCGCCTGCCATTCGTTAAAATTCCAGTTCTGGTGCCACAATATTTTCCGCGTCTGGAACGGAATCGCAAACAGCAGGAAATAAAATAAAAATTGTTCGAGTTTGTTCAACAACTTTGCCAGCATGGTCATGTTTTATAATTATGCCATATCCATAGCACCTCACAACCTCCATGCGTGACTGCGGGGTGCCCTTTTCTAAAATCTTGCTAATTTTATAAAAGGGCACACCCTCCGCCGGTTGCTTTGGTTGTAAATGACAATTAGCAAGAGAAGTTCAAACTCTTCCGGATAATGCAGGATACTTAGTAAAAGTTGAAAATACAAAAAATGTGTGTTATAATCTTTTATCTTTGACAATTTGGGAGATAAGAGATGAACGCTCTCATTTGGGCCGGCAGCATCCTTGCTCTCCTGACATATTTCCCACTGTGGAAGCAGATCAGAAGCGGCAAGGCGAAACAGAACTTTCTCACATGGGCATTATGGAGTGCACTTGATGCGGTTGTTGCCGCCACAATCATCGTTCAGGAGGGAAATTTTCTTTTGCCGGTGGTCTATACCATCGGAGGCACATTGACCGTGTACTTTATCTTGAAGGCCGGCAATAAGGCAGCATGGACGTGGTTTGAGACAATGGTTGCTTCGCTGACGATTGTAAGCATGGTAATCTGGTATTTCTCCGGCGAAAAGATGGCTACTATCGCAAGCACGACGGCCATGCTCATCGCCGGTATCCCGCAACTCGTCGATGCATGGAGAAAGCCCCAGGACATGCCAATTCTTGTATATTCCAGTTATTTCATCGCCAACTACCTATCAATGGCAGGCGGGAAGAGTTGGGTAGTCGAAGAACGATTTTATCCCGCTAGTGCCGCAGTCTTCTGCTTCTTAATCGCAGTACTTGCCACTCGAAAATTCTGGCTGAAACAAGAACTTGCTAAGGAGGCGAAATGAGGAAGACAAAGAAATCCTGGTTCCGGCGGATGCTTGCGAAGCTTCGCCGAAGAAATCCCCGCACCATGACGGGCTGTCCTCCCAAACAGCAACCTGTCAAAAAATTCTAATACAACAGTGCCCCGCACGACAGAAAGCCCCGCGCTTCGTCAGGCGGGGCTTTTTTATTTGATGAATAGTGCATACACAATCCCCGTTCCGAACATGAAGATGAGGAGATAATAAATAAATTTCGGAAGTTCCAAACTATATTCCGGGACCCTGTCCCCTTTTGATTTTGATTTTATGTAAACGAATGTCAAAACTATCCCTTCAAGCCCGATGGCAACTGAACCGGCCAAGCTTATGATATCAATAAAGGTCCGCAAACCGCCCAAGAATAAAACCAAAGGAGGGGCAACAACCAAGAGCCAGGCCAATTTCCTCGGAACATTATAATCGAGACGGAACATGTCCAAAAAAGCCGAGCCCAGCATTAAAAAAGAAGTGCTGACGGCCAAAATGCCGAAAAACGAACCAAGAAATATTATTTTGCCGCCCAAAAATTCATATAAACCCGATACGGCATCCGGTGTAGTCACGCTTCCCGATATGCCCAGAACCGTAAAAGCAAACAGCAAATAAAGCGCGCCGGTTAAAACAATCGCCAACGAGATGGATTTTTTCAAGCCGCCTTCTTGTCCGTTCAATATGCTTCTCTGAATGGGAATTGATGAAAATCCCGCAAAAGCGAAAAGTAAAACTCCATAGGGCAAGAACCAGAATTCCCGTTGAATTCCGGCAAGATTAGACAAATCTATTTTATTTATACCAACACCGAATATCATGAGCACCACCACGGTAAACAAGCCCACCAAAAGCAGTTCAACCCAGGAAATTCTTCTGATTCCCAATAAGACCAGAACCGAAAGAACGAAAAAAAACACTAAACTATATGAGGCCGGGGAGGCATAAAGAACAGAAGAGAAGATATTGTTCAGAAAATCTCCGGCAATAACTATGTATGCAAGCAGAGCGGAATACAGTCCGAGGGCCACGGAAAAGAAAATGGCTCTTTTAAACCACGGCCCGAGATATTTTTCGGTATAACCGGTTATCTGATGCTCTTCGTGGGTCCTCAAAACCACTTCGCCATACATAAGGTTCAAAAGAAGCGTTATAAAACCGATAAATATCAGGAATAAAAAACCCATCCAAAAGCCGGCCTTAGAAAAAGCAAAGGGAATTCCAAAGACCCCCACCCCAACCATGGTTCCTATCAGAACAGCAGTGGCATAAATAAATTGTTTACTTTTCAGTATATTCAGGTCCGGGATTTTCACTTTGTTTGAGTTGACCGAAAATTCCCCGCCCTTTATAACGAATATCCCGGGTCAGGTATTTTTCCACCAGCCAAAGCCCGGCCAAAACAACATATACGATTACCGTCGTTGCTATCGCTTCTTGATAATATCCTAATCCGCTGGCAATACCGATTGCCGCTACAACCCACAAACTCGCGGCCGTAGTTGTACCCTCAATGCGATTTTCCCTTCTTAATATTGTCCCCGCTCCTATAAAACCTATGCCGACAATGATATTTGCTATCAAATGGTAGTCAAAACCCGCCTGTCCTCCGATTGAAGGAAATTGAAAAAACAATTTTATGGAGGTAATGGACAATAACGCCGCTCCTATTGAAACCAGAGTATGGGTTCTTAAACCGGCAACCTTTCCCGAACGCTCTCTTTCAAACCCGACAATTCCGCCAAGCAAAGCGGCAACCAATAATCTCGAAATCATCGTCCAATCCAAATATGCTAAAAATTGCGTAAGCTGTGCCATATCAAACAATATTAGTACAAATATAAAATTAGGCAAGGAATAACTAACAAAGAATAACAAAAACCGCCTAAGTTAGGCGGCGGTTCTGATGCCTTCCGGTACAAATTTACCGGCAACAGGGCAGGCAGACGCGTAAATCGGCATTCTCGGGATATCTAATCCCACACGATGGCAACTGGCCCGATGGGCCTCCATTTTGGTCAGTTCGATATTCTCTCCGCAAGAACACGGCACGCAACAAGATGATATATGCTTTTTTCTTCCCTTATGGAACTCGCACGCGTGAGCGCACATCTGCAGCTACTATCCCTCTTTCTGAAAAGAGCACGGTAATTACTATACTCTATTTTAGGGCAACGCGCAAGACCTCATCCATTGTTTTGACAAAGACAAATCTGAGGTCTTTTTTGACTTCTTTAGGAATATCTTCCAAATCTTTTTTGTTGTCATTCGGAGCGATTATGGTTTTTATCCCGGCGCGATGGGCGGCAAGGACTTTTTCCTTAAGTCCGCCTATTTCAAGCACTTTTCCGCGCAAAGTAACTTCTCCGGTCATGGCTACCTCTTTCCTGACCGGCTTTCCCAAGAATAATGACACCAAAGCCGTAGTCATAGCCGTTCCAGCGGACGGACCGTCCTTTTTTATCGCGCCCGAAGGGACGTGAATGTGGATATCATCCTTGGTGAAATCTTCTTTAATTCCTCTTTTTGCCGCAAAAGTTCTGGCGTAACTTAAACCGGCTTGAGCGGACTCTTTCATTACCGAACCGAGCTGACCCGTCAAGATCAATTTTCCGCGGCCGGGCATTTTAGAGACCTCGATAAAAAACACCTCGCCGCCCACCGGAGTCCAGCCGAGACCGGTAACAACGCCGACCTCGTCCTTGGTTTCCGCCAACTGATGGGAATATTTGACGGGGCCTAAATATTTATGGATGTCTGTCTTGGTTACAACAACCTGCTTGCTGGAATGGGATTCAACCAGTTTTCGGGTTATTTTTCTGATGACGGCGGCCAACTGCCTTTCCAGATCCCTGACCCCGGCCTCGCGGGTATGTTTTCTTATAATATCGGCTAAAGCGGAATCTTGGAAAACCAAAGCTTTTTTCTTGAGGCCGTGTTCTTTAAACAATTTCGGCAAAAGGAAATTTTTGGCGATATGGAATTTCTCCGCTTCCGAGTATCCCGGAAATTCTATGATTTCAAGCCGGTCTCTCAAGGCGGGAGGAATGGTGTCCAAAACATTGGCGGTGGTTATGAACATTACATCGGACAGATCATAAGGCACCTCCAAATAATGGTCGGAAAATGAATGATTCTGCTGGGGGTCCAACGCTTCCAAGAGAGCCGCTGAAGGGTCGCCCCGGAAATCCATTCCTATTTTGTCTATTTCATCAAGCATAAACACGGGATTTTTAACCTTTGAACTGTTTATTCCTTGAATAATTCTGCCCGGCATAGCGCCGACATATGTCCGGCGATGACCTCTTATCTCGGCTTCATCCCTCAACCCGCCCAGAGAAACCCTGATGAATTTACGCCCCAAAGCTCTGGCAATTGACTGACCGACGGATGTTTTGCCCGTGCCGGGCGGACCGACAAGGCACAATATCGGACCCTTAAGCTTGCCGACTTGTTTTTGCACGGCAAGATATTCTAAAATTCTTTCTTTGACCTTGTTGAGCCCGTAATGGTCTTCGTTCAATATCTTCTCGGCTTCCTTTAAATCTATTTTTTCTTTTGTTTTTTTGGACCAGGGCAATTCGGTAAGCAAATCAAGATAAGTTCTTAAGTAGGAAACTTCGGGATTGAAGGACGGCATTTTGCCGAGACGGTTTAATTCTTTAATGGCTTTATCTTCGGTGCTCTTCGGCATTCCGGCCGAAAGAATTTTAGACTTCAATACGTCCATTTCGTCTTTTTCATCTTCAACGCCCAGTTCTTTTTCGATGCTTTTCAACTGCTCTCTCAAGAAGAGCTCCTTTTGCATCTTGCCGATTTGTTTTTTGGTCTCTTTGGTAACCGTCTTTTCCGCTTCCATGATTTCCGTCTCGCGAACAAGATAAACGTTCATCTCCCTCAAAGCGTCTATCGCGCTTTCCAGTTCAAGGATTTTTTGCTGGTCTTCGATGTCCAGATTTAAATTTACCGTCATCAGGCTCAAAATCTGTTCGGTGTCTTTGAGATGAAGCATCATGTAAATTATTTCCGGCAATATCGTCGGAAATGAGCGGGCCTCCGAAATAGTTCTGAATTGTTCTATTGCCCTCCTCAAAAAAGCCTTCTCTTCAAGGTTGTTTCTCAATATCATGTTGAACGGTTCGGCTTTAATCTTGAAAAAGGGCTCCTCGCTCACAAGATCGGTTATATTTGCCCTGACCAACCCTTCAACATCTATTTTAGAAGAGCCGTCAGGCAGTTTGAAAACAGAGACAATCCTGCCGATCGTTCCCACATTAAAAATATCCTTGCGGCCGATATTGTCTTGAATATTCTTTTGAGTAACAAAAAACACGAGCCGTTCATGGGCCAAAGCATATTCAAGAGCGGCAACCGATTTAGGTCTCTGAACAATAAGCGGAATGACCACCTTCGGAAACAGGACAGTATTCTTGAGGGCGATGAGCGGCAGCTGCTCGGGAATCAAAATATTGTTAGCTTTAAAATCAGGCATTGAATTGAGAATATAACACAGGTTTTACTAAAAATCAATGCATTCGGCTTCGCTCAGCATTGACCCTGAGTCTTATCGAACGGGTCAAATTAATAGTAGAATTCTTCCCTCGGAGGAGCGTTTTTGACTATTTCAAAGGCCTCTTCAGCCGTATCGACAATGGTATACATGCTCAAATCCGCTTTATCCACCGCCTGCTGTTTGATGAATATCTCTTCGTGTAGCCATTTATGAATAGGGTCCCAGAATTCTTTGCCTATCAGAACGACGGGAATTTTATCGGATATTTTCTTCGTTTGGATAAGTGTCAATATTTCGAATGCCTCGTCCAGAGTCCCAAACCCTCCGGGAAAGAAGACGTAAGCCCTGGCGGCGTAAGAGAGCATCAGTTTCCTGACAAAGAAATAGTGGAAACCGGCGCTTTTTTTCACGTAAGGATTAATTCTCTGTTCCATGGGCAACTGAATGTTGATTCCGATGGATTCGCCGTTGCCTTCCACGGCTCCCCTGTTTCCCGCTTCCATTATTCCTGGTCCGCCGCCGGTAACAACCGAAAGGTCGTTTTTGGCCAGCATCGTACCGAGCTTTCTGGCTTCTTCATACCAGCGGTTGCCTTCCGGAAATCTGGCCGAACCGAAAAATGTGACCGTTCTTTTGAAATCGGCCAAAAATTGCCAACCTTCAATAAGCTCGGCCATAATGCGAAGAACTCTCCAGTGAAGAGAGGCCCTGAAATCACCCTTTATCGGCTCTACTTCTTGGGGAAGCTTTGATGCCGGCAGATTTAATTTTCCTTCTCCATCACTCATGATTAAAAGATAATAGATATTTTAAAAAATTTAAAGAGGATAACTGACCGCTCAAAGAAGCCTTTTTTTGAGTTAATATTGACAAAATGACTCAATATATTGTAAAATATAAAACGGTTAGTTCTGTCAAAACTCGGTATGCGCTGAATGCGCAGGAGAACAACGGTGGAAAAGAAAAAGAAAGTCTTCGATATTCCGACAATCGTAATCTGCGCCATGTTCGTAATCCCCGTCAATTTCGTGTGGGACACTCGCGCAGAAGCACAGACGCGCACCGTGACGAACAAACCGAGCACGCAGTCAATCACCTCAAGCGCGCCGCCGCTGACGCCCGCAGAAGCGGCCGCCATCGTATCACGTCTCGAACATCTGCCGCCTCCCGTGATCTGCTCCGGTTGTGATGGTCCGAAGATCTTCATCATCGGCAGTCGCCCCGGTGCATCGTCATGGCTCGACTTCCCGCCGGAGTCACCGCGACGACGACTCGACGGAACCTTGTTGACTGATCCGCCCGCGACGTATGGATGGAGTCCGTCTGTCCTCTTCGTTCCTGCCTATCCGCAGGAACATCAGCACCGCAAGCATATCGACGGAAAGACACCGACAACTTCACACCCGGTCGTGTTGGCGCCAAGAAAATCAGTCCCTACTCGAGCGCCGCACGCAACCTCGAAGTGAAAGAACTGTCCGACCGTAATTGCGAGTGTCGTCGGAGAAACACGGTAGTTGGAGTTCCGCTCCGCACAAAGAAGTTCCAAACTTCATCTTGTGCGGAGCTTCTTTGTTTTTATAAAACGATTTAGAGAAATTACAGCTCAAAACTTTCGCCTAAAGAAGGCACGACTGCGTCGATTTTCAAATCCGTTCTGGTTTTTTCCGCTAAAGTTGCGGAAGAATCTTCTTCGCCCTGAACCATGAAGACTTTCTTGAGGTTGCCGCCGGAGCCGGCGCCCGCTATCCATTTAAGTAGCATGGCCTGGTCGGCATGGGCCGAGTAACCGCCGATGGCCCGTATCTGGCAATTAACGGAAACCTGTTCGCCGAATATTCTGACATTTTTCTCGCCGTCCAAGATCCTGCGTCCCAACGAACCCAGAACCTGATATCCCACAAACAAGATAGCCGAATTAGGGTCCGACAGGTATCTCATTTCGTGATGCAGAATTCTCCCGCCAGTGGACATGCCGGAACCGGCAATGATTATCTTCGCCCCCTTCACGTTGTTGATAGCTTTTGATTCGTCGGAAGTTCTTGTGAATGTCAGCCCCGGAAAATTGAAGATGTCATCCCCCGACTCAATGACATGGTGAGCAGTCTTGTTAAAATAATTCGGGTATTTCTTATAAACCTCCGTGAGATTAGTCGCCAAAGGAGAATCAACATAGATTGGAACCCGGGGTATCTGGTTATGGTTTACAAGCTGATTCAATTCGTACAAAAGTTCCTGTGTTCTTTCCATTGCGAAGGACGGTATCATCAGAGTGCCTCCTTTAGTCAAAGTTTCCCTAATCACGTTCTCCAGCATAATTTTTCTGGACGAGCGGTCTTCGTGAATTCTCGAACCGTAAGCGGATTCCACCACGGCATAGTCGGCGTCTTTGGGGAAATAAGGCGGCTGGAGCAAAGGAGTCGGCGGATTGCCCAGATCGCCCGTGAAATATATCTTCTTATCGTCAAAATCTATTTCCACTATCGTTGAACCGAGAATGTGACCCGCGTCATGGAGCACGGCTCTTGTCCCGTTTCCGAGATCAATGGGTGTTTCATAATCAAAACCTTCCGCCAACCCCAAAACGCCTTCCAAATCTTTCAATTCAAATATCGGTTCCCTGCCTCCTCTTTTGGCTTCCTCGGTTATTATGTTCAAATTATCCGGCAAGGCCTTTTTGGCTAAATCCGCGGTCGGCCTGGAAGCGATAACCCTGCCACGGAAACCTTCCTTGAATAATTTGGGAAGCCGGCCCACATGATCGGTGTGGCTGTGGGTAATGAATACAAAATCTATTTCAGCCGGATTGTAAGCGAATTTTTCGTAATTCATATCCTCCGAATATTTGGAGCCTTGGTTGAGCCCGCAATCCACCAAAATTTTAAGGTCGCCGTGGTCAAGAAGATAATTCGCCCCGGTAACAGTTTTAGCGCCTCCATAGAATATTAGTTTCATAAATTCAAAACTTAAATTTTAAATTTTAATTCAATGTTTAAATGTTTTAAATTTTAAAAATTGGGATTTCATTTAAAATTTGTAATTTAAAATTGGAATTTGTCTTTACATTAGTAAAGACACAAGGTATCCAATAATAGACATCGTCGCAATCGGCGGCAAAGCGGCCATGGGTTTTCTTTCCCTCTGATTTACAAAAATAAGATGGGTCAGAAATAAACCCGCCAAAGAAAATATCGCCACAATTATCGCATCGTCAAGAGAATATCCGGCCACCGAACTTGCCAGGACAACAGGCAAACCAATGTCGCCCGAACCCAATATCATGAACCGGCCCCCGGCTCCGGCCTCGATTTGAGCTTCTTGCTTATGCGAAAAAAATCCGTTCAGCCGCAATGGAATTATAAATCCAAAAATAGCTCCCGATTCCATCATTACTTTTGCCATCTTCACCATATGTTTGGTCGTATAGACGGCAACAATGTCATAGAAGGACAATATTATCATTATTATAACGGCGGTTCCGGGAGAGATTGCCAGGCCCAGTAAAGATCCGATACCGGCTATTCCTAAAATTATTCCCGCATTATGGATAATGACGCTCTTAAGCGACAAAAATACGGCCGTAACAAGAAGCGGAACCCAAATATCCCAAGGCGGGCCCGACACGGTATTTACAACCGCGCTGCTGCCGGAAAAAACTATCAAGACCAAAAATAATTTAAAAGAAAAATGAACCACTCTTTGATGTTTTGAAAAAAATATAAAAAAGAGCGCCAACGCCGACAAAAAGACGGCATCGCCCCAGCCAAATTTAACTTCCGGAATCATTATCTGCGAGGATGAAGCAATGTTCCGATAAGCCGAAAAAATCCCTATTGCCAACGTGGCGCCAAACAATACTGCTTCTTTTAGAAATAGTCCTGATTTGAATTTCATATTATTCGCTATTGGCCAACGGCTATTTAAACCACGGCTTGGAAGGATACTGCTGAATTACGTATCTATAACCCTTTCCTTGCGGAATTTCGATCTGGTTCTCCGTAATCCAGCCGTTTATCAAGTCTCTTTCGGTGGTAGAGATGGTTTTAACTTGAGCGGTTTGGGAATTCAAAATAATCGAATCCGAATTAAAATTTTTCAGAGCTATAAAGATCAAGCCAACGAAGAACAACCCCAATAAAGACACATACAGAGCGCCGAGCCGAGATTCAACTTGTAGTGTGAGGGGGTTGTTCATTTATGATGAGCTTGCGAACCATTACCGGACAATAATAGTTCCCGTTTCTTTCGGATTCCTGTCATTATAATAATCAAATATTCCTTTTGCCGCAAAAGTAAAAGAAAAATAGCTTCCCTGCGGAATGTCTCCGACACTGTCAAAACCCACCAATCTGCTGTCCGGACCGGAAACTATTCTTATCGGAAAAATACCCTCGTTTTTAAATCTCACCGTATCTCCGGCATGGATTCTTAGGTTGGTGGGGCTGAATACTCCGCTCTTGTATGAAATAGTATAAATTCTCGAGGGCTTGGTTTCGGGAGAAACGGTTTCTGTCGGCGTCGGCAGATCTGTGCCGAGATTTTGAGTTCTGCCGAGTATGCTTACCGCAAGACCGAACAGAACGAGCATCAAAATAATAAGCATCCAAAAAAGTCCCGGACCGCTGACGGTCGGCATTTTTTTCTCTTTCTTAACGGCAAGTTGGGGTTCAAAATCTGTCATAACATCTGACGTAATGTTACCAATTAAAAAACCCCCAATCAAGGGAGTTGGCGCAAGATCTTAGAAATCTTGGCTTTTATCTTCTGGGGGCCGGCTGACTCGCCAAAACAAATATTAAAAGCTCTAAGCCGGTCTTCATTGGCCTGATATTCCTCGAAGAATTCCGTCAGATTGCCGTTATCAAAAAGATAATCCGCGTCTGCCATATGAGAACCGAAAATCATAAAAAGCATCATGAATTTTAGAAGTTGTTCTGCCTGCTTTAAATCGTTTCCTCCGAAAGCGGCGATCCATTTTTCCTGAAGATACTCAACCCCGTAAATCCTTTCAATTTGAGCCTCTAACTCCCTTTCCTTTTTTAACTGACACGTGCCGAGCCAGTGCCGGTAAATTCTTTCTTTATCACTGAAAAATATCTCTTCGTAAATGCCGTCAAACGTTTCATAAACTTCCCAAATCGTCATATTCAGAAAAAGGTGGTGCCACGCGTTATGGCATCTTTTTTTCCATGGAAATAAGTTGAATTCATTAGTTTCCCCTCCTCGACTGGAAGGTACTAAGTGATGGAGATTGCAGTTCCTGAATTGGTTGCCATAAAGTTTCTGCAGTCCGGCCTTACTTCTTCCCCTGGGAAGTACCAAGAGGAACCTTCATGTCAACGGGCTATTGAGTAGACTATACAGCAGTATAATTTAATTGACAAGCTTGAATTTCTATTTCAAAAGTCCGCGCACAATTTCTTTGTCGGACCAGGGTATTTTTCTTTCGCCGGCAACGGCCATGGAAACCTCCGAACCCTTTCCCGTTATCACTACGGTATCGCCTTTTTCGGCCTTGTCTAAGGCTGTTTTGATGGCTTCTTTGCGGTCCAATACTATTGTTATCCGTTTGCCAAGCTTTATGCCCGACGCAACTTCGTTGATTATTTTTTCCGGATCTTCTTCATAGGGATCCTCGTCTGTCAGGATTATTTCGTCGCAATATTCGCCGGCAATTCTTCCGAACTCCGGCCTCTTCCACTTATCTCTTCCTCCTCCGGCGGCGCCCAAAACACAAATCAGTTTATGGCAATCGTTTTTTAGGGTTTTATATACCGCTTCCAATGAATCCGGAGTATGAGCATAATCTACCACCGCGCCAAACGGTTCTTTTTGAATGAATTCCATTCTTCCCGGAATATCCTTTATTTTTTCAAGAGCCGGCTTTGTTCTTGGAAGATCAATCCCGTACATGGCGGCGGCGGACAAAGCCGCAAGACAATTTAAAACATTAAACCTGCCTCCGAAATTAATATCAAATTTAGTTCCGTAAACCTCAAACGAGGCCCTGTCCGGCTTCAAATCTAAATTCACAGCTTTTAAATCGCCATTTTCAATGCCGTAAAATATCGTGCGTTTTGAGGAAAACTTGGAAAATAATTCCACATTCTTGTCATCGGCGTTTAAAACATGAACATTCGAAGTTCTGGCAAATAATTCCTGTTTCGCTTTATAGTAATTCTCAAAAGAACCGTGGCTTTCAAGATGTTCTCTGTGCAGGTTGGTAAAAACGGCGCAGTCAAAATTGATGCCCAAATGCCGTTTCTGCTTAATACCTTCGGAAGTCACTTCAAGCGCGACATATTTACACCCCGCTTTTTTGGCTTCATAAAAAAATTTCTGGAGTTTAAATCTGCCCGGCATGGTCATTTTCAAAGTATTCGGCCATTCTTTATCTTTTATTTTAAACCCCAAAGAGCCGATTGCGGCTATTGGGATACCGGCCCCTTCGAAAATTTTAGAAATCAAGTAAACCGTAGTTGATTTGCCTTTGGTTCCGGTAACGCCGATGACTTTCAACGATTTGGAAGGATTCGCGTAAATAATACTGCCGGCGTGGGCCAATGCGGCATGATAATACGGCGCAAAAAAATCAAATACCGATTTGGGTATCAATCTCTTGATGCGATATAAAGTTTTATCAAGTAAAGATTCCTTGAACATCTAAAATATTTTTCTTGAAATTTTATATATCAGATACCAGATTTTTGAAATGGGCAGGTCGAATGAACCGGGATATTCCGTTTCGTGGCCGCCGAAGCCGAGTTTGAATCTGGTCACTCCCGGCCAGCGTTTGGCGTCAATTCCCCAGAAATCATAATAATGGTACCCCTGCGCTTTGGCCCACTTCATAATTTCCCAATGCATCAGGTATGGCGCCATCCAGCTTTTATAATCACGGTCCATCGCTCCGTGAAGATAATAAACCGTATCACCATAAGTTAATAATACTGCTCCGGCTACTGCCTTATCCCCGGACATTTCAAAAACCATTTTTGTCTTAAGTTCTTTGTCGGTAGAAAAGAACTCCATCAATTTTTCATAATATTCATGGTTGTGCGTTGAAAAATTATCATTCTTGGCGGTTTTTTCCAATAATTTCCAAAATTCTTTGACGTCTTCCTTTTCTTCCGGTTTCAACCCCTTCTTTTCGGCCAAGTGAATATTGTATCGCGTCTTGTGGTGCATCTTTGACAAAAGCACTTCTTCTGGAATGTTTAAATCTACAAGGACGGTTTTTGTCGGCTGGATTGATTTTTTAGATTTTTTCAAGTTCTTGCGGTAAATAACTTCCATCGCCACATCTTCCAACGGCTCCATTTTCACGAAAATGGATTTATTTTTCCTTCCGAGGTCTTTTAAATATTTCAAAAAATTATCTACTTCATTTTTTAGGCCGCTCTGAATTTCTCCAAAACAAACTTCCGGTCCGTGAGGAATGTAAAGGTAATTTTTCCCGAAAGGTAAGTCGTGTTGAATGATATTAGCTTTTATTTTTCCGTCATCAAATCTCCAGGTCTTCCGCCCAATATGTTTCTGGAAATCCAGCCAATCTTGTGTTTGTAGAAAAGATTTCGTCATCTCATCTGCGGTTTTTCCCCAATAATTTGAGTGCCTCTCTTACCCTTTGTTCCAATGTTTTGCCCTTTGCGTCTTCCTTGAGCGCATCTTTGGCTTGGCTAAGAGTATAGCCAAGAGCCACCAATGCTTCCATCGCCTCTCCTTCCTGGCCCAGATCCATCCCTTTCATGTCTCCAATTTCAAGATAATCAACCTTGTTTTGCAGTTCCAATATCAATCTCTGCGCGGTTTTAGGTCCCAAACCTGATATCTTTTTTAAATACTCCGGGTCATTGTTTACCACCGCCGCCTTCAAATGTTTCGGCTCCACCGAAGACATTATATTCAAAGCGTTCTTGGGGCCTATTCCCGATACGCTGATAAGCAAGTTAAAGAGTTCCAGTCCTTCCCTGTCAACAAATCCATACATATCAAAGGTACCCTCTCTCATGTTCAGTTGTGAGTGCACGAACAACTTGACCTTGTCTTGACTTTTTGATATACTATTTAACAATTTGGGGACTATATTCACCTTATACCCTATACCGCCCGTGTTCAAAATCACGAATCTATCCCCCGAATGTTCAATTTTCCCTTCAAGATAACTAATCATCACTAAAAGGTTATCATTAAAAATGTTTAAGCTCAACTCAAAATTCCAACCCACCGGAGACCAGCCGGCCGCGATAGCCAAATTAATCGGCGGTTTGAAATCCGGACAAAAACATCAGGTGCTTTTGGGCGTTACCGGTTCGGGCAAGACTTTTACAATGGCAAAAGTAATTGAATACCACAAAAAACCAACCCTTATCATCTCTCACAACAAAACTCTTGCTGCCCAACTATACAAAGAGTTCAAAGAATTTTTCCCTAAAAATGCCGTTCACTACTTTGTAAGCTATTATGACTATTATCAGCCGGAAGCATATATCCCCCATACCGACACCTACATAGAAAAAGACTCCAAAATAAACCAGGAAATAGACCGATTAAGACATGCCGCCACTCAAGCCCTGATCAGCCGGGATGATGTAATAATAGTGGCTTCTGTTTCCTGCATATACAATCTCGGCTCGCCCGAGGACTATAAAAACCTTGGCCTCCAGATATTTGAAAATAAAAAAATGAGTTCACAGGAACTTGTGCGGGGGCTTTTACGCCTTCAATATATTCCCGACATTGAACTTAAAAGGGGCTGTTTCAGAAAAACAACCGATGAGGTGGAAATAGTCGCCCCAAGCGCCCAAGAGGTAATTAAAATAAAATTTCGCAACGAAAAAATAGAAAAAATATTACGCGCAATTATTTCAGACCCGGAAGAATTGGAGATGAAGGACCTAAAATACGAAAAAATAGTCGAGACCTCCGTCTTCCCGGCCAAATATTGGATAACCTCGGACGATAAAATAGGCCTGGCAATAGAAAACATAAAAAGCGAGCTCCAGAAGCACGTTAAACACTTGAAAAAAGAAAAGAAATTTGAAGAAGCTTCCAGGCTTCAGGAAAAAACCCTGCAAGACATAGAAATGATGCGTCAGACGGGATACTGCCACGGAATTGAAAATTATTCCCGCCACCTTGATTTCAGAAAAGAGGGAGAACCCCCTTATTCGCTTTTGGATTTCTTTTTGTCCAAGGGCGAGTTCCTGACGATAATCGACGAGTCGCATATTACAATTCCCCAGCTTCGTTCAATGTTTACCGGCGATCATTCCAGAAAATCCACTCTTGTTGATTATGGATTCAGATTGCCTTCAGCCATAGACAATCGCCCGCTAAAATTTCCGGAGTTCCAAAAAAGAATCCAAAAAACCATCTATACTTCGGCAACACCGGCTAAATATGAGATGGGTGAAGCCGGCAAAGAGGGCATCGCCGAACAGCTTATCAGACCGACCGGGCTCTTGGATCCGACCATAGAAATAAGGCCGACGGAAGGCCAGATTCTCCATTTGGTGGAAAATATCAAAACCAGAACCAAGAACGGCGAACGGGTAATTGTTACAACCCTTACCAAACGTATGGCCGAGGATTTGGCCGAACATTTGGCGGAGCAAGGCATCAAGGTCAACTACCTTCATTCTGAAATAAAAACACTCGAACGGCTTAAAATATTAAAAGATCTCCGGCTCGGCAATTACGATGTTTTAGTAGGGGTGAATCTTTTGAGAGAGGGGCTGGATCTGCCTGAAGTTTCTTTGATAGCGATATTGGATGCCGATAAAGAAGGATTTTTAAGAAACGCCACCACTCTTATCCAAACAATGGGCCGCGCCGCAAGAAATGTTAACGGCCACGTTATCATGTATGCCGACAAAATAACCAAATCCATTGACTTTGCCGTTAAAGAAACACAGAGGCGCCGGAAAAAACAGGAAAAACATAACAAAGAAAACGGCATAACCCCTCGGACGATTATAAAAGAAATAGGCAACTTCGACCTGCCTATCAGCCAGAAAGAGATACAAAAATACGGCAACGGCGACAATGAAATAATTTTCTTCACCAACGGATCAAGACAGAATGCCATGAAACAGCTCCAGAAGATGATGGACAAGGCAATCCGAAAGATGGATTACGAAACGGCATTAGGATTAAAAGAACAGATTAGAAAACTAAAAAGCGAATCGGCGGTGTAATATCTGAACTATAGTTGACACAACCTCCATGCATGCTGCGGCATGCCCTTTTCTAAAATCTTGCTAATTTTATAAAAGGGCATGCCCTCCGCCGGTTGCCTGGGTAATAGACGACAATTGGCAATAAAAGTTCAAACTAAAAGGAATTGTTGCAAAATATGCTTTAATATAGTAAGATAATCAAGCTTAAATAAATAAACTATGCCCATTACAAAATCCGCCAAAAAGGCGCTAAGACAAAATAAAACAAGGAGGGTTAGAAATACAAGGAAAATTGTCGCTTACAAAGCCATGGTAAAGGATTTCCGAAAGCTAATTGCCGCAGGCAAAAAAGACGAGGCCAAGAAGATGTTGCCGAAGGTCTACCAAACATTAGACAAAGCAACCAAATCTGGAGTCATCAAAAAAAATAAAGCCTCCCGCCTCAAATCCAACACCACTCTCCTTCTTCAAAAAACCGCTTAACAGCGGTTTTTTGATTATTAATAAGTATCGCCCTAAGAGTGCCGGGCCACATTAAACACCATCCCCATCCCCGACAAAAGAACCGCGAGAGCGGTGCCGCCGTAGCTTATGAACGGCAAAGGAATCCCGGTCAAAGGAACAAGACCGGAAATGGCGGCTATGTTCACGAATGCCTGGGACATTATCCAAATATTGATACCCATTACCAGCAAGGTCCCGAACTTGTCGGATGCATTTTTGGCTACGTTTATCATAAAGAAACACAGTATTCCGAACAATCCGACAGTAAGCGCCGAGCCCACCAACCCCAACTCTTCGGCAATAATCGCAAAAATAGAGTCGCCTATCACTTCCGGCAAAAATCCTCCCTGCTTTTGAGAACTATTATTGTAACCGACCCCGAGCAACCCTCCCGAACCGATTGAAATCAGGGATTGGTTTATCTGATACGAAATTCCTTTCGTGTCTACCGACGGATCCCAAAAAGCTTTTAGTCGGTCAAAGCGGTACGGCTCGACAACGATTATGGCCGACAGGCCCAAAAACAGGATCAGCAAAATTCCGGCGAATTGTTTGTAGCTCGGACCGGCCAGAAAATAAATCCCCAGAGCGATTAAAGAAACCACTATCAAAGTACCGATGTCCGGCTGAAGAAAAAGAAGAAGCGCCACGAAAGACAGGACTATCAGAAACGGCAACATACCGTAAGACCACTTCTTGGTTCTCTCATCTCTGTTTCCGAACCATGCCGCCAAATATATTATCAGGGAGAGTTTGAGTATTTCGGACGGCTGAAAAGAAAATACTCCCAAACTTATCCAGCGAGTCGCTCCTTTTAGCCCGTGTCCGAAACCGGGCATGAATATCATTATCATCAGCGCCAATGAACCGACCAAAACAAACAGTGAAATTTTTTTCCAAAACTTATAATTTATCAGGGAGAAGACAAACATCCCGGCAAGACCGGGCATGACACCGTACAGCAACTGATGAGTCAGATAATAATAAGGCGAACTGAATTTCTTTTGGCCGTCCGCGATTCCGGCCGAAGACAAAACAACCAGACCGAAAATAATCAATATCAGAGTTATGGCCAATAATCTTCTGTCCATTTATTTATGATGTTAGCATTTAATATCAGTGATTGACATTTGACAATGAATGTCCCATACTGTATGATATTCTGACGTTCTTTTTCAATACACGGGAGGCGACCGAAAGTGGTAAAAAATAAAGACGGCATAGTTAAGAGCATAATAAGGGCATGGCCCTATTTGGTTCCTTACAAGCTGAAATTGGCGATAATCATCGCCGGAACGATACTTTTCGCCTTGATACGCCTTATCGACCCATACTTATACAAGAAACTGGTCGATGAAGTGCTTGTCGGCGGAGTCTCGGGAGAGATAAACATGAATACGGCGCTCTGGGGCGCGGTGAAAATCTGCAGTCTTATTCTTTTCTTAAGAATAGGCACAAGCTTGATCTTTTCCTTCTATTCTTATCTGAGCCTTGAGATTGTGAGTTTGGTGGAAGCGAAAATGTTCAGAAGCTCGCTTTCACATCTTCAATCCTTGGACATGTCTTTCCATAACAGCAAGAATTCGGGCGAGATACTCTCAAGAGTAGACCGGGGCATAGACAGCCTCACTCGCATCCTCCACGAGAACATCGCCAAGTTCTTCCTGCCCGGAATAGTAAATATTGTCTGCCTGATAGTCTGGATAACCTATCAGAACAAGTATCTGGCGTTGGCATCAGTATTTTTCATACCGCTGCATATATATTTCTCTCTGAAGAAAGCCGGTCCAATTTATGCCAACCAATCCAAGATAAACAAGCTTTACGAAAAAGCTTATCATCGCGCTTATGAAGGCATCAACAACATTGGAGCCGTAATATCTTTCAATGCCGCCGAACATGAACTGGCTCTTTTTGACAAAGATAGCCAGGCGGCGCTTAAGCTGAAACTCGCTATCGCAAAATGGTGGAGAATTCTCGGATTCTCGGCCTCATTTTTTGAAGTCCTGGGCCGGATCTCCGTTATCATATTGGGGACCTATCTGGTCGCCAAAAAAATGACGACGGTGGGAGAGATAGTCATGTTCCTTGCCTATACATCAATGATATACCAGCCCCTGCTGGACATGATAACCACATATCTGATGATGCAGATAGAACTTTCGAAAGCGAAAAGATTTACGGATTTGATGGATATAAAGCCCAGACTCAGAGAAGCGCCGGACCCGATTAAGTTGTCCAGAGTGAAGAAGGGCATTAAGTTCAGAGGAGTATCGTTCAGGTATGAAGACTTTGAAATACCGGAAAGTATTGAAAATTCCGATGACGCATATTCGGAAACTTCAAAGTTAGACGGCGATAAAGCCGAACAAATTCTTGAAGACATGGACCTGTTCATCCCCGCCGGTTCAAAGGTTGCATTCGTCGGGCCCACCGGTTCCGGCAAAAGCACCATGGCCAATCTTATTCACAGATATTACGACTCGACAGCCGGAACAATTACGATAGACGGCGTTGATTTGAGAAATATCGACAGCCGGTGCCTACACGAGCTTATCACCGTAGTGCCTCAGCACGCTCTTCTTTTCTCCAGAACCATAAAAGAAAATATAGCCTACGGCAGAGAGAACGCCACAGACGAAGAGATTGTGAATGCGGCAAAAATAGCCAACGCCCACGAATTCATTACCAAAAAACCTAAGGGCTACGACACACTCATCGGCGAAAAAGGTGTCAGATTATCGGGCGGAGAACAGCAGAGAATTTCCATCGCCCGGGCCGTTCTTCAGAATGCTTCGGTCATTATCATGGACGAAGCCACTTCACACCTGGACTCACTTTCAGAGTCATTGGTTCAGGAAGCGCTCTGGAAATTAATAGAAGGAAAAACGGCAATCATTATTGCCCACCGCCTTTCCACAATAGTAAGCGCGGATATGATCGTCGTCCTTAATAAGGGCGGAATAGTGGATCACGGCACTAGTCAGGAACTTCTGGGACGATGCGAACTGTACCAAGAATTGTATAAAAAACAGTTTGAGATGCCAACAGAACCGCCTGTTTGAACCGAGAAAATTTTCTCGGTTTTTAATTACCTGAACAATGGCGGTATCTTGCTGTCCACAAGAAATATAATAAGTCCGATTATCGCGCCGACGGCCGATATCATCCAGAAGCGCATCGTTACCTGCGTTTCGTGCCAGCCGAGAGCTTCGAAGTGATGGTGGATGGGAGTAGATAAAAATATTTTCTTGCCCCTTAATTTTTTTGAAGTTAGCTGAATAATCACCGAACCGGATTCAATAAAAAAAATAATGCCTATCGGGATCAGGAGAAACGGAGTATTCGTAAGCATGGCCACAACGCCCAAAGTAACTCCCAGCGACATTGAGCCGGTATCCCCCATGAAAAATCTGGCCGGATAGATATTGAACCAAAGAAAAGCGACCAAAGAACCCATGATAGCGGAGAGAAATACTACCAGGTCCATTCTTCCCTGATCGAACGCAATAACCGCGTAAGCCCCGAACATGGTCAAAAAAATCCCGCCCGCCAAACCATCCAAGCCGTCTGTCTCGTTGGCGGAAAACGCCGTCGCCACGATTGTAAAAACAAAAAACGGTATATACCACCAGCCGATCAAAAAGTCGCCCAAAAAGGGGAAATTGACGCTGTTAAAACCGAGTTTGAAATAAAACCACCACGCCCCGACAGCGCCCGCCAAAATATACAATAGTATGCGGTAACTCATGCGTAATCCGCCGCCTTTGGGACCAACGCGCAAGATTCCCATATAATCGTCAAGGGCTCCCAAAAGCGCGCCGAATATCATTACCCCCAAAGGCAGCCAGGTTTGAGAGCGGCTAAAAAAATTCATCCTCGTCCAAAACCCGTCAAAATAGAGCGCCGGCAACCAGAAACCTATCGTCAGAATCGCTACCGTTGTCCACATGACCACCCCGCCCATAGTCGGAGTTCCTTCTTTGGCCTGGTGCAATTTTGCGGCAATCGGTCCGCCTTCGGTATGCAAACTTTTAAATGCCGTATCGGTTCGAATTTGCTTTCCCAACTTATATTTATGCAAAATTTTGGTCCAGACAGGGGTGATTAATAAGGCAACAAAAAAAGCCAAGGCGGTCGCCACGAATATTCTGACCACATTCAAAACCGAGAAGATTTCAGAGTTTAGTCCCATCTATGTGCCGATTTAGCCCAGTCGATTAATTTTTTTGTGTCGTCAAAACGCAACCGCGAACCAAGTGCCACGCTTATCAGTTTATCATTTTTATCGGGAATATCCACCACCAATATCATACAACCCAGAGCATTATCGGTATATCCCGTTTTGCCTCCAAAGATATCCGGTATAACTCCCAAAAGCTGGTCCGTGCTTTCAACATTATGCTCTATCTTGCCGTCGATTGATTTTACGATAATGCTTTTCTCGGTCAAAATCCGCCAGATCAAATCGTGTTTAAAGGAATATTTAATCAACTTCACCAGATCTTCCGAAGTGGAGTAAGCATCGTCGCTCAAACCGGCCGGGTCAAGAAAGCTTGAGTCGTTCATGCTTAGTGACCGGGCTTTTTCGTTCATTTTATCCACGAAACCGATTCCTTTGCCGTTGACATGCCAAGCCAAAGCATAAGCGGCATCGTTGGAAGATTCTATCAGCATCAGTTTCAGAAGATTCTGAACCGTGATCTCTTCTCCCAGATACAAGCTCTGCTTTTCCTCGTCAACCTTAAGCGCCTCTTTCGGAATTACTACCGCTTCTTTCGTGTCAATATTTTCCAATACAACAATCGCGCTCAATATCTTGGTCAAAGAAGCAACGGGCAGTTTGATTCTCGAATTCTTTGTGAAAAGAAATCTTCCGGACCGCGTATCGTAAACTATGCCCGCTTTAGCGTCAATCACCGGTTTTTCGATTTTAGAATCATAGATTGGAAAATAACTCGGCTCGGAAATAGGAAGAAGATAAGCCTGGGAACTGTTAAAAGCCGGTTCGGCATTTGCAAGATTGTTCTTTTGAGAAGAATCCATGACAAAAAGAATGCTCACAATAACTAAACCCGCCAAAGAAATTGCTAAAATATACAGCTTTGATCGCATAGTGGTCAGGGAGCAAGACGGTTCATGTCTCGCGGAAAAAGTGATGCTTCCTTTACGTTGGAAAGGCCGATGATCTTCTGGGTCAAGCGCTCAAGGCCCATACCGACTCCCCCGTGAGGAGGCATGCCGAATTGAAAAGCCTGCAAATAATATTTAAAACCCGGATTTTCCGGATCGCCTCCAGCAAGGTCTTTCAATTGCCGGATAAGCTTATCATAACGATGTTCGCGCATACTGCCCGTGCATATTTCCACGCCTCTGAATATGAGGTCAAACCTGTCGGCAATATTGGGATTTTTTTCGTTAAGTTTGTGATAAAACTTCATTTCGCTTGCCGGCCATTCGATCACAAAAACCGCTTCACTGCCGAACTTCTCCTTCGCGTACTCGCAAATCCAGCGTTCTTCATCTGGCCGCAAATCTTTTTCTCCGATAGTTTGCTGTTCATTAGCAGCCGAATATTTTTCATGTATATCGGCCAGTGTCATAACCGGAATTTCTTCCGGTAATACCGGTTTTACCGCTTCCCATGAAACAAGTTCCGGTTCACAATTTTCCCAAACCTGTTCGGTTATTTCTTTAAGCATTCTCCCGATAATATTAATCAATCCTTCAAAATCTATGAATCCCATCTCAACGTCAAGATGCATGAACTCGGTCATGTGGCGGGTCGTAGCACTTCGTTCGGCGCGATAGGTGGGATTAATTTCAAATACTCGCTCAAAAACTCCAACCATTATCTGTTTGTAAAACTGGGCTGATTGAGCAAGCGTGGCCGGTTTACCGAAATAATCCAGTTTAAAAACCTCGGCGCCGCCTTCAGTCGAACCGGCTAAAAGCTTGGGGCTGTTGAATTCTACAAAATCATTTTTTTTAAGAAACCGGCGCATTGAATCTTTAACTTCAGCCAGTATCTTAAATACGGCCGACTCTTTTACGTTGCGTAAACCAATGACCCTATAATCAAAAAGTGTGTCGAGATTTTCAGAGTCATGGCTTAGCGGTTTATCGATTTCTATCGGGGGAACAAACTCCACCGGCACCTCGATTTTAAGCTTGGGATCATGAATTTCAATTCCGCCTGGAGCCCGCTTTTCTTCAACAACCTCTCCTTCGACGATTAAAACGGTTCCCGGATAAAGTCCTTTTAGTTTTTCGGATTCTTTGGATTTGTCATCAAGAACCTGAATCAAGCCGTCTCTGTCCCTGACAATCAAAAAAGTCATCCCTCCCAATTCACGTTTTTTATACAACCAGCCGGCGATGACCACGTTTTTACCGACATTGTTTTTGAGTTCCGAAGATAAAACCCTGCTTTTAATCATGATTTTATCTTAACATAAAAACATTGTCAGACAAGCTCCGCCCGACACCTTATTTCAGCCCGTTCCGATTGCTCCAGCGATTGGCTCCACTTGTCCTCACGACGGCGGGTCCAGCCTGCCATATCATGATGTTTATTGAATAGCATTACTCATCTGACGGAAAGCCTAAAGCTTGAATAGCTTCTCTTACGAACTATGGCGTGGACACCAAGCCCGCCTGTTCGGACGGGCTTCAATAAGATGCCGGGCTGCGCTTTATTACTTTGAAACCCTATTGCCAATTGTAAGCTATTACTTAAACAACTGGCGGAGGGCGTGCCCTTTTATAAAATTAGTAAGATTTTAGAAAAGGGCACCCCGCAGTCATGCATAGAGGTTGTGTGAGTTATTAAAATTAAAAAACCGGACATTTGTCCGATTAAGGAAGTGAATAACCAGTTATAAGTACAAACGCATATGGATATAGAAATATGAATACCACTATATAAACAAGGATCAATCCGATTCGAAGAAAAAACTTTTTTAGGGTAGTTCCTTTAAGTGCATAAAAGAACAAAATTGGAATCATAAAAAATGTTCCAAAACCAATATACACCGCAAACAAGAATAAGCGTAGCATTCCTAACCCCTTACACCAAAGAGCTTTCGATTACCTTATCCAATAATTGAGTGAACGTCAAACCGGCTGTTTGAGCGGCTTTCGGGAGAAGAGAATTCTTTGTTAGTCCCGGCAAAGTATTTGTTTCCAATATATATATTGTGCCATTGCCCTGCTTTAAAATCATATCCGTTCTTGAATATCCGCTGCACCCTAAAACCTGATGGGCCCGGACGGCTATGTCCTGAACTTTTTTAGTCAGAGCTTCGTCAAGCGGCGCCGGCGTTATTTCGTTGGAATGTCCTGTTTTGTATTTAGCGTCATAATTAAAAAATTTATGATTTTTAACGGGAATTATTTCCGTCACCGGAAGAGCGGAAACCTGCTGACCGTTGAGATTATCCAAAACTCCGCAGGTTAATTCCCGGCCCTTTATAAACTCCTCTACCAGAACAAATTTATCCAACTTGAAAGCCGCAACAACCGCTTTTTCCAATTTCGCCACATTCTCCACTATCTGAATCCCGACAGAAGAACCGCTTGAACACGGCTTCACGACAACAGGAAGCTTTACTATTTTATTTATAAAAAAACTAAGCTGTGCCGCATAGTTTTCTCCTCTCTTTAATTTCATTGTTCGAGGAACGTTGAGTCCTGCCAGTTTGAATATTTCCCGGCTATGGAATTTATCCATGGCTATGGCTGAGCCGGCAATCCCTGAACCGGTATATTTAACCCCGCTATGCTCCAAAATGCCCTGAATCTTGCCGTCTTCGCCGAATGTCCCGTGAAGAGCGTTAAAAACAACATCACACAACTTGAAAACTTTGTCCGGAGTTGTCGGCTTGCTTCCTGAAAACCACTTACCGGTCTTAGAAATTTTAATAACAACCGGCTCGTATTTTGCTTTATCTAAATTCTCAATAACATTTTGACCGGTATTCAGAGAGACATCGTGCTCTGAAGAAGGGCCGCCCATTAAAACGCCTACCCGCAATAATTTTGAGATTTCTTGCTTCATAAAAATTTGGATAAATATTTCACCACTTCCGGAAACGGGGGTATAAACCAAAGTACGATGTCAATGGCGATAAGAATAATAATGATAATTTCCAAAAAAGCATTTCTTTTCTCGGCGAGAAATTCCATCATCATTTTAGAAATGTCCGAAAGATAATCTATTTTTTTATCAAGAACATCGAACCTGACTTTTAGATCGTATTCCGAACTCATCTTGTTATAAAGAGTTTCCAAGTCCGGCGATTCCCAGATCGATTCCGGCTTATCAAACAAGGCAAGATGAACAACGGTTGTCTGTTTGACCGAGAAAACCTTGCCGATCTGTTTCAGTAATTTTTTTTCGGAAAACAGGGCCTTTCCTTTTGTTTTTAAATTATCAACGACTATCTCAAAATCCGACAGGTTCCTGTCAATGTCATCTTCGTATCTTTCAAGCGCCACCGACTGCGAAAGAACATACGATATTATTTTTATTTTTTCGACACCAAGATGAGCCGAGTAAACCTTCTCAAAAGTTACTTTTTCTATGCCTCCGCCGATCAAAACCTTAGTATCTTCGTCATATGGGTAATGTTCTTTTTTGCTTTTGATATACGGCCGGACTTCTCCCAAAAACTGCTTGCGCAAATTGACAGGAACATTCCAGAAGGTTACCGTTCCAAACTTGGTAAGGACGGCATACTGGTCTTTGAGAAGCTTGATTACCAAAGGGTCTTCTCTGTTTAAATATGAGTACTGTTTAACGCCTTCCTGAACCTTTTTTAAGTCAATGGACTCGCCAATATATACGGTTTCCGCCTGATATTTGGTATATTTGACGTTTTTATTTTTCATGGCCATAATAGATATCCTGTCTATCCAACATAGCACTTTAGAAGACCTATTTCAAAATTGATATTCGGGTTGAATTGTGGCTTAATTTTTGCTAATCTGTATTACATAGTATGCCTTAAGATTTAATATCGCGCCCATAGCTCAGTTGGTAGAGCAGCTCCCTTTTAAGGAGACGGTCGTTGGTTCGAATCCAACTGGGCGCACATCAAAAGATAAGACCGGCTAAATACCGGTCTTATCTTTTGCCGCTCCTGGAAGATTCGAACAAGATAGGGGTCGGGAAAGAAAAGTTCTTTCCCGTGGTGGAAGCCTGCCGAAGGCAGGGAATTGAAACCGCAAGGTTTCAAGGAGAGAAGCAAAATGCTAGGCCTGGCGAGTCATTTTGCGGACGATGTGAGATTCCAACTGGGCGCACAAACAAACTAAAACCAAGTCATTGACTTGGTTTTAGTTTGTTTGTTTCTTACTTGCCGCCTCCCAGATGTTTTTTAATAAGCCCGTGAATCAGCTCGGAGTTTTTATGTATCAAGCCCCTGTTTCCTATAATGCAAATTCTTACGGCCACATAGTCGTCGGCCTCTAATTTCATCGCGGCAAAATATTCCGGATGGGTTTTTTTCAGGGAAAATATATTGCCGTCGTCGTGGTAAAGTATGTCTTCGGGCACAAACCGCCATGGAGTGGTCATCGGAACAACAACTATTTTATACGGCTCAATTCCCACAGCTTTGCCGATCAAATTTTCAAGTTTTTCAAGCTCTCCAAAAGACGAATGCTTTGTAAACTTTTCAAAAAATAATTTGTCTTCTCCGATAACTTTAATCTTTTTGCCGCTTATTCTTTCTTTGGACTGGCGATTCTTGAGCCGGATAACCAGTCCGGTTTTGGGAAGATTTCTGGTTTTATATGATTGGTAGAAGAATTGCAAAACAGGATTTTTGTGCGTATAAATATGGGCCGATAACTCGGTGTCATTCATCAGCCACAGTTTGCCGGGATTTATTTTATCCAATTTTATCCACATCGCGATCATTTTTTCCAAGAAACGCTGGCTTATTTGGGAAGATTTATGCAGATAAAATTCCTTATACATATACATATACAGGCGCTGTGTTTGTTTGGCGGCTTCAAGCGATTTCTTGTCTATTACCAAATGCCCGTCAATAAAACTCAAATAATCAAACACGCTTTTTATGTCCGGCCTTTGGCCGAATCCGGTATGATATACGTCCCGTTCAAGATAATCCAGCTTATCCATGCCAAGATTTTTATCCATCACGATTTTATAAAAACTATTTTTCCGCCCGAATAGGGCCTTGATAAATTTCGGGTCGCCGCCTGATTCTTTTATTTCTTTATTCAGCTGGCCTATGATTTTAAATCCATTTTCATCGTGATTCACGGGCGTAAGCTCTTCTATCACATGAGAAAACGGACCATGGCCGATATCGTGAAGCAGTCCGAAAAGCGAAATGTTTTTGGCCTGATATCGGGTCAGAAAACTTTCTCTGACCAGACGTTCGCAAAAAAGAGAGGTCTTGCCGTAAACGCCAAGAGCATGCTCAAAACGATTGTGGGATGCCCCCGGAAAAACTCCCAAATTCGCCCCTAACTGCAAAATATGCAGGAGCCGCTGGAAAAGCGGGTGATGGACAATGGGCATAATATCCCTGATATCTATACTCTCCGACGGCGGTATCCTGATAAATTTTTTGTAGTATTTGTTGGACATAACTCAATACCGCTAAAATAACACAAACTTACCAAACAGCAAGACTCGCTCAAGGCAACTGGCTTCTCGGAACCAGAATATTTTTATTCCAGCGATAAAAATTTCTTCTCCCTCGGCGCTTGGAGGAACCAAGCCCAAGCGCCTGCGGGTCGTTCCTCTAAGCCAATTGCCTTTCGCTTTTTATTCGCCTCGTTAAAGTGATATAAAAACAATAGCAACCGGCGGAGGGAGACGCCTTCATTCCAAAGAAGAACGTTCGCAGGCGGGTAGCCGAGAGAGAGCAAAAACCCAGCAGGGTTTTATGCGGTTCTTCGTGGGATGAAGGCGTCTCCCTCCGCATGCATGGAGGTTGTGTGAACTATCGAAATAAATTGTGCTGGCTGGAGCTGTTTATTCTTTCTTTTTCAACGACTCCTCCAGCAGTTTCTTCAATTCGCCGGTGTCTACTTCCTTTTTGCCCTCCGAAGCTTTAGCGAAGGAAGGTTTCTTTCCCTTCCATTTATCATCTATTTTACGGCCCCTGAAATCGACTGGGGCAGTTAAGGCGCTCAAAGACGCCTCTTTGGGCTTGATGGTTTGAATATTATTTTGAGGCGGTCTAGATGGCGGCCTATTTTCTTCTCTTCTCGGCGGATAAGGCCTCCCTTCTCTGCCCTGACCTGAGTTTGGTCGAAGGGGAGGCGGTCCATAAGCTGGCTTGCCCTGAACCGAGCTGAAGGGCCTGTCATCTCTTTTGCGCTCCGGTATTGGTCTCGTGAAAGATTCTTCAGCAACCGGCCCGGCCCATTCGGCTATTTCTTTTTCTACGATACTCTTCGGGGTGCTATAAGCCTCACGTGAGGCGTCAATTATTGCCTGGCGGTTTGAGTTTTCCAGTTTGGGAAATCTTTCCAGCGTTGAGGCCGAAAATCCTTTTGACGAGACACCGCTTATCATCAACTTCAGATACATACTACGCTTCCCGAGATTTACAATATCATTCATCATAAAATCTGGCTGGAACCATTTTTCCAAATATTCGGCATCTTCGGCGCCGACCCTGAAAGAAACAATAGTGCCGACGTTTCCAAACACCGCATCCATAACCGGTTCTTCCATTTGTTTTATATATTGATGGGCCATCACCAAGCTCAAATGATATTTTCTGGCTTCCGACAAAATATTAGCGAAAGATTCCGTCGCAAAATTTTGAAACTCGTCTACATACAGATAAAAATCCTTTCTTTCTGATTCGGGCGTATCAACTCTCGACATCGCCGCCAATTGTATTTTAGTAATAAGAAAAGCTCCCAATAAACGCGAGGCGTCTTCTCCAATCTTGCCTTTTGAAACATTAACAATCATGATTTTGCCTTCATCCATGATCTTTCTGATATTTATCTTGGATTTGGGCTGGCCGAGAATATTTCTGATGACATTATTTGAGGCGAATTGTCCGACTTTGTTTTGTATGGCCGCCGTAGCTTCTGTAGCAAATTTGTCGGCGTATTTGGCAAATTCGTCAGTCCAAAAAGCTTTAACGATCGGGTCAGTTACATTGGCAACAACTTTTTTCCGATATTCTTTACTGGACATCAATCTATTGATTCCCAGAAGGGTTGAATCCGGATATTCAAGAAGAGCCAAAATGGTATTATTTAAAATATATTCCATCCTTCCGGACCACGCTTCAGCTCCCCAAATTTTTTTAAACACGCCCACGAGACCCGATGCAACCAAGTGCCTATAGTCAAACCCTATTCCCTCCATAACGTTAAATGCTATGGGATATTGCAGGTCATCCGGATCAAAATAAATAACGTCTTTTATCCGGTTTTCCGGAACATAGTCGAGCAGATCATCGGCCGAATCGCCGTGAGGATCAATAAAACATACGCCCCGTCCAGCTTCAATATCCTGAATGGCCATACTCTTGAGAAATTCGGACTTTCCCATTCCGGTTGAACCGACGACATACATGTGCCTTCTGCGGTCATCCTGTTTAATGCCAAAACGGACCTTATTGTTCCTAAAGCTTGTCTCCCCCAAAAAAACCGTTTCTTTTTGTTCCGATGAAACCATAATTTAATTATCCGGCCTAACCTATGGGCAACCCGACCGGCGGTTCGCCTTTCTTTGCTTCAACCCTCGGCAGTAACGGCGACTTCACGCCGATATCAGGAAGATGGTATATCGTTGCTAATTCCTCTATGTTCAGTATAAAGGCCTTCGCCGGCAATGACCGGTTTTTATATTTATTTAAGAAAAATATTTTTTTGTTATACTCTTTCTGTTTTTTGAAAGGCCATTTGCCGGCGGTTATCGTAGGACCATTGAGCTTAAAGCTGTTAATGGTCTGCAAAGCATACTGCTTAAAAACCCCCACTACGCCGGATATGTGAGCTCTGTGAAAATTCTCTTTGGGCCCCGAATACATAAATCTTATTCCGCATTCGTAGCCAAGCTTAGACATTTTTCTTTCAGCCGCTTTTATGGCTTCCTGTTTGCCCGAAGTTAATTGAGTTTGTTCCGGTTTCTTTTCTGATTTTTCAACCTCCACATGCCCGGGAATAATTTTATCAATTTCAAAAACAAGATTAGACAGCATGCTTTCTCCGGCTTTAGACTTCTTGCCTTGCAATTTATCCATCTCGGACTGGCCTTTTTTAACCCAACCGTCTCCGGTCGGCCTGATAATCAATTGTACGCCCAAGAATTCGCCCGCTTCTAAACTCGAAAGAACTTCCGCCAAGGATGCCAAGGGGTCAATTCTTTTTACATAATCGGGACCGCTGGACTTCTCTTCAAATTCGGGATAAGTCCTGATAGGGTAAAAATCCTCCTTGCTTAAAATTATTTCCGACCCAAAAAGGTCGTACGCATCATTTGGCAAAGACGCAGGCAGTAAGTTAACATAGTCGTCGGCAACTTCAGAAATTTCCGCATCGGGATAATGCGCGTAAATCTGGGATTGAACCAATTTCTTAAATTGTTCCGGCATTCTTACGTAAAAATGGGTTTCTCCTCCGATACCGACTATCTCTAAAGAAATCCAGTTAACCATAGTACCCTTAAAAAATTTGTTTCTCCATATTATCGGAGGAGGCAAAGTACCGTGGAGCGCGGCAAATATTTGCTCCGTGGCCTTGGGACTCTTGCCGGGGTCTTGCGGAATTTTCAAATTCACAAGAGTCCATTTTATGGATTTGATGTATTTCATTTTTGTATAGGTCTCAAAGGCGGTCATCAGGCCAAAAAACAACAAAACCGGCAGAAATATCCACCAATAACCAGCAAGAAACCACAAAACAGTTTGCAGAGAATCTAAAGCAAAAGAGAATTGATCCATTACCTATGCATTATACTACTGCAAGCGCTAAATTAAAAGAGAACAGCTTACACAACCTCTCTCGGAGTGTGCGGTGCTTTAGCCCGCAAAACTCTCTGTCGCCGGTTGTTTGGGCGGATAAATGGCAATTGGCAGGAGAGGTTCAAGGTATGGTTACCCCCATATTTTATATGTTTTGCAGAAGTATCTTTTTGTAATTTTTGTTTATTCGATGATCTCCCTTTGGCACTATAATCATTTTTACATTTTTCTTACATAATGGTTTGAATATTTTTTGTAAAAATTTTTCCCTTTCACCAATTATAAAAATCACCTGTTCTGCCTTGTGTTTGCCCAATGATTCAAATGGGGTAGGCGAACAAAGAATAAGTTTTTTTAGTTTTCTTTTAAGAGCTGCCTCCAGAGAAAAAACAGCTCCAAGCGAAAAACTCACAACTGTGTCGCAGTTTTTTGAAGATGTGGCTTTTCCTGTATTCCAATCAATATCAGCCACGATTAAATGTTTAGATAATGATTTATAGTTTTTCTTTGTTTCTCCTAATCCTGGGTAAAATATTGTTTTCATAAATTTAATGGTTAAAAAAAGGGGGGGGTATTTCTGCCCCCCGTTCGGGTTAGACACCGAATTCGTTGTTTTTGACGCCCTTGACGAAGGCGGACCACTCATCGTTGGTGAAGAACACGGTATTCTTCGTCGAGTCATTGCTGTTGCGGACAGCCACGCCGTTGGGCTTGATAGCCACAGCGACGCAAGTCTTCGGATTGTTCTTGGACCAAGACGAAATCTTGAAGTCCCTATCGCGAACTCTGATACGACTGAGCATCTCTTTTCCTTTCTGCAGTCATTGCCGACTGCGCTCTAAATTATAGCAGAGAAAGTTTATAAAGTCAACCCTGCGTAAGGTACGTCCAACCTGCCTTTTGAACCGGTTTTAATCAGAGAGAGTTTGAATCTCTATGGCCAACCGCCATTTGCCACTTAAACAACCGGCGGAGGGAGACACTTTTTACAAAATTAACAAATTTTTAAAAAGGTGTCTCCCTCCGCATGCATAGAGGTTGCGTCAGCTATAAAAAAGAACCCCACTCTGTAGCGGGGCTCTTTTGTTTTTAGGCCTCTTTTAATTCGTAGGTTCCGTCTTCGTTCTTAACGAAGGTCTTGGAGTCCTGGAGATTCAAGAGAATCGTGTTTTCTTTTACCATTCTGGCGTTCATCACTTTGGTCAAAAGAGCGGTCTTGGGCATCGGTTTTGAAGAATTCTTCAGGAGGTCGACGAGGACGTCTTTTACTGTTCCGGATTTATAGCCCCATTCTGATAAGGCGTACATTCCCCTGCCTACCAGAACGAACCTGTTGTCTTTTATCAATTCATTGTGGACGGTCTGAACATTCGCTTTCTTGCCCTGAAATCCGGCGGCATTTATCAGTTTGGCAATCTCGCTGAAATGCTTAGGATCATTATTCTTCTTCAGCACCAAGTAGGCCTTGTCTTTTACGCCTTTGGGTCTGATTTCCGGCCAGGACACCAGCCCCACTTCATTAAAAATATTCTTGCCCACGTTCTTGGAAATCGTTATATAAGTCGCCAGGTGCCTTGGATTAAGATCTCCGTTTAATCCCGGAACATCGTTCTTTTTAGCTAAATTATAAAATTCCGTCTCCGCACTTACTTTTCCCGACTTACCCAAAATATTTATACAGGACGAGGCCATGTTTTTAAAATTATTCAGAACATTATTGTCGGCCGCCCAGAAAGAATGAAGATCATCGTTATCGTTGAATTTAATCAGGTCTTTGTCCAAGGTCAAAACAAAAACCAAAGACGAATTGAGAACCGATTCGGCGTCACTGCCGGAGAAGGCCTTGAACAGATCTTTTTCTTTCATAATTCCGCCGTTCTCGTTCAAAATATTCTTGGCCAAAGCGGCATATTTTTCCACTTCGGGATTGAGGGTTCCTTTGGATAATTGTGTCAGGGTAAATTCCTCTATCTGTCTCACTCTCTCTCTGGTAATGCCGTAGCTTTTGCCGATGGATTCAAGGGTTTCTTTCCTGCCGTTCTTCAACCCAAAACGTCTGGAAATTATGTCCCTGTTTCTTGCCGATAAGTTTTTGACCAAACTTGCGACCGTCTTTGTGACCGCGCTCTGACCTGACAGATTTAAATTGTTTTTGCTCATATAAACAGGGCGATACCCTCCAAGTAATTCCCTTTAATTAAACTTTGAACATATAATATCATTACTATTCTTAGCCGTCAACCCCGTACCTTTTATTCCACCAAACCAATAAGGGCGACGCGACAAATATGGAAGAATACGCTCCCAGAAAAATACCCATAATCATGGCCAAAGCAAAGTATTTAATACTCTCCCCACCAAACAAATAAATCGCTATCAAAGACAATAAGGTTGTAAATGTGGTGTTAAGCGATCTGGTCAAAGTTTGCATGATGCTTTTATGGACCACGGCGCCAAAAGCTTCTCTATTTCCGCCTCTTAAAATATTCTCCCTGACCCTATCAAACACAACCACGGTATCGGAAACCGAATATCCCAAAATAGTAAGAGCCGCGGCTACGAATACGGCGCTTATTTCAATTCCGTAAAAATGACCCAGCAAAGCAAATGCTCCAGTTGGTATGACAATATCGTGAACAAGAGCGACAATCGCGGCAAGACCCATTGCCCAGCCGGGCAATACTCCCGACAACTTTCTGAACACAATGGCTATATAAATAATTACTCCCAACAACACCAATATTATTGCGGTAACGCTTTTATTCCTTAATTCATTCCCGATCAAAGGCCCCACTGAATCAAATTTTCTTTCTTCCAGGCCGGAGGACGGAAAAGCTGTTTTAAATTTATTCAGAATAATCTGGTGGTCCTGTTCCGACAATTCTCCGGTTCTTATTATAAGGCCGTTTGCCCCGGAGGGGGTCAGCGACAAATCTTTAAATTCGGAAAGATGTTTTTGAATGGCTTCAATTTCCGGTCTCCCTCCGCCAGCCGACGGATTAAACTCCAGCTCAAGAACACTTCCCCCTTTAAAATCAACTCCCAACCTCAAGCCAAACACTAAGACAACAATAACAGCCGAAGCCGCCAGCAATATCGAGACCCAGAACATTATTTTATAGATTTTATTCATTTTAGAACAACCTCTTTTTATTCTCCATTTTCGGTCCGCTTATCAAATTCAAAATAGTTCTTGTCACAACCGTAGCCGTAAACAAGCTCGTCAAAACTCCGATGCCCAAAGTCAAGGCAAATCCTTTCACTATAGAGGTCGTAAACGTGTACAGCACAAACGCGCCGATAAGAGTGGTCACGTGGCTGTCCCTTACTGAAAGCCAGGCGCGTGAAAACCCTTCATGCATTGACGCGCGGATTGATTTTCCGGCCTTTAATTCCTCCCTCATTCTGGCAAATATCAAAACGTTGGCGTCCACCGCCATGCCCAGCGAAAGAATAAATCCGGCGATACCGGCTAAGGTCAGCGTAACCGGAATAAATTTATAAATAGACAAGACTATTAAAACATACACCCCCAAAGCGATTACCGAAACCACCCCCGGCAACCGGTAAAATAAAATCATGAACAAAGCCACCAATATCAAACCGTAAATCCCCGCCTTCAAACTTTTTGCCAAAGATTCGGCTCCCAAAGACGCGCCGATGGTTTGCTGGGAAACCAAAGATATCGGCACAGGCAAAGCGCCGGAATTCAATCTTGTCGCCAATAGTTTGGATTCGATCGGAGTGAACTTTCCCGTAATGACCGCGTTGCCGTCTTTAATTTCCGATTGGACTACGGGAGTAGATATGGGAACTCCGTCCAAATATATCGCAACTATCTTGCCTAAATTTTTCTTGGTTATTTCGGCAAAGAGTTTAGCGCCCTCGTCGGTTAATTCCAAACTCACTTGCGGCTGATAGGTCTGCTGGTCAAACGCAACCGCAGCCCGTTTCAAATGCCTGCCATTAAGCCCTGTAGATTGCAACGGATCTTCATTTAATCTCTGACCCTTTTGCTGGGCCTCTAATATCGCCTGCGTATCGGCTTTTGTTTCTTTAAATTCAAGAAATGGGGTTTCGCCTATCAACTTGATGGCCTGACCGACGTCGCTGATGCCGGCAAGTTCAACAATCAGACGGTCCTGTCCGCTTATCTGAATCAACGGCTCGGCAACGCCGAAAAAATTAACCCTTCTTTCAATTACATCCCTGACGCCCTGCATGGCATCATTTTTGTTTTCCGATTTGGAAAGGTCGGCCTGATAAACAAGATGAGTACCGCCAAGCAAATCTAAACCAAGACGAAATGGCACGTTCGGCACAGGTACCCATTTGCTTACGCCCTGCGGATACACAAAAACAAAGAGCAACAGAGACCCGACAATTATTCCAATGAGTAAATAGTTAACTTTCACGAAGTTTATTAAAACATATCTAATTTTTGAGCGCAAGAGTTTCGCTCAAGGCAACTGACTTCTCGGAACCAGAATATTTTTATTCCAGTCCCGATTGCTTCGCAATCGAGGATCCTCGATTTTTGTGAACAAAAATCGGGACGATAAAAATTTCTTCTCCCTCGGCGCTTGGCAGAACCAAGCCCAAGCGCCTGCGGGTCGTTCCTCTAAGTCAGTTACCTTTCGTCGCTTTTTATTCGCCTCGTCCCACACTCATGCATGAGTGTGGGACTCGTCAAAGTGACATAAAAACGATGGGGCTGGGCTTAAATTTAAATGAGAAAATCAGGCAAAGCCTCGCGAAAACCATCCTCACCTTTAAATTATAGAAAAGAACGAAGCTATCCTTAGAAAACAAATAAAAAAGTCAAACGAAATTTTACTAAAGCCATCAGAGGTACCTAAGTGTTTTTTTAATTCATATTTTTCTCGGACAAAATTAACAAGTTCTTGGTCTTTGTTTTCTTCGTTCTCTAGATATTGAACAATCTTATCCTTGATAATTTGATAGTCATCCCCAATTAGTGAATTCGCGGAAAGCCTGCCATAAAAATAATGGAAAATAAAAAACTTACTCATTATTTTTTTAGAGAGAGGGTCAACATAGTTTAGGTGAAAAATAATAGCCACATCTGGTTTGACTTCAAATAAATCAAAGATTTTGCCATTTTTAGCTGTTGACGTTCTTCCGATTGAAAAACTCCCAAAACTTGCTTTCTCACCCGGATTTAAATCAGCCACAAGATAGTCATTAAAAACTCGATTAACGGAATATTCAGGAACTGCAATCGGATTATTTTTTTGAAAAAGTGTAATATATATTCTAAATCTTACCTCCCTTGCTGTTGTCACCCCTATATTTTTAATGACTGGTTGAAACCAAACTCCTTTAGAGTCAACGGCAATCTTTATTGATTCTTCTGAAAAAATAATATTCGCTTGGTGCTCTGGAAGAAGTTTTTCAAAAGTTGACCTAGAATAAGAAAAGCCAAGAAAAGAAATTACTATCGCTATTATAGATACCGCAACAGGTATCGAAGGAAGCCAAAAAAATAAAGATGCCAGATAAGCTCCGGCACTTGTTAATCTGTATCCGTCAGACTCAGTTCTAGTTACATATCCGTCATCAATGCAATATTGAAGCACCTGCATCAGTTCTGCAGCGGAGACCTCGTTTTGTCTAAGCCCAATAAAGTAACGCTTGATGCGGGAAGCTCGATTTAATTTATCTTTTTCATTAATTAACCACTGAGAAAAATATAAAATGAAACTTTCTTTTGGTACAAAATTCGACGTGCGATAAGCCCCTGGCTCGTCAGAGTTATTTATTTGACTTTGAATAGCACGAACTATTTTTCTTTCCTGGAATAATTTCATTACATTAATTAGATAATTTTCTACAAGAACACACTGCCCCTATCTTAGCCGAGTACTCAAACTATAAAATATCATTTTCCCCACAAATTTCAACGGCTCACATGTGTGAGCCGTTGAAGAAGCGACACCTCATCCCAGTTTATCAAGCGAAGGGCATGTGCCTTCAGAGAAGGACTCGGGGGTATTTCGGCTTGGTTCTGCGAAATGCCGAGAGACAAGAAAGATTTGCCGCTGGAGCAAATCTATTTTGGTTCGAAGGAAGGCATATGGCCTGAGCGATGTTTGAGATAAGATGGAGCGCTATTCTTCTCTGTCGGTAAATAGCACCAACCGTTTAGGGTACTGCTGTGTTGCTTCATCCCAAACCCCTTCGCAAGTAACAAGGTTGAGGTGGGCTTTTCCATCACTTGAACTAAAAACCTCTGAAGCATCTGCCTTCGGGTCATATCTCCGGCTCTCACGCACTACAAAGGCAACAATCGCACCCTTTTCATCTTCAACATATAATTTATCGCCTTTGCGTAATTTGTGTAAGTCATCAAACACTGACCCCTTATTATTTTGCTGACCGTAGTGTCCGGCAATAACTGCGCTGCCGTTGCCTCCGGGACGTGAACCAATTTCAAACCACCCTACATTATCTTGGCTTTTTGGCACATCCATCGCTCCGTCAAAATCAAGTCCCACATACTCTACAGCGGAATCAATATTAATTACCGGGATTTTTAGACGCAACGGTAATCCAACACTTGTTTGTTCTTGTGTTTGAAGAACAACCACATTTTCAGTAATCGGTACCGGATTGCGATGTGTTGATATTTTTGGAATAAAATAAAGAAAAAGTGCCGGAGATAACGCAACAAATCCCGCAAGAACAGCCGTTACCGATGTTCTTTTTGATGGTGTTTTTAGTTGCATAGATTTTCCAAAAAAATTAATAATGGAAAGGCCCCGCCACAGCGAGGCCTTTCCTGCCTTAGGCCAAAATATCCTATTTTCCTCTTATAATTCTTAGAAGTACTACTATTACAGCCACAACGAGAAGGACATGGATAAGAAAACCGGCTACGTGAAAAAAGGTGAATCCTACAAGCCACAGACCCAAAAGTACAAGTCCGATAGTTAATAACATGTGATTAGATAGTTATTTGTTTTTTTCTGGCAAAATAGAAGGAAGCCAAAACCGCTAAGATGCCAACCGGTATAACTATGTTCCAAGGAATTTTTACATCAGGAGTAATTCCCGTAGCCGGTAATTTTGGAGCAGCTACAACAACAGTGGCAACCGCTATATCTCTTGCCGTAAGGCCATTGGCACTTCCCTCGGCTGTTACTGTATTTGTTGTGGTTTGCGTAAGATTAGATTTGCAAGTATAAGTCCACGTTTCAGTCATCTCAAGTTTTGAATTGCTGTTTACATCACCTGAAATATATTTTAATGGACTGCATTTGTCGTCTACAAGATTTACATTACTTAACGCAACGGTTCCGGGGTTTGTAACTTTTTCGGTATAAGTAACTACCCCTCCCGCAGAAAACAAGGCCAACGGACTCGGAACTTTAGTTACGTGAATCAAAGGCGGTACTATAGGAGCACCGACAACAACCTTAGCGCTTGCAATATCAACAGCACTTATGCCATTAGCCCATCCTGTTGTGGTGACTATGTTTGTATGAGTTTCGGAAAGCGTCGTAGTGCAACGATATATCCATGTTTCACTCACATCAAGCTTGGCATCAGAATTGCTGTCACCGGAAACAAGATTAATAGGACTGCAAGTGTCGCCAACCATCGTTATGTCAGTTACAGGAACTGTTCCGGTATTGGTAAGCGTATATGTATACGTAACAGGACCGGGGCCTGCCGGCAAAGCCAAGGGACTGGGAACCTTAACTACATCAATTAACGGTGGCACAGGGGGAATCACAGGTGCACCAATATCATTATTAGTGATAATACAAAACTTATTATCACCAGGATTATGAGGCACCAAGCCATTAGCATCACAATCCCCGGAAAATGTTTGAATATAATTAGGATCAGAGGTTTCAGATACAATATAGGCCGGGGAGGGTGAAGAGAAGGTGTTGGTTACACCAGAGAGAACTGGCATGATGACACCTACGACTTTCACAAACAAAGGAAAATCAGCAACAACTTTAGTTCTACCATTATCATTGATTACTGTTTTGACAACATTTAATGTTGCGTTTTGAGCAACACTACCTACGGATGATGACCCGGGTGTCGGTGTAGGCGTGGGTGTGGCACCTGCGCATGTAGGTTCGGTAATCTGGTTATTGTCCATTGTTACTTGAGTAGCTGCCCAAGCTCGGCCTTCCAAATTTACACCCGATACAAATGAAATAAGTCCCGTATTTGTAATAATAGTTCCCGCAATACTCCCAACAGCAGCGAATGTCATAGAAGTAGGAATCTGCCAAAAGACATTGCTAGCACAAGCTCCATTAGTCAAAAGCATCGTACCACCGGCTGTTTGGGCAATACTTGATGTGCTTCGGAAAATGTAAACACCCGCGCCATTAAGCGTAAGAGTAGAGCTAAATGCTGTAGCGGCGACATCATAAACACCCGGCGCAACCGTAGGAGATGTGGCTAAATCAATAGCTCCTGTTTGCGCTTCATCAGCCAAATCGCCATATGCGAACGAAATGGCACTTACAACCGAAGCATTAGCTCCGGCATCTATTGTTCCATCCACCTGTGAAGCAATAAGACTGGCATGACCCAAACCATTACCACCGGCATTGCCCCAAAGATGAGAGGTTTGTGCCGGAGTTTCGGTTATACCAGCATTACCAAAGACCGAATAACCGGAAGCCGTTCCCAAAACCGGTGCTGTTGCTGCAACCACAGAAGATGATCCGAGCAAACTAAACATTAAACCAAAGACCACTACAACCCCTAAAACTTTTTTAAAAATTTGCATACGCTTTTTTTATGAGAATCGTCTGAAACTTAAAAAAATTAGATTAAAGCTAAAGTCTTAAGTATCCACACAACTTAGTTAATATCCTAACTATAGCATGTTTTAGAGGGGGTGGTGCTGTGGATAAATTAAGCTAAAATAGGGCGTCTATTCCTCCGGAAAATCCATTTGCCAAACTCAACTGCGAGAATGTTTAATAAGCCAATCAACGCAACACCCAAAAGCCAAGATATAGGCAAAGAAACTGTCTTAAGCAAAGATTGCATAAATGGAACATAAATAGCTATGGCCATAAGAAAAATTCCGATACCAACACCGGCAACCAAATAACCATTTGAAAAAACCGAATATTTAAAGATGCTCTTTTCTAAACTTCTTAAAGAAAACGCTAAAAATAAGGTATAACTTCCGAAACTGGCAAAAATGAATGTTCTCACGATATCTTCCGGAAAACCGATCCGCAACAAGAACCAGTACAACACGAACAAAAGCGCGCTCGTGGAAAAGCCGATGAATAAAATCAAGAATTTCATCACAGGGTCAAAGAGACCGGTTTTTGCGCTTTGAGGCCGGTAAGTTAAACCGTCAATGTCTTTTTCAAAAGCGAACGCGACCGCCGGAAAACTGTCCGAGAAAAAATTCACATACAAAATCTGAAGCGCGTTCAGCGGAAGAGCTAAGCCGGTTATCAAAGCTCCGCCGATCAAAAAAAGCTCGTCAGCCGTATCGGAAAGGAGGTATACGATAACTTTACGCATATTATGCATAATTTGACGGCCTTCTTCTACCGCCGAAGCAATAGTTTCAAAATTATCATCCAACAACACAAGGTCGGCGACATCGCGCGCCACTTCTGTTCCCGAACCCATTGCAATACCGATATCTGCCTGCTTGATGCTGGGCGCGTCATTTACGCCGTCGCCGGTCATTGCCACAACTTCTCCCGTTTCTTGAAATGCTTTTACTATCCTCATTTTGTCCAGCGGAGATACGCGAGAAATCACCCGCAGAAATGGCAAGCGCTTTTTTAGATCAGCATCTGAAAACAATCTAAGCTCCGAAGAATCAAGAACGCTTTCTTTTTCAACATGAAGACCGACTTCTTTCGCTACAGCTTCAGCCGTACCGCGATGATCTCCTGTCATGACTATTACTTTTATACCGGCCTCCTGCACTTTTTGGATTGCATCTTTAACACTCGGCCTGACCGGATCACGCAAAGTAATTAATCCCTGGAACAAAAGATCTTTTAATTCTAAGTCCTTCAAAAATGTAAAGTCCTCTTTTATTTCAATTTCTTTAATCGCCACTCCGATTACGAGCTCGCCGGATTCAGCGAGAGAACTGATTTTTTTTAAAGCGGCGTTCCGCTCCGTATCATTTAAGGTTGAATGGCCGATAAAAATATCCGGCGCGCCGAAGAATAAAAGTAAATGTTTTCCCCTGTCATGTGTCAGTGAGGCGGAAAACTTGTTGGCCGCATTGAACGGCAGTGAATTTAGGATTGATGTTCTTTTTTTAATCTCCTCTGCGAAAAGACCCCGAAGGGCGGCCTCTTTGACCAGCGCCGTCTCTAAAATCCTTCCGCTAATTCTCCACTCCGACGGCGAATCACCGGGGTTCTCTATCAAGACATTGGTGTTAATGAGGGCTAATTCAAGCAATTTTTTTTCTTCCACGCCTTCAATCGGAAGCACCTTGCTTAATTCCATTTTTGCCATAGTAAGTGTCCCTGTTTTATCAGTGAGAATTACGCTCGTATCCCCCAGTGTTTCCGCCGCAATCAGCTTTCTGATAACACCCTTTCGCCGGGCCATACGCTGAACTCCAATTGCCAAGATAACCGTCATGGCTATTGGCAGACCCTCCGGAACCGCCGAAACGGCAATCGCTACGGATGTCAGAAACATATCTTTATATGAGTATCCCAAAGCAAGGCCTACGCCAAAAATAATGAGCGTGAGAAAACCTAAAAAGACCCCTGCTTTTATACTGAAGCGATTGATAGCAATCTGAAGCGGAGTTTCTTCTCTCTGCGACTCCGAAACCAAGGTCGCGATTTTCCCAAGTTCTGTCGCAAAATCCGTTCGGCATATAACTGCGTTGCCGACACCCTGCGTGACAAGGGTTCCGGCAAAAATCATAGGGTACTGATCGCCAATGACCGCCTCTACGTTTACCGGCTCAACTGATTTTGATACCGGCAGAGATTCTCCTGTAAGAATTGCCTCGTCAACCTGCAGGTCGTTAACGAATAAAAGCCGTCCGTCAGCGGGAATACGGTCTCCTTGGGCAAGATGAATAATATCTCCGGGCACCAATTCCGCGGCGTCTATTTCACGTTCGATGCCGTCGCGAATAACCCTCGCTCTCTGCTTAAGATATGTTTTAAGTTCCGCTAACGCTCTCTCGGCTTTATATTCCTGATAAAAACCCAGCGCGGCATTGGCAATTACGGCTGCGAAAATAAACAGAGCATCCCGGTAATGAGCGATAGAAAAAGTAATAATGCCAGCAAACAACAGAATTAAGATCAGCGGGCTTTTAAATTGGTTTAATAAAATAAAAAAACCGGAAAACAACCGGGGCTTTTCAATTATATTAGGTCCGAAAACTTTTATTCTTCTTTTCGCCTCGCTTTCTGAAAGTCCGTTTCGGGCGTTAGCGTCCAGTATTTCAACAACCTTTTGAACCGATAATGCCCAAAAGGGCTGGTTTTGTGTTTTGTCGGTAGATTTAGAATTGGTCATAAAGTTTTGGCAACTAAGCCGATTAAAAGAATGCCGACGAAATTAAATACAAAGGAAAGAACAATAAAAAACCGTATTCTCATCTTTGAAAGACCCAAAAGACTGACTCCCAATTCATCCGGCAAAGGAGAAGCGATAATAAAACCGCCGACAAAAAATGTCAGCCACCTGAAATACTTTAACTTGAACAACATTCCAAGCCTTTTTCCGCCATCTTGATGTTTGATCAGTTCCCCTAAGTGTTCAGACAACCTATCCCTGACAAACTTATAAATAACCAAATCTCCCGCCAATGCTCCCATACCGCCCAGAAGGGCTGTTAAGATAACTGAGTTGGCATGAGCAATTTCTCCTAATGCCACAATTGCCGGCGCAGTAGTAAAAATAGAAGTAAAAAATATCCCCGCAATAAAACTGCCGATAAGTCTCATTTCTTTTGTCGAGGTAATTAATTCCTGAAGAGCTCCGGTTTTAGCGAGGATAACGGCTATAAGAACACTGAAAACAACCAGCGCTAAATCTCTAATTAAGTTATTCTGGTAATTGTTCATCGGGTTGTTGTCGGTTTTAAAATTTTATTATAAAGCTCCATCAATTTTCTGGCAATTATGTCACTGGAAAATTTACGCGCTGTTCTGGATGCCTCAACAGAAAGACGCTCACGCAATGTTTCATCTTTAAGTAACTGACCCACTCTTTCAATTGCTTCGGTCTGAGAAGAAACTATAAATCCATTTTCGCCATTGCGAATAATTTCTGGAGCAACACCAACCGGATATATTACCGGAATCAACCCTTGAGACATTCCCTCAATGAGACTCAAAGAAAAACCCTCATAACGTGAAGGGATGAACAAAATACTTCCGCGAAATGGTTGAAGATAAGAGGGCAAACGTTCCTTGGGAAGGTTCGCCCACATTGAATGATTGGGAATCTTTGACCGCATCCATGCCGCAAGTTTTTTATTCTGTGTTATGGAAAAAGTTAATTTGGGCACATTAGAAAAGTGCTGATACAAATGGATGAGCCGATCCAGTCCTTTTAATTTTAAAGTAAATGCATCACTGCCCAGCCGTCCAAGAAACACGATACGCGGTATATCTATTATTGGTAATGCAGGTGTTGTAAACCAATAATCCTCAATAGAATTATGTATCAAATTAATTTTTTCAGAATTAATTCCCGTATCTATCAATTCTTTCTTTACCTGTTCCGATACGGCAATAATCGCCGTCGCGTGTTTTGCAACATATTCCTCAATATCAGCGATGTCACGCATCGGGCGTCTTGTTTTAACATTAAGCTCGGTAATTGCCTTCTCTTTCTTAAGTTTATACCAAATCTTAGATGTCGCTTTTTCCAGACGATTAGCACTTGGAGTCATTTTCAAAAATCCCCGAGTCGTTGATCCAAAATGACTGACGACCGGGACTGGATAAGCCAAGAATGGCAATGGCGTATATGTGGTTCCCTGAATTATGTTAAATTTTAAAATTTCTTTTCGGCGTTCGAGTAGAGAATAAAAAAAGAGGATGCTTTTGAGACCCCCCAAGTGAACCGGGGTATCTACAAGAGAGATGCGAGGATAAAAGTTTTTAATTTCTATCCCGTCTTCCTTGAGTTTAGTTGCCATTAAATCATTAATGTAATTGGCGCCGGTCCCGAGTTTCTTTTCGTTGTGTATAAAAGCTACTTTCATTTGAAATTATTGTTGATTTGGAAGAGAATTCTTGTTTCATTCCTCCGGTGAATCAAGCTTTTCTTTCTTTTTGCGGGGTTTTTGCTCTGCCAGCCATTCTTTTATGAGGAGGGTCGCCCGGACATCGTCTTCGTTATATTTCAATATCTTTTTCAATATTGAGTCGTCTTTTTTATCCAGCCATTCGGAAAACCACACAACCGATTCGGCACCGCCTGCATCGGGGACATTCCATTTGTAGCCGAAATATTTGGCGACATCTTTTAAGCTGTAAAAATAAAGCGGGAGAACCACAGATTCCACCACTTTAAGGTGCAGGTCAATCGTATTCTCTTTGAATTTATTGACCAATGTCGCCGGCGCGCCATAGCGCAAGACCAAGCGGTCAAAAACCTGCCTTTCGTAATAAGCGTAGTGATAGATGACAAAGTCCTCCAGAGTAACGAGAAAATCCAGAAACTCTTTCCACATCTTCGGTTCTTCTTCTTTGCTTTTTGCAAAGAAATATTTGTATTCCGGTTCTGAATTTTTGCTTGTATCTTTGACCACCACCCCGAGAAGATAATCTATGTCGCGGGTCGGATCGCTTTCAATATCAAAATATATCTCATGTTTTACGTCGGGAAATTCCGGCTTTCTTGTTATCATCGGTTCATTAGAAATAAGCGCCTTGGCCTGATTGTTAAATCTCACCAATTTGTCAAACGGCCAATCTTCAAGCTTTGTCTGAAGGTCATTAACATCGGCATTCGCCATATCCTGAACCGTCGTAATGCCGATATCATAAAGACGCCTCTGGTCGGCTTGGCTCAACTTGAATATCAATGATACGTCATTGCATCCTCTTGTTTCTTCCACGCAAAGCGAATACCACGGAGTTCTCTTGCATCCGGATTTCAAAAACGGAGGCGGTTTCTGTCCATCTAACATTTTTTCTATCTGGAGACGGGTCAGGTGAAACTGCTCTACAAAATCTTCAACTAAAAAAGAGCGTTCATTGCCCTGCGGGTCAATCGCATAGGCCTCTTTCGGCCTTTTGCCCTGCAGGCGCTCCAGAATTAAACTATAAAATATCAGCTGGAATTTGTTCTCGTCGCGCAATTCAAGCGAGCTCTGGACATCATAGACAACATATTCCCAATCGCCGAATTCTGATTTGCCGGGTCGAGCTTCAAGCAGGTCCGGGATGCCGACCCAGTTCTCGGACATCAGGACGCCGTGATAAATATTCTTGCCCTGCTTCATCAGCTCAAGGGTGGCCATGAACGCTTCGTCCAAGTCCCTGAAAAGCTCGGGTTTTATTTCTTCAAATTTTTTGTGGTTCTTGAGAGTGTGAGTTCCTACCATCTTGCCCTTATAAATCATATCCAAAAGCGGAGGCACATGCTTTCTTCTCTTGGCATCTCCGTAAATGTCGTACCATATCCAATGCGGACACTGGAAAAATTTATAAAAATGTTCGGCTCGTAATGGTTCAGTCGGCATAATTAAATATTATAGCTAAAAACCCGTTCTGGCAACCAATATTCCGCCGTTGATTTACTCTAAAGATGTGTTATAAATAAGCAGGTTTTTTAAAATTCAAAAAAGAGAAAAAGTGAAAAAAATCGAAAAATGCGGCAATAATTTTATTGCGGGCGAGTGGGGCCATCATGATTTGCATAGCTTGGCTAATGTTAATCCGGCCACCGGCGATGTTATCGGTTATTTTCCGGCAACTACGAAAGAAGAGGTAAATAGCGCTGTAGATTCGGCCAATGAAGCTTTCAAGGAATGGGGCGACCCGAGCAGGTGGTCATGGGTAAAACGCGCCGAAGTTATTGATGACTTAGTTCAGCTGATAAAATCTGAGATCGAAAATATAGCCCGCTTAATAACTCTTGAGTCCGGAAAACATATCAATGAAGCTGTGGCTGATGTTGTTGAAGGCATCCACATGCTTCAATACTGCGCCTCACGAGGCAGACATCCGATTGGTTACAAAATATCGTCTGAAATTCCGGAAAAAGACGCTGAAACCCACCTTAGTCCGCGCGGTGTTTGTACTGTTATCACGCCATGGAATTTCCCTTTTGCCATCCCAACATGGCTTATCGGACCGGCGCTTGTTTCCGGTTGTCCGGTAATTTTCAAACCGTCCGAAGAAACTCCTTTTTCAGGGCAGGTCTTGGTGGAACTTTTTGACAGAGCTGCCAGGAAGCATAACGTTCCTAAAGGAGTGCTTAATTTAGTTCACGGCCGGGGAGATGTCGGTGAATATCTTGTCCGCCACGAAGGCACAGTCGGCCAATTGTTCACCGGCTCATATGCCGTGGGTTCTAAGGTTAAGCAAATTGCCGCGTCTCATCATGAGAAATTTTCTGTTTGTGAAATGGGGGGCAAGAATTCTCTCATTGTTCTTAAAGACGCCAACATGGAACTTGCCGTTCGGGCAGCAGTATTTTCGGCATTCAAGACAACTCACCAAAGATGTGTTTCTGCAGACCTTATTATTGTCGAGGAATCCGTAGAACCGGAATTTACGAAACAGTTCCTGGAAATGACCGCCCGGGTCAAATTCGGTAATCCATTCGACCCTGACGTTTTTGCCGGTCCGCTTATCAATGAAAGGGCGATGAATAAGCACCTTTCAAATGGTTCAGAGATTCTGTCAGAAGCTGAAGCGCTTAAGCTGGGATATGCCCACAGAGTAGGTTTTTTTGCTGAACCGAATGTATTTAGAATGAAATACCGCCCCAATACATTTACTCTCCGTCAGGAATTCTTTACTCCGAACGTAGTGATAATTCCGGTGAAAGATTTTGAGGAAGCATTATTTGTCGCCAATGATACGGAGTATGGCCTTTCAATGGCCCTTATTACGGAAGATTACCGGAAAATGCGTGAATTCAAGATCCGCGGAAAAGCCGGACTTAAATATGTGAATCTTCCGAGCATAGGGGCCGAAGTTCATTTGCCTTTTGGCGGCATGCGCCGTTCCGGAACAGGAATGCCATCGGCAGCCTGGCTATTCAATTATCTTTCTCACGAGAGTGCTTTCACTATAAATTACGGAACTGATATCAAAATGGCTCAGGGTCTTTCCGCTAAGATATAAATCACCCCGACAGTAAGTAAGCCCCGTATTCACGGGGCTTTTTAAATATTCAGGTCAGGTATTACTTTATGCCGGCTGGCCAGTTCCACATAGTGGCAGTGGTCGCAATGGCCGTCCTTTCCCGCTGTGCCCGAAGCAGGAGGAATGCCAGAACGGGCAAGCTCTACGGCATTTTCAAAAGCCGGACCGACCCATTCGGTATTAACTTTGACCGGTCTGACCTCTTCCGTGAATTTTAAAGCATTTCCAAAGCCGGTTTCTCCTTCTTTTATCACTTTATAAAAAACAAAGAACGCTTCGGGATAAGTTTCATGGCCTTTTTGTTTTAAAATATAATTATATACATCCATTTGTTTCTGATAATCGTCATAAATGGTTATTTCTTTCGCGCCGGAGGACTTATAATCAATAACACCCAGAGAGCCGTCCGAAAATTCAAGCATGTCATCAACGGCGCCATACAAATAAGCATTGAGGCCTTCGTCAAAATAAGAAATACCTTTAAAATTATTCCTCCATTCGGATAGTTCATCGCCATTAAACAACTTGGCGTCTTTGATTCCATAATTTTTTAAAACCGGAGGAAGCGTCCCCTTCTCGCGATAGGTATCAAATTCTTTTTTAACAAGGTAGTCGACGGCTATTGAAAGCGTGAACGGGTATCCTGGAGGCCTTTTGACCTTATGGTGGACATCCAGCCAAAAACATCTCGGACAATCAAGAAATAATTTCAACCCGCTTCTGGAAATTTTAAGAGTATTGGAAACACGTGGCATTATCTTATGCTAACTTGTTATTGTTAAAAATAAAAGGCCCCTTAGTTAAGGGGCTATACATACTGTTTCAAAATATACCAGATGAATTTGACACCAAAGCCGGGACCTGCTCCATAGCTATCGGCATCAGTTTCAAACAAGGCACTGGGGTCAACAAATATCCATTCCGGTCTCTCTGCGTTAAAGAAATTATACAAAAAAACAAACGGCGCAGAATGAAAATAATCCCATTCTGGACAACTTAACAAGTCGCTTACGTCGCCAAGATGTTCATTGTAGACCTCGTTTAAATGGTCAATGCTTGGCAGAAGAATGACTTTTTCCGTCGAGATATTTTCAGCCCGAATTATCTTTTTGCGAAGTTTGTCGTTGCCAAACCCGACTTTAATAAGATCAGGTCCCATATCGCTCATATCGCCAAGCGTCCCAATAGTGATAGTACAATCAGCCTTCAGGTGTTTTTCGGCATAAGCAATAGCATCAGCCAAAACAAGGCGGCCTTCCGCATCGGTGTTAACAATCTCCACTGTTTTGCCGTTATAGGCCTTGACCACATCCTTGGGCCGTACCGCTTCCGGTCCGTTGGCGTTTTCGGCGATCGGCACGAGTGCGATCAATTCAACGGGTAGAGCCATTTTATCCGCAAGCTTCACGGTTCTTAGCGCAATTGCGGCGCCAGCCATATCGTAATTCATACGTTCAAGATTTGAATCATCTTTTGCATTAGTGCCGCCTGTGTCAAAAACAATCCCCTTGCCTACAAGAACAATTTTCTTTACCGGTTTTTGGCGGTCGGTCAATGGCCGATAATGGACCTTCAGGAATATCGGATTGTACATACTGCCCTTGCTTACAGCATGGATAAGACCAAAACCGAATTTTTCAATTCCCTCTTTTCCGTAGAGATAAGAAATCTTCGTCCTTGAAGAGAAATGATGGCCTTTGAGCAGCCTCCAAGCCTTGCTTTTAGAAGTTCTCGGCTTGGGAATTGCCCCTGTTGCGCGATTCACAAATTGAAGAGGGTGCTTGAGGTTTGACGGTAAAACAGTCAGTTGTCTAACACGGCCCGTTTCTTCTCCGATTGCTTGGCCTTCTTCGATGGATCTCTGAAAAAAGTTATTGACTTCGCGGTCTTCTTCACCGAAATAAGTTAGCGTTACATTTTTGATCAATGGCGGAGCGTCTTGAATAAGTTCGTCCAGCGAGTGATTGGCATAGATTACCGCCTCTGTAACCGAGCGAATGAACTTCCCGAGACGCTGTTCTTGGCATCGGTCATTTCTGATATTTTCCGGACGAAACTTGCTCGGAAGAACAAGTACAAAATCCGTATAGCCGGCGCTGCGGACACGATTGGCCGCCAACATTGTTCTTTCCCACAGCTCGCGGTAAAAATTGATACTGTCTATATTCCACGCAGATTGTCCACGGCGGCGCCAGGGCTGTCTAATATAAACAATCCCCAAAGGAATAATCTTGTCGCCACGCAATCCTCCAAAAATGGAAACTGTTTCATTTCCGCGATCTCGGGCTTTGTCCAGCATTTCCCGCGCTTTTTCAACTTCAGGAAATGTATTTGCCAAGATCATATCAGATTGGTTTTCAAAAACATAGCAAAGAACGGGCGTATCAGACTGATATTCAATCGCAGAAAACGACTGAAAAAAGAACTGAATTTCCGGCGACTGACGAGGCATGGTATCCCTTTTTCAAAGATCGAGATTGTCAAAATCTACAACAAAAAAGTTAAACAGTCAAATTAAAAAACGCCCTTAGACGTTTCGTTTCAGTTCAAGAATTGATGTCTCTGTAAATCTTGGGCCAACCGCAGACCGGAGCCCATTTCATAACTTCCTTGATAACCTCGTTTCCTATTCTAATATTCTTATCTTGAACTGTCTCTCACATAGCTAAGAACAAAAGTATTTTTTTCATGTTTTTAAACATACAATAAGTATTTCCAAAAGCTAATTAAAAAGCTGGCTATTCGCCAGCTACCGGAACACAAACCCATTCATCGAATTGGAGTGGCGTCCAGCCATCCTGCAGTTTCGTGTTCGTTACATGGGCAGGGTTAACGACATAATTCATGCTGTGTTTGCCGCATCCGCTATCGCTTCCCTGGGGATTATAAATATTGTTGCCGACTACCTCTCCTCCCCGGACGCCTTCAACTATCAAGTTGAGCACGTTACCGTAGGAAGTGTTTCCGACAACTCTGCCGGCATTGTGAACCCAGACCTGGGTTGACCATGGATGGCTTCCGACAAGAATTCCCATGGACAATCTGTCCGGAACGCCGGAATAGACCGTATTTCCACGGAATTCCGAACCGGTGTGGTCGCCGCCGGAGAAATTTCCGATGCTCAGCCCGGCGAAAGCATAATTGCCGAAGTGGGCGATGGTATTTAACTCCACAATGCATCCCCGCCCGCCGCCAAGCACCAGGTCAATATCCGTATTATCCACCAGAACGTTGTGTGCAATATAGCCGCGTTCGCAGGAAAGAACAGTCATCCCGTCTGACCATGGCGCTCCCGGCGCTCCGGAATTCTTATCCCGCCCGTTGTAAGAGACGTAATTATTCTGAACATCATAGCCGCTACCCATCAAACCAAGGCCGCTTCCGCACATTGCGTGCTGGGATTCGTTATCCTTGAACTGGAAACCATTGCCTTGAAGAAAAATATTTCCCGGCGCCCTGCCGTCAATGCACTCACCACGCCTTCGCCGGTATGGGCCGTCTTCGGCCATCTCATCAACCATGCCGTCAAAGGAAATATTCCGAATGCTGAAGTTGCTTACACTGCCCTGTGTCTGAAGGATTATGGCAAACAAGTCCCTTCCCGCAATGATACGCGCTCTGTTCGCTCCTCCGGAAGACCCGAGAGCTGTTCCCGAACGGATCAGATGAAGCCCCCGGTTTACATCTCCATTGAGGCCGTTCACGATATACCCCGGCAAACCCGGTTCAAGATCAATATTCCCCCCCTTGTCCAAGCAGGTCTGAAGCGCTGCATCATCCGGCTCCCAGTCGTTGGGGTTGCCGCAGATTTCGCGCGCGTTCAGCGGTTTCACGCTTGCCGGACCGGTCTTGGTTACGGTCTGTAAAGTTGCCGGGTCCTCGACGCTGATGCTCGTGCTTGGCGCCGTTGGGCTGAAGCTCGGACCATTGTTGCTGTCGCAAGCGATAGATAAGCCACACAAAAAGACAAGTATGGGGATTCTTCTCACTCACAGCTCCGGTTTTAATTGGTAAATTGCTGAATCTTAGAATACCTAAATTTTACGACAAGTCAAGTACTTATTTTAAGTAAAAATTTTCTTAACTACAACAAAAAGTTAAACAGTCAAATTAAAAACGCCTTTTCAGGCGCTGAAAAATTAAAGTTATCGATTATACAAACCAATTATAACCGGAGCTCTTCTTTTATCCAGCCTTTTCTGGTTTTAAATTCCCGACTGAAAGTCCTGGTCGGAATTATTGTCGCCGGCGTATAAGCCAGGATTGAATAGTGTCCTTTAGGCACGAGCAGGAAATAACGGCCCCTCTCATCGGATACCGTAAATCCGACCCGCTTCCCTTCGCGGTCGTTCAGAGTTATCAAGGCAAAGGGTATCGGAACGCTTGTAGAAGAATCTACCACCATACCAAATTGCCTTTGAGTCAAGCCGGCGAATCGGGGGATGTTTACAACAAAGAAACCCGCCAGTATAGCCAGATTAAAATTGCTCGGAGTCAGAATATAAGACAGAGGCGCCATGACCAATCCCAAATAAAAACCGAAATTTAACAGGATCGTAATGCTGTTGTTGAGCTTGGCAAGCGGTTTTTTAACGGCCGTATCCAATAATTTGTCTGGCGTAAGCTTGCTCATCGGAATATCAAAACCCGCCAGAGCTTCAACATCAACTTTGGCAATGCCGCCGACATAAACATTGCCGTATAGCATCGTATCGTTAGGCGGAATAATGCCTTGCGCCGGGAAAACGTATTCTTCTTTACGGGCCTGGATTTGGATCTCAACGACTTTTTGTTCCGTGGACTCGGGGGTGACCAAAAAACCATAGCGCCCGTTCATATCGGTGACCTGGGATTCCAAAAGACGGGAACTTGGGTTTAAAAGTTCAACTTTAGCAAAAGGTATCGGCTGTTTCGTTTTCCCGTTATAAACGGTGCCCCATGGTTTTCTTCTGCGTTTAAGACCCACCGCCACCCAGAGATTCTGGCGTAAGAATTCAAGTATATTGCCGGCGTTACTGGCCGAGTTGGCCATAGGCGCAACCGCTACCGCGCTTGAGACTCCCGTCGTGGCAGTCGTAACTTGAGTGACTGGTTCCGCCGATTTTTCAACAACCGGGGCAACAACCTTGGCTACCTCTACGGTCACTTTAGTGACTGTCTGGACAGCCTCAACAACATTCAACACTGTTTGGTTTATCACATCCTGCACTCCTTGAGGCAAGACGCCGATTCCCGGCACCGATATGAATGGCGGACCGGAAGAAGTAGGCGGAGCCGGAGGGGCTTGATCGGGAGGCGGAGCTTCCGGCATGGCCGGAGGCGGCGTGACGGATGGCTCTGCTGATGGTTCAGGAGTTATTTCCGGACTGGGTGAGACCGACGGACTTGGGGTCGGAGATTCTTCTGGTGTCGGTGAAGGAGCCGGCGTACTGCTCGGAGATGGCGGATCACCAAATCCTCCCCCCCCTGACGGGCTGGGGATATAATCTGTCTTGAGTCCATAGTCCACCGTGCCGCACGAACTTGTATTGGAACAGTTAAATGATATCCAGCCTGTATTCTCGCCCCAGGCATAAGCGCTGAACACCCCGGTCTGGCTTATATTCACACTGCTAAATACATTATCAAATGATATCCAGCCTGTATTCTCGCCCCAGGCATAGCCGGTAAGATTTCCGTGACTGTCATTTGAAACGCCATAGTCCACCGTGCCGCACGAACTTGTATTGGAACAGTTAAGCGATATCCAGCCGACATTCTCTCCCCAGGCATAGCCGGTCATCCCTGAATCGGTTATATGAACATTGCCCTCGGATGTACCGAAATTTATCCAGCCGATGTTTTCTCCCCAGGCATATTTAAACGTTGAATTTATTGTGCCGTCTTCGGATGAGGCTCCGGCGCCAAAAGGCGTCGCAAGATACGCCGCGACAGCCGCCAGAAGAATCGCTCGCTGAAGAGCAACTATGGACACGATCCGGTATTTAGTTTGCTTATTATGCATTTCATTATCTGCAGGGCATCTCCATTCTGGCCTGCAACGACTGAAGAAGAATCGTGAGATGTGCCAACCAAAGGATCATAAACTTCCTGCAAAGTTTTCAGGGTTGAAGCCGGAGACGCCGACGGAGTCAGGCTTCCGGCCTGGACTGTTCTTATTATATATATGACGGCAAAGATGCCGATAATAATTATCAGCGCCTCTCTTCCTATTTTCTTTATTTTGCCGGTTTGGAAATTAACCATGGATTATTGGCCGGATGAATCCGGGGCTGGAGTTGGTTCGGGAGTTGGTTCGGGAGTTGGTTCAGAAACGGGTTCAGGGACGGGAACAGGCGTCTCTTCCGAAGCCGGTTCAGAAGTCGGGGTTGGAGTTTCCTCTGGAGTCGCTTCCGGCATAGCTTCAGGGGTTGGTGTTGCCGAGGGCGAAGGGATCGGCTCCGGTAACGGAGAATTTGTTTGCATCAGTCCGGCATTTTCAAGAAGCTGTTTGAATTGGTCCTCCGTAACACAGGCGTTGCCGACGCAGAATTGCTGGTTGGCTTTGATAATGTTGGCCTGGACAAGACCATCGTGGATTATGACTCCGACTTGCTTGAGTTGTTCAAGAATGAAGCCAAAAAGCATTAAAAGGGTGAAGCGGCTGCCGGTTGTCGTTTGGAGCGCAAACGCCGGGTCAACAGAAGCAGAATCCAGAATCGAATCCACGCTGGGTGCCCAATAGCTTAGATTGGTAAATATCCTTATCTTTACAAACGAAGCGCCGTCAGGCATATTATTCGCCTCATCCAAGGCAATGCCCACAATCATCCCCGGTGTTGTCGCTTTCATGCCTACACCAGGCGTAGCAGAAGAGGTGATATGGTCGCCCCTTTTGATGGGGCCGTTTTCTAAATTGACTTTGACCGGCCAATAACCCACTACTGCCACCGGACGGTAATTATCGTTTAATTTAGGCCCGTCACCGCCTAATTTAGAGTCGGTAACATAGCCGATTATTCCTCCTTCGTAAGAAGTCGATGATTTTTTGATAACAAACGGGCTGTGCTCGTCGCCATAAGGATTAGGAGTCTCAAAGTCAATTGACACAATATCTCCTTCTTCAATATCATTATCAGGCAAAGCCGGCGCCCATTCTGCAGCCGAGGAACAGGTTGATAAAACATTTCCGGCATCCCGGCAGACATGAGTGGCTGCCGCCGGGTTCAAGGTTACAATTTCCAGCGCCCCGGATATTGAAGCATTGCTTGCAAAGAATGCATTGCCCGATACAGATGCGGTACCCCCGACCTCAAAAGTGGTATTGAGGGTGCCTCCGGAAACGACACCGAGCGACGTGCCAAAATAGCCGGTTTTTGGACGGTTGGCTTGATTGGCGCCGATATCCACGCTGTTATCCGTACTTGCCTCAAAGTTGCCACTCGCATCTATATGCCATCGGTTGCTGCTATTGGTGACAAACTGCAACACAGAACTGCCTAAGGTGCCGATGTTCATATCCGCCGCGCTTTGAGTTGCAGACTCCGAATAAATATTCACATTCGTACTAGCTACGTTTATGCGCAAACGGCGATAGTTTGTACCGCTGGTATACGTACCATAAACGCTGAACTGCTGGTCGTTTGTGCCGTTTCGCATTGCCAGTTGCTTAGACCCGTCACGCACCAATTTCACATCCGCCGTTCCCGAGCTGTCGTCCCAGCCGAGAGCTCCGGTCGACTTGAGTGTCAGCAACGCTGTTGGGTTTGATACACCGATTCCGACGTTGCCTGTTTTCCCAAGCGTGGATACATAAAGCGTATTGGATATTGATGCCGGTCCGGCAAATGAGACGGAGCCATCAACTTCAAAGTCTTCGGTGACAAAAAGGTCATTTGCCCCGGCGATGTAATGAGATTCACTTGTTGCGCCTATCCCGAATCTTGAGTATGCGGCAGATGAATAGCCTCCTACTTGAAGAGTGTTGCCGGTCAGGAGATAAGAAGCCGAAGCCGTGCCATAGAATTCTCCCCGGCCCTGAACGGTAAGAAGCGAGGCGGGCGCCGTTGTCCCGATACCAATATTGCCGGAGCTTGCAATGGTCATCAAGCTGGTCATATTGCCGTTAAGAAATTCCAGACGCTCGCCCAGAGTTGAAGCCAAGCCTCCTGCTCTGATGGTAAATTTGCTTTGGTTGCTGGATGACGCTCCTCCGGCAGGCTGGAAGTCAATGGAAACGGATGCGGCGGAGCCGGTAGAGCGGAGGATGAATTTAGCCGATGCGGAAGCAACTTCCAAAACAGAATCGGGCGAAGTCGTCCCGATGCCGACGTTGCCCGTGTTGATGTTGTAAATATCGTCGGATGAAGAGGCCCAGAAAAGATTATTGGAAATATATTTTAAACCCTGGATGAGAGAACCGTTCTGGCTTGCGGTAATGGAAGATGAATCAAATGTTCCGGCGATGGAATCGTATATCTCCTGCAATGTCTTCATCGTGCTGGCAGGCGAAGCGGAAGGAGTAAGCGAACCGGCCACGGCAACAAAAGACAGCATTGATAAAACCGCCAACAGAATTATAAGATAACGGCCCGCCTTTTTAATTAGAGCGCCTTTGTTTTTATCGTTCTCCTTTAAAAAATTCGGTTGATAGTTTTTGGGCATTATACCTCACTTTTTATTATACCATGCTCCGTACCGAAGCTGAAAGTAATAAGTTGAGATTGAAAAAACGCAAGAATCGGTTCAAATCCAAAGAACCGCAAACTACTCTTTTTTATGAACCTTTATGTAGAATTATTAAGAAATTTGAAACAAAATCCTGTGACTACAAGTCGTCTGGTCATTTTAAAACAAAGCTCTGCGTGTTAAAATAAACACGAACGACAAATAATATGAGTTTCAAAAAAGTATTCCTAATAATTTTAGACGGATTCGGATTGGATCTCTCCGGACCGGGCAACGCCGTTACAACTGCGGAAATGAAATATTTAAACAGCCTTACGGCCGGGTATCCTTCGTATTCCGTCGTATCCTCCGGACTTATCGTCGGTCTTCCTTGGGGCAAATACGGCAACAGCGAAGTCGGCCATTCCGCCATCGGCTCCGGACGGATTATCGTTCAGGACTGGGCGAGAATAAATCAGAACATCGCAAGCGGCCAGTTCTTCAAACATCCGTTTTTTAAAGCCGCCGTCGAGCATTGCTTGAAAAACAGATCCAAGCTCCACTTAATCGGATGCGTAAGCCCGGGCGGCATTCACTCCCACGAAGACCACCTGTTCGCGCTTCTCCGTTTTGCCGCCGCAGAAAACTTCAAAGAAATTTTCGTGCACATGATAACCGACGGACAGGACAGCGGACCGAGAGACGGTATAATCAGTTTGGCAAAAGTTAAAAATGTCATAGCCGATACCGGAGGCCGCATTGCCTCCGTGATCGGACGCGTATATGGAATGGACCGGCTCCTGAACTGGCCGCTGACCGAAAAGGCCTGGTGCGCCATGGTTGACGGCGAAGGATCCCCTGTCACCGATCCCGAAGATTATTTCCGGCAAAATTATGCAAAAAATATTTCCGACCACGAAATAGAGCCGGCGGTGATAGTGGATACAAAAAATGATGCAGTCCGGCCGGTGGCAACCATCGGAAGCAATGACGCGCTCGTTTTCTTTAATTTCCGAAACGACAGAATGAAGCAGATCGTATCTTCGTTCGTTTCTCCGGACTTCTCCGGATTCAAAAGAAAAAACGTGCCGCAAAATCTTTTCGTAGCCACTATGACGCGCTACTCCGACGACTTTAATGTTAGCGTTGCCTATGAACCGCTTGAAACGCCCAATATTCTCGGCGAGGTGATAAGCAAACAGGACTGGAAGCAATACAGGATAGCCGAAAAAGAAAAAGAAGCCCATGTCTCCAACTTCTTCAACGGCGGAAAGATAGGCCCGTACGAAGGCGAGGAACGGGTCATAGTCGAATCAAGAAAGATGACCGGCAGTAACTACATGGAACATCCGGAGATGTCCGCCGCCGGGATTGTCCGGGAAGTTCTGGCGCGGGCAGAAGAGGATAAAAAATTGTTCGTTATAAATTTTGCCAATGCCGATATTATTGCCCACACAGGAGATACGGAAGCGACGGTAAAGGGGCTCAAGATTCTTGACGACTCTATCAGACAGATAGTCGAAACGATTGTTAAAGACCCCGATAACGCCGTGGTCATCACCGCCGACCACGGAAACGCCGAAGAATTAATTGATCCGATGACCGGAGGCGAGGACACCCAGCATTCCACGCATCCGGTACCGGTCGTATTCGTCGCTCAAAGATTTCTGGGCGCCAACGGCAGCGGCAAGTCGCTTGAATCTCTCGCCACAGAAAAGCCGATAGGAACACTGCTCGATATCGCCCCTTCGGTGCTTGACCTGTTCGGGCTGGAAAAACCGAAAGAGATGACCGGGTCTACGCTTGTGCCGGGTATTTAGTTATTTGCCGTATTGGTAAGCTATTTTACCGTTCTCGAAAATGTGAAAAGAATCATTCTCTTCAGAAACGGTAAATACCGTTGTTCCTTTGAAAATATATGAGGCGGCAATCGCCGATAGGTGGCGCGAATGGACCTTGCCCTTAAACCCGAATTGCTGGGAAAGGTCTTTAAATTTGCCGGGGTTAATTTTATCGGCAATCACTTTGGGCCGCAAACCTTCAATGATAATTCCCGAATCTAAAATGTTGCCGTTTTTATCAATTAAAATTGCCCCGTCAAAATCAAGGGTAGATTCAATTTTGTAATGCTTGCCTTCTTTAATGAGGTCCTTCAAATTTACATGGTGTTTTTTATAAATATCCTGACTGCTGTCGGGAACATCCGTAAAATTATTCCACTTATTGTGCCAGCCCAAAATAACGAACAAACCGAAAGCCCGGCGCCGGTTCATGACGTTCAAAATAATCTCGCTTAATGCCGATTTAATGTTTAAAGAAACCGGGGTTTTAGATTTCTTAAAGACTTGTCTTATTTTAGCCGTGGTTTTGTTTACATCAATTTGTTTAATGCGGTTTAAGCTCCTGATGTAATTCGCCAAAAGCCATGAGCTGTATTTAAAATTTCCGCCATGGCCGATATTAAAAACAATTCTGCATCCTATTTTTTTGCACGCTTCGGCTTCGGGAATATCCTTCTTGCTTTTTCGATCGCCTCCTTTAACAAAAATGTCTGGCTTGATCTTAAACAGTTCTCTGGAAACACTCATGTCTTTGGGATTTGCGGAATGACTGCTGATAATCACCTCGCCAACTTCTTTAATCGCTTCCAATATCTCCTTGCGTTCATTTTGGTGTATAAAAACTTGGGTCTTTTTATTTAACAGCCAGTTGTCGTTGTTCAAAATAACCACCAACTTATCGCCTAATCTTTTGGCTTCTTTGATCAACCGAATATGCCCGATATGAATCGGGTCAAACGCGCCTGATACTGCAACTATAATTTGTCGTTTATTTCCCATGGCACTTCTTATATTTCTTTTTTGACCCGCACCAGCAGGGATCGTTGCGGCCGAGTTTAGATTCCGATGATTCCGTGTTTCGATGCGCCGGTTCGTTTGTTATTTCTTGATGTTTATGTGAATCTCCGACAATATCCGGCCGTTTCTCCTGAATATTGGCCATCTTTGGTTGTTCCATAAAACTTACTTTAAATATAAGATTAGCCGTTTGAGCTCCAACCGACATCATCAGCTGATTATACATATTCTGTCCTTCTATCTTATATTCAACCAACGGGTCTCTCTGGCCGTAAGCCCGCAAGCGCACCGAATCTCGCAAATATTCCATAGATTCAATATGGTCAATCCACAATTCGTCAATCGTACGGAGCAAGACAAGCTTTTCCAGGCGTCGCATCCGCCAACCGGCGGATTCCGCGCCCATTTCTTTTTCTCTTATTTCGTATAATTCCTCCGATTTTTTGATAACAAATTCGATTAATTCGTCTTTGTTTCCAGTCTTGGCGGTTTCAACTAATTGAGCACTAATTTCGTCGCCGACAGGCAATAACGCTTTCAATGATTCCCCTATTTCTTCTGTATTCCATTTATAGTCCGACAGAGTTCCTCGGCCGGCTAAAGCACGGCCAGGAGACCACTCCGAGTGCCCTTGGGTATGAAAGTTTATCAAATTCCTGATTTGAATCCGCAGATAATCTAAAACAATCTCTTTTGCGCTTTCGGATGACAGAATTTCTTTTCTCAAACGGTATATCGCTTCGCGGTGCTTGTTCATGACATCATCGTATTCCAGAACATATTTCCTGATATCGAAATTATGGCCTTCGATTCTGGCTTGGGCCTGGGCAATGGCGCTTGAAACAAACCTGTTCTCTATAACGTCATCTTCTCCCACGCCGAGCCGGTCCATAAGATTCTTTAATTTATCTCCTCCAAATATCCTAACCAGCTCGTCCTCTACTGAAACAAAAAATCTTGAAGAACCGGGGTCGCCCTGTCTTCCGGCGCGGCCTCTTAACTGGTCGTCTATCCGCCTTGCTTCATGGCGTTCAGTGCCGATAACATGTAAACCGCCGCCTTCGCGAGCTTTGCTCGCTTCATCAGCCGAAGGCGGATTTCCACCGAGAATAATATCCACGCCTCTTCCTGCCATATTAGTAGCCACCGTAACCGCTCCCTGCCTTCCGGCTTGAGCATGCATTTCGGCTTCCTTCTCATGTTGTTTAGCATTCAAAACATTATGAGAAATACCTTCTCTTTCAAGCATCGCCGACAACAATTCGTTCTTCTCAATTGAAACCGTACCCACGAGAACCGGCTGACCTTTTTCGTGCATTTCTTTTATTTCCCTAACAATTGCCCTGAATTTACCGGCTTCTGTTTTATAAATTCTGTCCGGCAAGTCCTTTCTGACCATCGGCTTGTTTGTCGGAATAACAAAAGAATTTAATTTATATACCTTGTGAAATTCTTCAGCGGATGATTGGGCGGTTCCGGTCATACCTGAAAGCTTTTTATACAAACGGAAATAATTCTGAAAAGTAATTGTCGCCAATGTCTTGGATTCTTTTTCTATTTTTACACCTTCTTTGGCTTCAACGGCCTGATGCAGACCTTCGGACCATCTCCGGCCGGGCATCATGCGCCCTGTAAATTCGTCCACAATTATTACCTCGCCTCCGTCAGCTGACGGATTCACGACATAATCACGGTCGCGTTTAAACAATATCTGGGCTTTCAAGGCCTGCTCCATATGGTGAACGTGCCGGGTACCGCCTTCGTCATATATATTGGTAAGCCCCAAAGTCTTTTCAACTTTTTCTATTCCTTTTTCAGTTATTGAAACAGCTTTTAATTTTTCATCTACGTTATAATCCTCGTTTTCTACAAGACGCGGGACGATTTTTGAAAATGTTTCATATAATTTCCCGGAATCCTCAACCGGCGCGGAAATTATCAAAGGCGTTCTGGCCTCGTCTATTAAAATAGAGTCCACCTCGTCAACAATTGCGAAGTTGTGGCCTTTGGCCTGGGCCATCTGCGCTTCTTCATATGCCATATTGTCGCGGAGATAATCAAAACCAAATTCATTATTCGTGCCGTAAGTAATATCGGCCAAGTATGCCTCCCGTCTTGTGACCGGTTTTAAAAATTCATGGACAATTTTAAAGCTTCCTTCGGTGTCGCGTTCTTTATCTTCGCTCTTGTCGGTATGAGAAAAATCGTACAAATAACTCGCTTCGTGATTGATGCAGCCCGTGGTCAAACCGAGAGCATTGTAAATCTGTCCCATCCAAACCGCATCGCGCCTTGACAGATAATCGTTCACGGTAACAACATGTACACCGGCGCCGGTAATGGCGTTCAAATATGCGGCCAATGTGGCGACCAATGTTTTGCCTTCTCCGGTTTTCATTTCAGAGATATTCCCGCGGTGCAGAGCTATCCCGCCCATCAGCTGAACATCAAAATGACGCTGGCCCAATGTGCGTTTTGACGCCTCCCTGACCGCGGCAAAGGCTTCAGGTAAAATATCGTCCAACGGCTCACCCGGTGAGCCGTTGAGCCGTTGTCTGAATTCAGAGGTCTTTTCCTTTAATTGTGTGTCCGAAAGTTTCTCAAAGTTCTTTTCGAGTAAGTTTATGCGGTCAACTGTGGGTTGTAATGACTTAATATAACGGGCATTTGCGTCCCCGAATATCTTAGATAAAAATGGCATTATCCCGCCATTTTAGCACGGTTTTGAGCAAAAATAAAGACGCTCCATGCCTCACCTGATTTTCCTCACCGGACTCCTCATGGGGCAGTGTATCTGCTCGCTTCTAATTTTTCTGACCGCCCGGAGCCACCTCCGTCAGGCCATGCGGTTCGCTCTTTGAGCGAGCCCGTTCCTGCCACCTCCGGCTCGGTTTCCCAGAAAAATAGCGTCGCTCACAGACACTGCCAACCATTCGTCATAAGTGAGAAAATCAGGCAAGGCCTTTCGCTAAACTACTTATCAACCTCGCCTCGTCAAAGTGACATAAAAACGATGGGGCTGCGCTTAACTTCTGCCTAACATTTTTAATAATTGCTCCTTGGTTACTTCTGGATTTTCAGTATAACCTGGATGTTTGGCATACATCAGTTCTTTAATGGCTTTGGTATCTCCTGGACTTATTGAGTCAAACCACTTTTTTAGAAACTCTGTGGTCTTATTTTCTTTATTAATTTTAGCAGCAAATTCTTCGGGCGATAGCTTGCTTCCTACTGACGCAAATTCAATTGTGTAACCACTTCCTAAAACTTTCTCAAAAATATAGCGAGTTCTTGGTATGTGGTAATCCGAAGTTACAATAACAATATTGTGCCAATCGTTAGGTTCTAAAAAATTCAGTTTACAGAAGTATGCGTTGCCAATTGTGTCTTTTGAAACGTCCTCTTTAAGAATAGCGTCTGCTGAAGTGCCTAAACCAACAGCGTATTCCCTCATTGCTTCGGCTTCGGTTCTGGCTGGTTATTTCTCAAGCCAAAATCCCCATTTCCCAGACATGATAATTCTTAGAGCAACTCCATTATTCAGTAGCTCAATGCCTTTAGTTATTCTAAGTTTTGGTATGTCCGGCAATGAGCCATCTGGCTCTATTCCGCCACCAAGAACAATAATTGCATCTTTAAGATTTTTCATTAAAAAATTTGAACCTCTATTGCCAAACATTATACACAACCAAAACAACCGGCGGAGGGAGCATGCTTTTATAAAATCAGTAGTATTTTAGAAAAGTATGCTCCGCAGCATGCATGGAGGTTGTGTCAGCTATTCTTTAGGCTGCCTTGCCAGATCTGTTCTGCATTCGCGTTTCTACGCTCGGTACTTCCTCGCTCTTCGCTCGGTCGTTTTTTCTTTGAACTTTTTTATCTGGACTTGGAGTTCGTCTTTGACATCGGTAATGGCATTGCGAAGATCTTCATGAGTGCAGGTTGCTCTTAATAATTTGCCCCCAAGAGACAGGTTAACCTCGGCGGAAAAAATATCCCCTGAACGGTGATGTTTGGACGGCATTCCCACCTCAACTTTCGCCTGCCCCTTGTCGTTGCCTATCAAATGGTCCAATCCGCCTATTTTATCTTCTATAAAAATTCGGAGCGGTTCGTCCAGAGTCATGTTTTTTGTAGAAATATCTATTTTCATAATAAAACTATACAACTAATTATTTTTTAATTCAACTTATGCACAAAATTTCTTGTATAGATTTTATTTAAGGCGTAAATTTAAATTAGAAAATGGCAAACGGAAACGGCAACGGCCACAACGGAGAAAAAACCCTTCAACAAGTTCAGGGCAAGAAATATAAATTTTTATTTGTATCGTGGGAAGCGCTCTCCGGCGACTTAGCATGGAAAATACAAAACGAAGGCCATAAAGTAAAATGCTGCATCAAAGATGTAGCGGATGAATATGATGGCTTTATTGAAAAAGTCAGCGATTGGAAAGACCACGTTAAATGGGCGGATGTTGTGATTTTTGACGATGTGGGTTTCGGTAAAGAAGCCGATGCGCTAAGAAAAGAAGGCAAAGCCGTGATAGGCGGAAGCGAATATACCGACAGGCTTGAAGATGACCGCGAATTCGGCCAGGCCGAGATGAAGCGTTTGGGAATGCTGACTCTTCCATCGTGGGATTTTGATGATTATGATAAAGCCCTGCAATTCATAAAAGAAAATCCCGGAAGATATGTCTACAAACCTTCCGGATTTGTTCCCGGCGAATGGAGAGGTTTGTTGTTTGCGGGAAAAGAAGAAGACGGACGCGATCTTTATGAGATTCTCGAGCAAAATAAAAAAATAATCAGCAAAAAAATTAAACAATTCCAGCTTCAAAAATTCGTTTCGGGCGTTGAGGTCGGCGCATCGGCATTTTTCAACGGCAATAAATTCATTACCCCGATCCTGATAGCTTTTGAACACAAAAGATTATTTCCCGGCGAATTGGGACCAATGACCGGTGAGATGGGTACTTCAATGTTCTGGTGCGAATCCAATAAATTGTTCGGTGAAACTACGGGAAAGATGGAAGAAGACCTTCATAAGTCGGGGTATGTGGGATATATAGACATTAACTGTATCGTCAACGGACGCGGTATCTATCCTCTCGAATTTACCTGCCGGTTCGGATATCCGACGATTAATATTCAGCAAGAGGGGGTGCTTTCGGAATGGGGAGAGTTCTTTTACGCATTGGCTCACAAGGAAGACTATGACCTAAAAACAAAAAAGGGGTTCCAGGTAGGAGTGGTTTGCGTTGTTCCGCCATTTCCATCTGAAGATAAGTCCGAATTTGAAATATACAAAGACCTTTCCATACTTTTTAAAAAACAGAACACCGAGGGCGTCCATTTGGGTGACGTAAAAATAACCGACGGAGTATGGAGAGTCGCCGGGGAAAGCGCATATGTGCTCATCGTCACAGGAAGCGGCTCAACCATGGAAGAGGCGAGAAAACAAGCATATTTGAGAATAGAAAATATTATGCTGGTAAATATGTTTTATCGAACCGATATCGGCGCTACGTGGTCAGAAGACAGCGATAAGCTGCAAACTTGGGGCTATTTATATTAAAACATGCTCCACTCGCCCAAGCAGTTCCTGGACTTTTATGTCGAGAATTGAAAAGCCGAAATGCTTCTGAAAAATTGTTCTCAAATCTTCTCTAAGACGCTTTGTATTGGAAATTGATGCAAATTCCTGAATAGTTTCGGGTTCTATAAGCACATAAGCGTTTGCCTCGTCCGCAAAAACATCTTCGTGATAACCCATCTTCTTTAATCCTGTGACAATCTCTTTTACGTTATTATTCAAAAGGCACGCCTTAACCTCATCTCTATAAAAACGATCGACATGAAACGCCCCATGAACAAATTCATGCTTAACGGTTTCCTTAAAATACTCGGCACTTGGAGTTACACCTATAATATATGAATTTGTGTCTGCCTTTTCACACAATTTAAGCAAATTGCGTTCTTTGGTCGTAAGCGGGTCAAATTGGCCGTCTCGGAATGGCTGGAGGACAGAAGCTGGGATATTAAAGCCGTACCAGTCGCGAGTGTATGTGAAGGCTTTATGCTTCTGAGTGTACCAATGGACAAATTCATCGATAGAAAAGGTTTTTCCCTTGAATTCAGGAGACTCATAATACTCCTGGAAGCGCATAAACATTTGAGCCAAATCTTGACGACTGCTTGATTCTATTAGGTAAACAGAGGGCCTTTTCATCTGGCCATAATGGCACAAGAAAATAAGTTTGCAAGTCTTGACCAGATCCCAAAAAATTAATCCTATTTTGTAATTTCTGATCCTGTTTTATATGCACCGAGCTCTGATTCATTAATAATAAATATCGCGCCCCAATCCCGTCCCGATCGAGTAAAATAGTCCCCCGTCATATTAAGCCAGTGCTTGGTCCCATCCGGCCAAACGGCATAAACTTTTTTATCATTCACACCCCTGACATAATTAGCGGTTGTATATGAGTTAAATGTTTTATCTTCAAGTTCAATTGCTTTTGACGAATCTAACTGGCCATATAATTGAACAATTTCCGGCCTTAGATATCTCTTGTATTTTCCTTCAACGACATAAACCTCCGCTTCGCCGGGCCTTTTTATCAATGCGCCATCGGCAACGGGCTGCGCTGATGCATTATCCACGTAACTTATGCCCAAAGAGATTGTTCTCGGAGTTTCTTCGCTGCCAAAATCCGAAGTTTCGATTTCATTGACGGGCATCAAAACGACAGAACTCAACCCGCCCGGGTTTGTGATATATCCCGGATTGTTCAAAACGCCGATCCGCCCCAAGTTATCCGCATACAAAACCCGAAACAAGTAATCGGGGTTATAATTTATTTTTACCGCTTTATCGGAAGGCAGAGAAGAAAGGTTGTATTTGTGCCAATTCGCCTGCCAGGACTTTAAGCTGTAATTGAATGTGTGTGGGGAAGGATGGGATAAAAATGATTGTTCGGGAATTACATGAATATTTTTTAACTCGTTTCTTTGGTAGCCATAGCGCGTATCCGGGAAAACATTGTTTAAATAACCGGCAACTGTCCAGTTTTCAAAGACATTTGAAAACTTTTCTTGATAATTATGTTCCTGAAGAAATTTATTTATTGAATCAATGCCAACCGTCGGACTTTGGAGGGTTTCTTTAAATATTGACTGACCGAATTGTTCCAATAAATACTGCCCGAAAAGAACTACTTGAGCATAATCAGTGGAAACATTAGGCCACTCGGTCAAACTGTCGGAGGAGTTTTCTAAAAACGTGCTTACCCGTCTATCCAAACTTGAGCCGTAAAAATTGTCATTATAACCAAGCAAAGAAACTGAATACTCCGATCTTAATTCGTTAAGCCAAACATCTTCCTGAACTTTTCTTAAAATTTCTTTTTGATTATAGGAGATAAGGTGCTGAAATTCATGCCCTAAAAAAATTTTAGCGAAACTGCCGGCCTGGACGCTTATAAATATCATCTCCCGTTCGTTTGAATTGGCGGCAATTTTTTTAGGATACTCGTTGGTCGTGTCAAAATAACCGCCGTTTCCGGAAACCAAACTTTCCAGAACAATAGTGATCTTTGGGTCATCATCTATTCCCGGATTCGGCTCCGAACCCCAGAATTGAGTTTCTTTCGGATAAATATTGTTTTCAAATTCCTGACCCAGAGCAGATATGTTGTTGTTGAGAATGACTCTTTCGTTTAGATTTAAATTGTTCCAATATCTGTCCTCCACATAAAAGTAGGCGTGTTCCGATGTTTGCCTAAGCGTAGCGCTCAAACTCGTTCTGGAAAACTGGTCATACTTGGAGTTAACGTTGAAAATCACGGACTGGCCTATGGTATCAGCCGAGACGTTAGTAGTTGAAATAAAAAAAGATGCCAACAATACACTGATAATAACTATGTTTTTATAAATCCTGGATTTCACAAATTTTATATAGACCGACATTTATACTACGCTAAAATTTTAGCAATTTTTAGAACAAAAGACAATAAAAATCCCGTCTTAGTGGGATTATTTAATGGCCTTTCTTTTGGTCAATATAATTTCCTTATCGTGCATAGAAACATCTTTAATGGTCAATCTTTGATCCAAAAGAAGATGGTAATTATAGTTACATACGGTCATAAAAAGATCTATAATCTTCGCCATCCTATCCGTCATTGGTTGGCTAATCTTTTTTGTTAACTCAGAAACAAATACGGTAAAGGCTCTTAAATCTTTCGGAAAACAGTAGCCGCCAAATCCACGGTATGAACCGTGATTGATGTCTAGCCAAGCCGGGCCTATCCGAGGATCAGCACCAAGAGCATCCCTAACGTTTTCGTAATTAATATCCAGTCCTTCAGAAGATTCGAGGCCATTACATATGTCGCAGATCATATTTCCAAAACTAACTTTGATAGCTCCGAATACATTTGAAGCATATTTTATCATTTCCGCCTCGGTTGCCGTATGTCTCCTAATTGTATAAGTAGAAGCCATCCAGGGGCTTTGATAATACGATGCCGGCAAAAGATTTAAAACCGCCAAAGCAACATCCCGACTTTTCTCTGTATAACCGACTATCTGCCTAACCGGTTTCAAAAAATCTTCTCGTGCTTGAGACTCCGTAAGAAACTCGGGATTAAATAAAAATTTATGTTGAGGAAATCCCTTTTGAAGACCTTCGGTAGTTCCCGGAGGCACCGTTGACTTAATAACGATTATTTTTTCTCCTTGAATGGACCCGACTACACTCTTAACTATGGAGGTGTTACAACTGCCATTCGGATTAGGCGGAGTAGGAACAGAAACGAAGATTATATCTGCTTTGTTGTAATCATCAAAATAGCCCCTTGCCGGATCTGTGTCATAACAAAACAGTTCAAGATTACGTTTTAATCCTCTTTTTTCTTCAAACCACCACCTTATCGGCTCACCGACCATTCCAACACCAATTACCCCGATTGTTAAGTTTCTGACCGTTTCAGCCACCGAAATTCCTTCTCTATTTCTTTGCTGGACAAATTATATCAGGGTTGATTTTTATTGCAAATTTGGTATAATCAGAGGGTGAAAAAATTCTTAATTTTCTTCTCGGATATTACGATTCTTTATTTTTCCCTGGTATTGACTCTTCTAATCCGGTATCCCGACAATCTCTATGAGAAATATACGGTACACTTATACCCGTTTTCTTTGATTTTCATTTCCTGGCTTTTAGTTTTTTATATTGCTAATCTCTACGAACCAAAGCTGCTAAGAAACAATATCCATTTTTATTCGGCGCTTTTCCGGGCAATTATCATAGCCGCCGCAATTTCCGTGTTGTTTTTCTATGTAATTCCCCTGTATGGAATTACGCCGAAAACAAATCTGTTGATTTTTGTGGCTGTTTTTACGGGACTGGAATTTCTTAGCCGTTCTGTTTCCAATAATATTCTGCAAAAAGGTTTCAAGAAATCAATACTCATCGTGGGGACGAATAATCAGTCCCTTGAACTTGATCTGTTCATAAAAGAAAATCCCCAGTTAGGTTATGAGATTAAGTCCGTCATAGACATAGCTTCGGACAAACTAAAGCACATTGACATGGTAATTAAAGAAGAAAAAATAGACACAATCGTTTTAAGCCCGGAAGCATATCAGGTTCCTGAAATAATAGACATCTTTTACAAGTCTCTTGAGCAAAAGGTTGGTTTCGTAAACCTTGCTTCTTTTTACGAACGCCTGACGGGTATGGTTCCTTTAGGGGCAATCAACCAGATTTGGTTTCTGGAAAATCTGAACGAAGGAAACAAAAGAGCATACGAAATGGCCAAACGCGTCAGCGACTTGGTTTTCGCCGTTGTTCTGGGCCTGTTCAGCTTGCTGTTTTATCCTTTTATCGTTTTTTTGATCAAAATGACTTCGGAAGGACCGGTTTTTTACAAACAGAAAAGGGTCGGCCAGCTTGGTAAAACTTTTGAAATTATTAAATTCAGAACGATGAATAAAGACGCCGAGAAAAACACCGGCGCGATTTGGGCCTCAAACAACGACCCCAGAATAACCAAAGCGGGCGGATTTATGCGTAAAACAAGAATAGATGAGTTGCCCCAATTATGGAACATCCTCAAAGGACAGATGGCATTTATCGGACCGCGGGCAGAGCGGCCGGAGTTTAATGAACAATTAAAAACAGTTCCGTTCTATGAAGAAAGATATCTGATAAAACCGGGGCTGTCCGGCTGGGCCCAGATAAATTTCCGCTACGGTTCTTCCGTGGCCGATGCGGCCGAAAAATTAAAATACGATCTGTACTATATCAAAAACCGCTCTTTGATCTTGGATATTGGAATTGCTCTCAAAACTATCAGGATTATGTTTCAGAGGTCGGGAAAATAATTTTTTTAAAAAATTATCTCAAAATAAAATCGCATTCAATGCGGTTTTATTTTAGTTATCAACAAAAAAATATTTAAAAAATATTTTTTTGTTGTAAAATTAAATTATGCTGCCGACAAAAATATTTTTCACCAAAGGTTCGGGAACGCACAAAGAATATTTAACTTCTTTCGAGCTGGCGTTGCGCGCCGCCGGAGTCGCGCCGTACAATTTAGTTGCGGTATCCAGCATCTACCCGCCGAATGTTAAAAAAATAACCCGCGAAGAAGGAATTAAATTACTGCCGCCGGGTTCGGTGGTTCACGCCGTCATCGCCCGCAATGCCACCAATGAGCCGAACAGGTTGATTTCGGCTTCGATAGGCGTTGCCATTCCGCAAGATCCGAATCAATACGGTTATCTGTCGGAACACCACCCTTTCGGGGAAACAGATGAAAAAGCCGGCGATTACGCGGAAGACCTGGCCGCGCAAATGCTGGCAACCACATTGGGCATAGAGTTTGACCCCGATACCGCATGGGACGAAAGAGAACAAATATTCAAAGCCTCCGAACAAATATTCAAGACGACAAATTACACTCAATCAGCCATCGGCAACAAAGACGGCCTCTGGACAACCGTGGTCGCCGCGGCAATACTAATTGAATAATTTCAGTTTCCAAGGAAGCTTGATTGATTCCCATATTATTTTGCCGGACATTTTTGATTGCCCCTCCCTGCGCTCACTGAACAGAATTGGGTGTTCGATAAATTTAGAGCCAGCCCTGAAAAGCCGATATTTTAATTCCACAAGGAAGGCGTATCCGTTTGAATCTATCTTGTCTAAATTTATTTTTTTCAATGAAGTCACCCGGTAAGCATTAAATCCAGACGTAGCATCCGCAGCAGGAAGACCTAAAATTATTTTTACATAAAGATTAGCAAGCCTGCTTAAAACTCTCCTGAAAAAACTCCAATTTTTAACTCCGCCTCCCCTTATATACCGAGAGCCCATCGCAACATCAGAGTTTTTAAGTTTTTCCAGTAAGGCGGGTACTTCATTAAAATTATGTGAAAAATCGGCGTCCATTGTCACAACATTGTCATATGGTCTTTCAAATATCCACTTGAATCCGTCGATGCTTGAACGCCCATAACCAAAGTTATTTTTTCTTTCCAAAAGAAAAAGGTTTTTAAAACCTGTCTTCATAAACCCGACCAATTCCCGCGTACCGTCGGAAGAATTGTCGTCCACGACTAAAACAGAAATCTCCGGCATTAAACCAAAAATCGAAGGGATCAGATCTTTTAAATTCTCCCTCTCGTTAAGAGTTGGTATTAAAACTATGCTTTGCGAGTAATCGCTCATATATAAACAATGCCGCCGCTAACCAAAAAGGGGTTAAATATAAATAAATATTCGACCAATAGTTATGACCAAAATAATTCCAAATCGGCAAAAACACAAACAACGAATCAACAAACACAAAAATCATCAGCCATTTATGTTTTAGAAGATAGCTAACCGAAGCCAAGGCAAATAACGCCGTCATCGGTAGAAGATATTTAGAAAAAGAAAATGTTAGACTGCCAACCAATATAAAATTAAGAATAATGGCCAAAATTATTTCTTTTCTTAATTTTAAGTCCTTGTTAAACAGCAGGGAAAGGAAGCCCAATACAATTACCAATGGAGAAATCATTATTTTTCTAAAAGACAGGAGAAGGTTGGCGGCAACTCTTAAATATCCCTTAATTCCGACGGTAAAGCTTTCTGCCAAAGGCGGTGGATTACCCGTATCAAAGTTCCCCTGATATGAATTTATTGCTGCGTTATTAATCAAGTGTCCGGTTTGATAATAACTTGCACCCAAATAAGCACCGCCGATAACTATGGCAACTATCGGCCAAATGATTTTCCTGCCATGAGTTTTATTAAACGGATTATTCCAAAAATCTTTGATAAACAAAGGAAAGAGGACCATGGCAAATGGCTTTACGATTCCACCAACTGCCCACGTCACAGGGGTCCACAATTTTTTATTCAAACTCCCGTATATTATCAGGAGAATAAAGAACAGAAGCGCCGCCTCCTGAAATCCCCGCATCATGGTCGTATAAGGATAAGGCGTCAGCAAAAATAAAATTAAAAAATAAATGCCGGCTCGGCGGTTTCCGTAAAATTCTTTCCCGATAAAGTAAGCCAACAGAACAGAAAACAAGGAAAATATTGCCGACATTATAATAATTGAATCGTGAGAACGGGTCAGCCAAAATATAGGAACGGCAAAAAAAGAAAGACCTTGAAACCCGTAAAACGATTTGAAGTCCAATTTGCCGTGAGCCAGTGATTCAGCAAATCCTTCATAGTGAAATCCATCGTCGTTCATAACTGGCGTAGCTATGATAAAGTAAGCCAGCATCACCGCCGCAACAATACCTATTAACAAATATTCCCGTTTAGCCATTTTTAATATTTAGTTTTTTTATAAGGTAAATAAAAGAAATTAGATGTGAAACCGAAAACCACACCGTCACCATAATAACCGACCCCCAAAGTCCATAACTCTTTATTAACCATAGACCCAGTGGAATACCCATGCCAAGAATAACAGAATTTATCAATATTGAAATCTTAACCTTGTTGATTGCCCGCCACATCGGGCCCAAACCCACTCCGATACCATACAAAGCGCCATAAACAATCAGTCCGGCCACATAAGGCACACTCGGCAAAAAACTTTCTCCATAAAATATTTTGAACGCTATGGGAGAAATAACAACCGCGGTAACAGTCAAAAAAATAGAAAGCGCAAGGGAATATAAAGAAACTTTTTTGAAATTTTCAGCTAATTTTTCCTTGTTTTCAATATGCAACTTGGGAAATTCAACATTTAACAGCACCGATACCGGACCAAGCAAACTTAAGGCAAGATTAACATATCCGAAAGCTAGTCTGAAAAAAGAAACTTCGGAAACAGTAACATAAATACCGGTAAGAATAACCGGCAAAGCCATAAATAAGTTGCCCATATTCCTGTCCAAAGCGACCCAGAAAGTAAAACCGAAATATTTTTTTAGACTTATGCTCTTTGCGCTAATAATCAGCCGGCGTAAATCCGGAAAAACAGAATCCTTTATTTTTAAATTTACAAACAACAATGCCGAGGAAATAAATAGTATCAAAGCCCCGACCAGGTGTCCGCTAACCGCTCCTAAAACTCCAAAACCGGCCATAACCAAAACCAAAGACAGGCCGGATCTCAATGATTGGTCGATAACGATTAAATATGTGAGGGATCTGATTCTGCCGGTAACCTGAAAAGCAGAGTACGCGAGAGTAAAGAAAAACGATGACAGAATCACCGCGACAACAATAATTGAAGCATAAATACCAATAACCGAATCACCATATAATCTATCCGCTATGTTCGGCAGAAAAAAACTAAAAACCAACACTATCAGGGCGGCAAAAAAAGTTATCTTGAACATAAAGCCAAGAATATTTTCTGTCTCGGCTTTATCCTTTTGCGCGTAAGATCTGCCCAGTAAACTTGAAACCGCCTCCTGAATTCCCATGCCAATTACCAAAGAAGTTGTAGCCGCTAATCCGAAAGCAAGAGAATAAATACCCAAAAGCTCCGGCTGCAAAAGCCTGGCTAAAAGTATGCCGACCACCGCCTGAACAATTGTCCCCCCAAAACTTCCTATTTGCAAAGTAGCCGTCCGCCGAACAAACTTATGATTAAAAAAATATTGAAACCTTTTCTTAAGATTCATAATAACAGCATACACTTTTTAATTGCCAGATAAAACTCGGTAGGTTTTTTTAGCGGCGGAATATAATTTTGGCACATGAACACGGAAAATTTGACCAAGAAGCATCTCTTTTTCTTTGGAATATATACTCCAAATAGTTTTGCGGGTTTCGATATTTGGCTGCTCTTTTTCAACATAAGAAAGGGTTAGGCGCCGGCAGAAAACTATCGTGCTTAAAATAGAAAACAAGTCGTGTCTCATTTTATGGATAGTTTCAATGGCAATCTTTACTTTAACAGGTGAAGCGAACAGATATTGATTAATCAGGTCGTGGTGGATTTTGTTTGCGTTAGCCAGTTGTATTTGTCTGGTTTCCGGTTCCAGTGTAACGGAACCGGCGCTTTGGCGATATTTTATAAGGATGTTGTCCAGATTTGTAATTTTGTATTTACTGACAAGATTTGAATATAACTTTAAATCTTCGGAGTGAAGATGGTCGTTTGAATATCCAAACTCTGTCATAGCTTGTTTTCTACCCAAAATTCCCGAATGAACAAACGGGTTCTTTAAAAGCAAGACAAATTTAATTTCTTTAAAATCTTTAGGATAATATTTTCGTCCCAGAATTTTTCCATTATCATCAATGATTTCGGCAGCGCAACCAACCAAAACTACGTCCTGATTTCTTTCAAGATAATCATACTGTTCTCTTAAACGATTAGGTAGTGAAACGTCGTCAGAATCCAATACGGCGACATATTTACCCCTCGCAATTTCTAGTGCTTTATTTCTGGAAAGAGCAGGTTTTAAGTTGACCGTATTTTTTAACAAAATCACTCTCGGGTCCTTATCAGCATATCGTCTTACGATTTCAGATGTGTCATCAAGTGAACAGTCGTCAACAACAATGAGCTCAAATTCCTCAAGTGTCTGATTTAAAATACTTAAAATCGCTTCGCCGATGTGCTTAGACGAATTATATGCCGTCATTATAACCGAGATTTTTGGTTCCATTATTTAATATCTTCAAAATTAACAGTTGGGAATACGTCCAAAAAGCTGTTTGGGGTTGCATTATAAATTTTGACATTAGGATACAGCTTAGCGATTTTTTCCGACAATAGTCTGTAGTTTCTGAAAAGTTTCAAACAGCTTTCTATCATATTTTCATAACGAGCTTCTTGATACAAAGGAACTTCGGGTATATCCGAAGAAGATTTTTTAGGTTTATCATAAAAACCCACAAAACCAGCATATGACCTTTTGGCAGGATAAGCCAAAAAATCATGCTCACACCCAAGAAGATAAATGATTTCAAAACCCATATGTACGGCAATAATCAAAGCTAATATGGCAGAATTTTTAGGAAGTGGTATGGGCCTACTTGGATCAATATTAAAACGCAACTTTTCATCCATGTGACCCTGTTGCAGAACATAAAAAATCTGATTTTGTAAAAACAATTTATTTTCTTCAACATATTTTTTGGCTATGCTATTTAAAAACAACTTCGTTTCGGGAACCTGTGATGTGGCAACACTACTGGCCGATAAATCCACGCCCCTTACTTCCGGTCTTTTATTTTGAGCATAACTTGCCAAATCACCAGCCAACAAATACTTGGGACGAATGATTTTATACTGAGGATGTCGCCAAAAATTATTCATTACAAAGGTTTCTTTATTGACCAAGCAGGTTAAGTCCTGGTTATTTATTGATGGTCCATTACCTAAAATGAAGCAAGTTTTACCTTTTTTTGAATCAAGAAGGATGTTGTTTTTTTGTAAAACATCACTTAAGTGCCAAAAATTTTGGTATTCTTGATACCGCTTTTTTATTCTGGAGATTATTTTTTTGGGAGAATAGTTCATGGCTTTTATATTATAATCTGCTCATTTTATATCTTAACCCATGTCGGAGGTATTAAATCCTTTTCGTCCGTGGCCGGGTCAATAAACCATTTTTTAGGGGTAATTACTATTTTTTGAGGATTATTGTTAAGCCAGGCGCCCCACCAGCTAAAAGTGCTGTTGGCAATAATATTGTGTTTGCATGCGCTCATCAACATAAGCTCCTGATAGTCAGCTAGGCTGCCATCAGAAACAAAAGTGGCCGGAAAACGAAACGGGATATTTTGTTTTACCCATTCAATATCGTCAGAAAAAATAAACAACTCAGGCGAAGATACTTTTTCTGATATTAACGCTTCGGCTTTAAGATAATAATCAGATGTGCATGGGTGAAATAAGCGTAAATTTTTTTCCAACAAATAATCACCGCGCCGGATATGAACTGACACGGAATTAGATAGTGTAATTCTATCCAAAAGATCTTGATATTTTTCCCCTTGCGGTTCTTTAAGTGTAAGGTCTTGTCTTATAATACTCTCCGCGGGTTTAAAATATCTTTCACTCTGCCAGTAACCCATAAGATAGGCGTCCTTAGGAGCATTAATAACAGTTTGATCAAAAGTATTTCCACTCTCTTTAATGACAGCGTTTCTGTAGTTGGGGTTTAAGAAAAATAATTTGTTTAATAATTTTATTTTTCCAACTTCTCTTTTGATCGCTACAGCTTTGATCATGTTGAATTTAGAAATATAACCCAAAGCATAGCGACGGCGATTCTCATTTTCACCCGAAAAATCCAAATATAATTCCGTCTCGCGTTCCAGTGCCAAACGACGGCCCAACGCATATTGAAATAAATTATTGCCCATACCCAACGATAATCTTATAATAATCATTCTTCTTAAATTAAGTTATAATACCTTACATTTTTAACCTGTTCTTGAATGGTCAACAAATTAGCTTTTGAGCCAAGGAGGGATTTAACCTGAAGGTACAAACCTGGCTTGAAATTAATGTCCAACCTATCATTCAACAACACTTCCTCCGTCACCAAACTATCCTTATTTTGAATAGTCAGTTTTTCTAAAGGTCTTAATATAAGTTTACGTTTTGGTGTCAGAATTTCCACACCCCATCGGCCCGCCGACTCCCAGTTTGCATGATAGGAAAATAGCGCTCCGTTTTCACTGACCCCCGCTCCGGCATATATGGAAGCTTTCGGATGCCAATCCAGACCTCCAGCCATAAAACATTTTATTTTTTTTGGTTTACCTCCCAAGAAGAACGCCAGATCAATTACATGACTTGAATTTGTCAAAAGCCATTCTTTTTTGACATTAGCAGAGAAAGCCGCCTTTGCTATACGGTCGCTTCGTTCAGTAAAATCAAAAGTAAAAGAAGAAATGCCATCTTGTTTTATAAATTCTTTAGCTTTGATTGTGGATGCATAAAACCGGCGGTTATAAGCAACAAAAACCTCCGCTCCCATTTTCAATGCAATTTTTTGAGTCTTAGTGAGATCGCTCAGATTCATGCCTCCCGGCTTTTCAACAAGGACAGACTTCACACCACGTTGAACAAGAAGGCGAGCTATCGGACCGAGCTGTTCTTCGTTGGTAGCAACAATCGCCACCGACGGTATTTTGTTTGTTTTATTTTCAAGCCATTTATTTAAACCACCCGTTACGACTGGTACCCCGACATCTTTTTCAAAAATTGAAGCGCTTTTTTCGCCTCTACCTATCACCAAAAAGTCCTTTTTCAAGACCTTCAATACTCTGGCGTATTCTTTAGCCATATTTCCAGAACCGATTAGCAATATTTTAGGTGAATGGGTAGTGTTCATATTTTTTTTCTGAATTTTTATTCAAAAAATGTCTTAATGGCTCCAGCAATAATAGGTGTGTTTTTATAGATTCTTCATATGAAGTAAGGGGGCAATCGCCGTTTGTCAAAATATTTTCTACTATTAAAGTTGTTGTTTCGCTTACTAATGGGGTTCTAAATGAAACCTCTTCCCAGCGCCAATTATCCCTTGCATTAGAAGCCCAATATTTGCCCTCCGGTTCCCGTATAATATATCGTATATTGTCATTAGATATATCAATGAGAAGTGGGGCGTTTCCGGAAGTATGACTGGAAAGTTCACAACGACTTCCTTTTTTGAAATTAGCATAAAGAGTTCCATGAATTTCCAAGAAGCCCCTTCTTTTGCTTAATGATATTTTTTTATCCAGATGATGAGTGTCAACAGTATAATCACAATCTCCGGTAAGATAAGAAATCAGGTCGAGAAAATGTACAGCATTGCATGCCAGACCCCATTGGCTGCCAATACCTCGAACAGAAACTACACGGCCAATTAATTGTTCTTTGATCTTTTTATAAATCGGCCTAATTCTTCTGGGTAAATTAACCCAGGCTTTAATTTTTGATTTTGATAAAATATTTTTAACGGCATAATAGTCACTCTTTTTATTAAAAACGATCTTCTCCAGAATGAAATAGCGTACCTGATTTTTTTTCAAAACATCCTTAATAATCTTGGCCCGCACATTAGATGTAGTGGCAAGAATAATCAAGTCAATTTTCTGTCCGGTATCAATTTCTTGAAGATATTTTATCTCATGGCGATACCTTCCTTTTGGCATTTCTTCATATCGCTTTTTGGCAACTGCGAGTGACTGTTCAGATGGATCAACCACGGTTACACTCAGGGGAAATTTGACCCTTTTTAAAGCCTGGAAGTGGCGACTTCCTATTTGACCCGCCCCGATTATGTAAACATTAAACATTCTGTGTTAAACCAATTTTCCTATCGCATCTTTGTTTAAATAATCTTGGGAAGCATAGGTTGTCTTGGTAATTGTTTTAAATCCCTTATATGCAGACATTTTGGGTTGCACTGAATATATTTTATTTCTTTCTCTTGATTCTCTGGGCAATATGACAAACATCTGCTTATCTTCAAGCACCAATTTCTGATCATCGTTAAAGTCAAACAATTCCTCGTGTGTTCTGTCACCGATTCTTTTGTTGGTGGATTTAATTTTAATTTTTTTATTTGAAAAATGTTTATTAACAAAAACACGGGCAAGATCAGCCATTTTAATTGAAGGCATCTTTAAAATAAAAACCTCGCCTCCTTGCATAATTTCAGCCGCTTTTAAGACTAATTTAACCGCCTGGTCTGTTGACATAAAAAATCTGGTTGCATCCCTATCAGTAAGATTTATTTGTCCTTTATTTTCAGCCTGACTTTTCCACAATGGCAAGACTGAGGCTTCTGACCATGCCACATTACCGAACCTTACACACGAAAGCTTTGTTTTTCCTCCGGAAAAATAACCAGTATTCGTCATGAGTTTTTCCATCATTAATTTTGATAAGCCCATCACATTGCCGGGGTTTGCGGCCTTATCGGTTGAAATAGCTATAACCTTTTCAGCACCGTTTTTAAAAGCAGCATCTATAACATTTTGAGAACCTAAAACATTAGTTTTAATAGTCTCGAGAGGATTGTATTCGCACAAGGAAACATGTTTTAAAGCGGCAGTGTGAAAAACTACATCCACATTTTCAAAAGCCAAATCAAGACGGTTGGAGTCCCTAATATCCCCAATGAGTGTTCTGACGTTTTTAGGATGGCCAAGTTTTTCTAACAAGTGATATTGCTTGCTGTCATTTCTTGATAATACCCTAATCTGCCTGGGCTTATATTCCAAAAGTTGTTTGACTATTTCTGAGCCAATAGATCCGGTACCGCCAGTAACTAAAATTATTTTATTTTTAAATTCATTTTTCATAGCTTTTAATGGTGTCAATTAATGTTTTGACTATGTACTTAATGTCCCCCTTTTTCAGACCGATATAAAACGGCAAAGCCAAAGCGGAATGACTTATCTTTTCTGATATCGGGAAATCACCTTTTTTATAGCCGAATCTGTTTTTATAAAAACTGAAAAGATGAATAGACGGCAGATAAGGTTTAGTGCTGACACCCAACCGAGACAACATTGTAATTAATTTATCCCGGTTAATTTTGGCATGGCTTAGAGTAACGACATAAACAAACCATGTATGAGTGTTCTCTGGTGATACTTGGGGTATTTGCACCAATTCTTTGTACGGTTTCAGATATTCATTATACCATCCTGCGATAATCCTGCGTTGTTCTATCATTTTATCCAGCCTTGCCAACTGACTGATACCGAGAGCTGCGCTCACTTCATCCATTCTATAGTTGTATCCCAATCTTTCATGGTCTAGCCACTGCATGTTTTCTGCTCGTCCTTGATTTCTTAAACTCCCGCATAATTTATATATTTTTTCATTATTCGTGGTTATCATTCCGCCTTCACCGGTCGTCATCTGTTTGTTTGGATAAAAAGCAAACACGGCAGTTTCACCGAAAGTTCCGGCCTTTTTCCCTTTATGGGTTGCGCATACAGATTCGCAGGCATCCTCTATAATCTTAAGATTATGTTTTTTGGCAATTTGCATGATTCGGGTCATGTCTGATGTTTGGCCAAAAATATGAACTACTAAAATAGCCTTCGTTTTAGAAGTAATCGCCGCTTCTATTTTATCGGGGTTCATGTTGTATGTCAGAGAATCTATATCCACAAAAACCGGCGTAGCGTTCATGTATAAAATACAATTTGCTGAAGCCACAAAAGAAAAAGGAGATGTAATAACTTCATCTCCTGGTTGTATGTTCGCAGCTATCATAGCCAAATGTAAACCGGCCGTACCACTGGAAACCGTACATGCAAATTTAGTTCCTATTTTTTTAGCAAATTCTTTTTCAAATATTGCATATTTTGGTCCCAAACTTAAAGACCCGGAACTTAAAACCTCCAAAACATGCCGTCTTTCCGTATGAGTGATATGAGGCCTAGCTATTGGGTAATTTTTTATTAATTTTTTCATGAAATAAATTTAATATCCCCTGATTAACTAAAGTAAATTCTTTTTCTCCTACAATTAGTTTAGCCCCGGTATAAGGAGGAAAGAAAAAAGCTCTTACCTTCCGGTCTATTTCTTCTGCAGAATCTTTGGCTAGATCAACTTTTTTCATTTCTTCAAGTTGTTCACCGGTTAAGTGTAGCCCCCCGGAATTTGGAGAGATTTGAATCTCCTCGTTACTTGTAAATAGATTAATTACCTCTTTAAACAGTTCCAACATTTTTTGCTGGCTTTTTGCCTCCAGTGAATAAGCTGTTTCTTTGTCGTGTTCAATTTTAAATTTAGTAACTTTAATTATTGGCCCAACGTCAAACTCCTCCGAATCTATAAAATGAGCACTTACCCCGAAATCATCACGTTTATCAAGAATTGCAGTATTATATCCCGCTCTTCCCTTATAATCCGGAAGTGGTGCTGGATGAAAATTAACGCATCCCCACTTAGGCAATTTGATCAGGCCATTTTTCATTCTTTTCCAAAAAAGATAAGAAATAACTAAATCAACATCTCTGAACATTTCATCACCTGAATCAATAAGTTCATAAATCTCTTTCGGATCGGTATATAACGGTATGCCATGAGACAAAGCGGCATTGGCCAGATTGTTTTCAAATGGTTCATCCACCATTGCAACAACAAGTTTTACGTTAATCCCCCTTTGAAGCAAATACTCAAAAGCACTTACCGCCAAGGGCTTTTTACCCATAAATATCACGTTTTTTATTTCGCGCTCAGACATGTCAGGGCCCTTATTAAAAAGCTGCTTATTTTTAACATGTTTTTTAATAGATGTCATCATTGACTAATTATTTATTTATTGCGCAAAAACACCTTTCTTTTCTAATAAGTTATCTGCTTATTTAATAATTTTGAATCAATTTTAATATTTTCAAGCGTTTTCATCACCCGTTGTCCGGTTTTTCCATCACCCCATGGATTTTTTATTTTTTTTAGAGTTTTAAGATAGGCAGTATCAAACAAAGATTTTTTCATAGCCCTCTTAATTTTATTCCTATCATAACCGACATTTAAAACATTAAGTCCTCTTTGTCGATCTGATTGGCGACCACCAATATTAACTATGGGAACCCCGAAAGAAGCTGATTCTATCATGGCAGCACTAGAATTCCCGACCCAGACGGCCGCTTCCCTCTCAAGAGCTAAAAAATCTTTATGAGGCAAGCTCGGGAAAATATGAAAATTTGGATTTTTGTTTTCCTTATTGATCTCGGATATTATTCTTCTCCCTCCGGCATCAGCATGCGGATAGATAATCACTACGGGCAATTCAAAAGTTTTTATCGCGGATATAATCTCTGCCATTTGGCTTCCGGATTTTTCGTATTCTTCACTTACCGGATGCTGGGTAACTAAAATTACTTTCTTTTTTAGGTCAAGACCAAGGTTTTTAAAAAGTTGCTCTCTGGTCGGCAATTGTTCATTCATAATTACGTCTAAAGCTGGCGCGCCCACAACTTTTATCCGCCAACTTTCCTCGCCCATTTTTTTGATTCGTTCCGCCGCCTCTCTTGTTGCAGGAAAATGCAAATGAGAAAGCTTTGTAATTGCATGTCTGGCAATTTCATCCACAGTAGCGCTTTTATCGCCCCCATGGATTTGACCCGTAGGAATTCCGAGATACAAACAGACCAAAGCAACAGAAATCATCTCTGGCCGATCACCTAGTGTTAGCACAAAATCCGGCCTGTCTTTTTCAAAAAGACTGACCAACTTACTTATCAAAATACTCGCAAACTCAGCCATGGCTTGTTTTTCATCACTTTCAAATACGGCCTTAACTTCAATTATCTCCGGAAATTGTTTTTTAATCTCTTTGATCGTATTACCGAATTCCGGCATCAGATGTATACCGGTTACATATAGTTTTAAATCAAGTTTCTTGCTTTTTTTAATTGCAGCCAAAACAGGAGTCATTAACCCGAAATCTGCTCTCGTACCCGATATGTAAGCTATTTTTTTATTAATCATTTAATTAAATCCCAACTTAACAACTGATCTTTTTGCAAGTTTACTTTCGCTGTTTTTCCGATAATTTTATTCAAAAATTTCGGCTTTATTCCTGTACCCGGTCTTTTTACGGAGACGTCCTCAGCGGTTAACTGTTTTCCGGAGGGTATGTCACGGGCGACAACCAAGCTCTTTCGCGCAACCTCAGCAATTTTTTTCTCGCTGACAAACAACACTTTATTGCCCGTGCCCATAGCGGTTTCAATGCGCCTAACTGAAGAAACCAATTGTTTTAATTCATCAGGCTCAAGAGAAGCCGAATGATCAGGTCCGGGAAAATTTTTATCTAGAGTGAAGTGTTTTTCTATAACTCTTGCGCCGAGAGCTACTGAAGCTACAGTTGCTTCTATTCCGACTGTGTGTTCGGAAAAACCTATAGGTATGTTTTTTAGTTCTCTTTGAAGAGTGGCTATGGCTCTCAGGTTAACTTCTTCAAAGGGTGTCGGATAATTGGTTGTGCAATGCAGAACGATTAGTTTATCATTGCCCGCCTTTTGAATAGTTCTAACTGCTTCTTTTATCTCCGGCAATGCCGACATTCCGGTAGACAAAATAATCGGCAGATTCCATTTTGCAATCTTGGCAAGATAGGGCAAGTTTTCAGTATCAGTTGAACCTACTTTAATCGCTTTCACTCCGAGCTTACGCAAGAAAACGGCATCATCCAAAGAGAACGGAGTAGATAAAAATATCAAACCCTTGCTTTCGGCATATTTTTTTAATTCCTTATGCCATTCTCTGGGCAACATTAACCGCTTCAGCATTTCGTACTGACTTTCTTCTTTCTTTAACCTTTTTTCATTTTTTGCCTGATAGTCGGCTTTGGAAACATTTTTAGCAACCAATGTGTCGGGATTAAAAGTCTGAAATTTTACAGCATCAACACCGGCCAGGACGGCAACATCAATTAGTTTTTTAGCCAATTTTAAATTACCGTTATGATTTACTCCGGCTTCAGCAACAATAAAAACTGGTGATTTTTCGGAAATAGTTTTAGAGCCGATTTTAATCATGGTGAAACAACCTGTCCCGTTTTACTGCTTTTTTCTAAGGCAAATAAAACTTTTAAAAAATGATGATTTTCTTTGAAGGTGAACGGAAAAAGTCTTTTACCCTCAACAGCCTCTAAAAACAACTCTATTTCTTCCTCATACATATCTTCCGTGGTGACATAAAGTTTCTCGTTTCTGCCTTTGTTGAGCCGTATCAACTGGGAATCATTTCTTGATTTATGAATTTTTATTGTGTAATCAAGCCACTCCCACTCAAGCACACCCTTCGAACCGATAATTTTCAATGTTCGGAAAGGTTTTCTAGACAATAAATCAATTACCATTGTAGCACTTACTTTGTTTTTAAAATTTAAAACCGCCGAATAGAAATCATCTGCGCTCATGTCCAAATCAGATAATTTTTTTGTTATACCCAAAATGTTTTTTACCTCGCTTAAATTAAGCGCAAAAGTAAGCCAACCCAATTCAAAGGCAAACATTTCCCTGCAAGCGCCGGTTTCTTTCTTGGAAAAATAGACATTCCTGAAGTCCTCCCATGGATGCCAATCAGGGAGATACTGGCCCATGTGATACTGAAAAGCAAGAATTTTTCCGATAGTTCCTTTTTCCAACAATTCTTTAATTTTCTTGACAGACGGATTAAACCTCCAGCTATTAGACGGGACACCCACAATACCTTTTGGAGTTTTAGTCAGCAGTTTATTATAACCCTTATCTGTTGTCGGATGTTCCACAAAAAAATGCTTTTTGTGTTTAATGGCATAAAGAAAATACTTATCATGAGTATCCGGTGGTGTAGAAATCATGAAGACATCTGGGCTAAAACTTTTTACAGCCAATTTAAAATCATCGCTTGTTTTAATACCATATTCCTCACCAATTGTTTTACAGCGTTCTTTTGAAATATTAAAACCAAAAATATTATCTTTTTTAACACCATTGGCAATAAGGTTTCTAATCCTCCGTTTTCCCATTGAACCTAATCCGATGACTAAGAGTTTTAATTTATTTCGATTCATGTTTTTTTATTTGTTTTTCTATTTTCTTTTTATTCTTATACAAAACTTCAGCCATTACCCATTCTTCCGGCGTATCAAGGTCAGCGGATCGCCATTTGGGACAGACGACCGCCTTGGTCTTGGCAGTGATAACACGACGTTCTTTTCTTAGTGTGGGAATATCAACAATATAGACAAAACAGCCATTCAAAATATATCCTTCCGGCCAAGCCTGCATATTTGTAGATATACCCTCGTTTCCATTAACAATGGTAATGTCTTTATTCTCTTTCATGTGGTAAAAACAAGGATGAGTTGGGCAGACAGTTAATACTGTGGTTGCATTCGTTGACTGCATTAATTTCCAACAATCCATTATGTCCTTTAGTTCACGCAAAGGGGAAGTGGTTTGAAGGATTAACAGATGAGTGGGTTTGTAATTCTGTTCTTTTTCAAGTCGGTCAAGAGTATAGATTATACTATCTATAATCATTGATTTGTCTTGAGCCAGTTTAGCTGGACGCAAAAAGGAAACTTCTGCCCCATGCTCTTTTGCAATTTTTGCTATTTCTTTGGAGTCAGTATCAACTACGATTTTGTCCGCAAGCTTGCATGCTAAAGCCTGCTCAATAGTGTAAGCAATGAGAGGCTTACCGGCAAACTTCTTTATATTTTTGCCCGGTATTCTTTTTGATCCGCCTCGAGCAGGAATATATGCTAATATTTTTGGCTTAAGATTTTTCATATTCCCTTTTTAGTTTAATTAAAACATTTAAATACTTTTTTGAAGCCAATTTTTTAATTTCCTCTAGATTTTGGCTCCTTAATTCAAGCTTTTTAATTACAGGCAGTTTTTCTCTTTTTAAAATAGACTTCATTTCTGGAAGAGCTTTTTTGCCCAAAAAATTTCCCAATCTATCAATAACGCTCACAGGATTACTCAAAACATCTTCACATGAAACAAACATAATTCTTTTTTTATACTTGTGAGGCAAGCACCGGTACGACACCTCATACATGTCGAAGAGTTTTTTGATGGAAAGTATTATCCTATCTATTTCCGAAAGCTTATTCCATTCGGGTAAAAACCAGGGAGCGGAGCCATATTTGCCCTGAATAGGAATTTTGAAAAATTTAGGATCCTTGCCATATCTTTGACCGATACCGCGTTTGTACCATGAAAAAACCAAGTCAACAGGATTTCTCCTGATGCTTATAACCTTCAACTCTGGAAAGGTTTCAAAATATATTCCGATGTACGGCATCAGTTCGTGCATAATGAAAAAACTGAACGGTTTTTCCTGATCATATTCTTTCATTATCTTGTCTATGTCTTTCTCTTTAGAGCGGGCAAGGTATTTTTGATAACGTGGAATATTAAAAATTGATGATTTGTCCGACACTCTGTAGTTAAAATTTCGTCCAGTAAGCATTTCATAACAATGTGTATCAATTTCTAACCTCAAAATCTCTTTTGCGGTATTTCTATCAATTAATCCCAAATTAGCCCACACGGGTATTTGTTCTAATAAACCATACAGTTGAACCGGCTCAATGTGCTCAAACCCGCTCAAAACATTAGCCAATAAAAATTTACCAGCTCTTGCTATGCCCTCAACTAAAAGGAGTTTTTTCGTCAAGGGTTGTCTTTTGCCAAGCCTTATTTTCATATTATTTTTTTCTTATTCAAAGTTTTGATTACCTGATTGATGTTTTTGTTAACAATTGAATCTTCAGTATTTATCTCTATGTCAGGATTTTCAGGGCATTCATATGAACTAGATGAACTGGCTCCTATAAGATTAACGACCAAACCGGCAGCATATTTTCCATAAAGACCCTTAACGTCCCGTTCTTTGCATTTTTCCAAAGAAGCATTAACAAAAAGCTCCACAAAATTGTCCCCTATTAATTTTCTGGCAGTTAGCCGATCTTCTTTAAGGGGTGAAATAACGGGAACTAGAATAAAGTCGTAGTCTCCCATCTTTGATTTTGCCAACTCAGCAATGCGTTTATTGTTTTCCCTGATATCGTCTCTTGAAAAACCCAAATCTTTGCTGATGGTCTTTCTTATTTCGTCACCATCCAACATAAGGACCTTTTTACCCATCTTAGAAAGTTTCCCTGAGAGTGCGGTAGCAATTGTTGTTTTTCCAGAACCGCTTAGTCCAGTAAACCAAACAACCACAGCGTTTTTCACAAAAACTTTTTCACCTCTTTTGATGGCAGTCAGAATTGGTTTTGAAATTTCCGGCCTCATAAACCAACTCGGCGGTATTTTTCCGTTCAAAAACATTTTGCGGGCTTGGGTTCCACTGATATGAAGTTTATCTTTTTCATCATGACGGGAAACATTTTTTTCATGCATATGCTGGTCTAATTTCTTGGAGTAAAAGACTTGGTGGAATTTAACTGGTTTTATTCCAAGATCCGGAAACTTATCAAAAATATCATGAGACGCAGTCGGTTTATAAAAATCACCAACCCCGGTATGATCCCGGCCGACAATAAAATGACTGCACCCGTAGTTCTTCCGGCAAATAGCCGTAAACAAAGCCTCTCTTGGACCGGCATAACGGGAATAGCTTGAGAAAACCGAAAAGATAACGGAATCCTTTGGATAAAAATTTTTCATCATTGTTTCGTATGACCTAATAATATATTTTGCATTAAAGTCCCCCGGTTTTTTCTTGCCTATAATCGGATGAACAAAAAGCCCGTCACCAAATTCCTTTCTTAATGCTTCGAGTTGTATAAACTCGTGGCTGCGGTGAATAACATTCCGGGTGTGAAACCCTATTACCTTTAGCCACCCCTTTTCTTCAATGAGCTTTCTTACCTGAGCGGGAGTTAATTCATACCCTTTTGTCTCGGAATTTCTTTTTTTGATAAACTCTATCTTGCCTCCAATAAAAATGTCTTTCATGTTATTCATCATCTTAACGCCAGGGTGTTTTATACTGTCAGTACCAAATATTTTTTTTATAATCCTCTTTTTATTAAAAGGGTATTTTTGGGCTAAGTGCAATATCGCCATAACCGAATTTTCACTGTCCATAAGGGCAATGGCATCCCCGATTTTAAACTTACAGGACTCTTCTTTGCTTACATCAAGAACAATAGGCAGCGGCCAGATAGTGCCGTTAGCAAGGCGCATTTTGTCGGCAACACTATCCAAATCCTTTTTGATCATAAATCCTTCAAGCGGACTATAAACACCGACACCCATAAGTTCAACGTCCATCTGATGTTCTGGATCAAGTTTAACTTTCTTCAGTGATGCAAGGTATTTTGAACTTGGCATAGAATCGGGTATTAAATTAACCAATTTCCCGCCATGAGGTCTGGTAATCAATGAGTTACCGTCATGCAAATTTACCGCAGGAGATATTGTGTGGCTTATTACCTTTTTAAGTGTAGCTATGGATTCCAAAGGATATTTGCCGATTGCAGTCTCCGCTGCCAACGCAAGTCCTGCAGCTCCATCTAAAATAGTATTCGCTATATCATTTACTTCTGCCCGGGTTGGCTTTTTACTGCTAATCATTGTCTCCAGAAGATTTGTTGCTACAAATACGTCTTTTTTATATTTCTTGGCTGTGTTCATTATCATTTTTTGAGCCATTGGTATGGCTGTAAGGGGTATTTCCTTGCTTAAGTCTCCGCGGTCAATAAGGATAAGGTCAGTTTTCTTAACTATAGCATCCAGGTTTTTCAAGGCGTCAACACATTCAATCTTTGAAATTATTTTCATTGAATTTTTTGTGGCTTTTCTGACAAAATCAATGTCCTCAACACGACGAACAAACGAGACGGCTATATATCCGATTTTTTCTCTCAGACCAATTTTAATCGCCTCAAAATCAACCGGACTTAAAACCGGCAAATTTATTTTATTCCTAAAAACTGATTCGATGACAACAGCCTTGTTGTTGCCGGCGCATCCATCACTGATGGCTTGAGCAGTAATATATCCTCTTGAAGATGTTGAAACATCGCTAACCCTTAAAACCAAACTATTAAAATCAATGTATATCAAATCCCCCGGTTCAAGTTTTTCTGTTATGCCCGACGGTTTAAGGCATAGGCCATTGTCCTTTAAGTCCAATGATGTCTTAGTGTAAATTTTTATGTATTGATTTTCTTTCAGCTGTATTGAGGGTCTTGATAAATCACCAGTCCTGACCTGTGAACCTTGAGTATCGATTATAAACGGCAAGTCGGCCTTTTTAGAAAGCCTGATAAAATCTTTAAGGTAGTCTGTTGTTGAGTGAGACATGTTGACGCGGATAAAATCCACACCCAAGTCCTTCATTTTTTCAAGATGATTTAAACTGTGGGTAGCCGGTCCGACAGTGACAATTATTTTAGGATTATTTACCATAAACGAATTCTTTCCGAGTTAAGTTTATGGTATCAAAAAGTATCAAAAAGTGTCAAACAGAGTTATAACCAAAAACTTCAATGGCCAGTGAATGAATCCATAACCGGCTTAAAGTCTTTGTAATATTCGGATTCGGTTCTAAGCACTTCATAATGAAGTTCTTTTTTACCGGTTAGTCTCGGCTTTACCACGACCCTGTAGATATATTTAAGAAATGGGAATATTTTTGTAATTTTAGATCGTATTGACTTAAGAACGCTTCCGTAAAAGTAACTCCTTTTTGAAACAGGAATGTCTTCGTTGTATACTTTATTAAACTGTTTATGGAGGTAGGCCAAAAATGCTTGTTTCGTAATACCCACAGCGTCCTTAGTGGAAATATTATCTTTTGTGGCTAAGTTTTCAGAAATTACTTTTTCAAACAAAGAATAAGACGAACACCATTCCGAGCTCGTAATCCAATCAAATGTGCCTAAGAGCCCATTATTTTGACCGTGGATTTGCCTCACAAACCCAAGGCAATCTAATATTTTTGACTTACCGTGAATTAAAGACAGAGAATTCGGCAAGATTTCAGATCCAAACGCCTGATCTGATATTTTTTCTGAGCTTTTCCAGTATTCCCTGGTTTGATTTGTTCTATTTACCGAAAAAAATGTCACAAAATAATTATCGTCAAAAAAATTTATAATCCTCTCCGCTCCGGTATTGTTTTCTATTTGCCTTCTTTTATAATCGGCTAGCCTTAAAAGCTCTCCATGCACACCATTCTGTTTTAACCTGAAACTTACCGCGTGTCCACTTGCTGTTGTGTATTCCTGATTAGTTTCCAAAAATTCCGCACATTTAGTTATTGAATCTGGAATCTGATAATCATCATCACCACTGAGACAGGTATACTTTTCCTTAACCTGGGTAAGCAAATAATAATGGGCCTGCCAAATATTATAGGGTGGTAGATAATAATATTTCACATTAATAGTATCTCCAAGTCGCTTGATTTCGTTTTGTATTTTTTCCGATTCTTCTTTTGAGCTTGAGTCGCCAATATAAATGATATGCTGGCATCCAACTGATGCATAGTAGCGAAGTTGTCGTATAACAAAATCAACCCTATTCATTGTGGGGATTATAATACTCGCATTTGTTGAAGTTTGTTCAGCCATAGAATAACCGTATCAGAAAATATCAGCTGATGTCAAAATAAAAAATAAGTCCGTCACTTTATAGCAATTTAGGAATTGACCTGCGCAACAAAAAATGGTATCGTTTGCCGAAAGTTCTTAAACAAAAAGGGTTATCATGTTGAATATCGCTGTTATTGTTCCATCATGGCATTACTGGAAAGATCCTGTGAAACTACAGCCTCTCTGGGAACTTTATTATGCAACTTTTTTGCGTGAGCGTGATCCGGGTGTAAATGTAGATATTATAGACCTACGCGATTGGCCAAAAAGTGAAGAAGTTGATTTGCCGGAAAGAGATCTGTACCTTTACTGGATCAACAAAAGTGCCGATGCGCCCGAAATATATGGTCTTGTCAAAAATACAAAACAAAGATATCCCAATAGTGCCCATATCGCCGGCGGCAATCATGTTGACCGGCTCACAGATGAATGTCTCAATATTTTTGACGCATCAATTATCGGTAGCGGAGAAGAATTATTGTTGCAAGCATTGACAGACTATCGTGCCCACAATCTACAACGAACCTACAAAAGCAACCAAATATTTCATTTCGCATCTTATCCCTTTCCTCAACGAGACTTCCTTCCCGATTTCAAGATTGTTCACGACAAGCATTTCGCTCAATACGGTTCGATTCCCGGAACGAGTGTTTACTTCTCGCGCGGTTGTGTTTTCCACTGCAGTTTCTGTGTATATAACAATCCGAACAGATTTGAGCTTAAGCGGCCCGTTCAGATCACGGCAGAGATCAGATACCTTAAGCAGCGCTACGGTGTGCAGGGAATTAATCTGCGCGACGAGGTGTGTATCCCGGTTAACCGGAAAGAAGCTGTTGCTATGTTTGAAGCCATCGCTGCTGAAAATATTGTCTGGAGAGGGCAGACGATTCCCATGGGATCAGAAGAAATCATCAGACTTGCCCGACAGAGCGGGTGTTTGGAACTCGCTATCGGTGTTGAAAGTGTTGAAACCGACAAAGTGCTTCAGCTGTCCAACAAGCCCTCTACAAGCATTGATGCTAACCGCAGGTTCATTGAATTGTTAAAAAAGCACGGCATTAAAGTTAAGGTCTGCATTATCTTCGGTCTTCCCGGCGAAACCAACCGGGTAGTGGAGAAAACAATCAGGTTTATTGAAGAGGTCAAGCCGGATTTCATGGCGGTTTCGGGTCTGGACGTAGTGCCCGGTTCGGTCTTTCAGAAAAACGCCAAATCTTTAGGCATAAAGAGTATTGAACCGGACCTCTCCAAACATGCGCACTTGATGTATCGTTTCGGCGATGACGAGGAAGTCGGCCTTCCGTTTGAATATGAAAAAATGACTCCTTGGGGTCCGTCGCTCACCCGCGAAGAAATTGCCAACAATATTAAACAAGTTCAGCAGTATCTCAGAGACCATGGAATGGTCTACTGAAACCAAATCAAAAATCCCGCTATTGCGGGATTTATATTTTTAATGATGACCGGCGATTTCTGTGTGCGGGTTCTTGCTTCCATAGAGGTATGCGCCTCGGCGGTTGCACCACCAAACCATTTTTTCATACCATTCTTCCCATGAATCCCACCTAGCATTAGTATTAGCGGAATCTGACTTAGTAGTTCTGTCTATAACATGCCGGTAATTTCCTGATTGAAGTTCTAGTTTCTCTTCCAATCGGGCGGACTGATATATATCCAGAATATTGTAATTTAAAGTTATTTCCAAATCTGTTGTCTGAAACGGTAACTTTATCAGTGACCTATTGAGTCCTACTGCTTCCCTGAAAGGTTCGGGCGAAATATCCGGTCCGGTTACAAAATTCATCATTATCATTTCAGCTTCTTCATAAAATCTTTCCAATTTATTTTCCCGGCACAGTTTAATAAATACATATTCGTCAGGCGGCCACAAAACGTCTAAACACTCCTGAGAGTGATAGAATTCTTCTTGTGTTCCATTTTGAACTCCGTGCGAGAACGTCTCAAAAAAATTAAGAATCTCGGCAAAAACAGGAAATTTTACGGATTTTTTCGGGTCTTCCATAAACGCTTCAAATATATCTTTATAAGACACTCCGTAGATTTCGTGCAAAATCATAATCGGAATCTGAAGAAGTTTATTGAAATAAACAAGAGCTACCGCATAACACAATGTTCGTGTCTTAACCCATTCTTCTCTCGACATTGTGCTTGTTGCAATCACCAGATCTTGATATTCCTCAACACCGCTAACAGATGCACTTTTCTTACCATGAATATTAGTTATCGGCGTCCTGACCATTTCCATACCGTATTTTTCCTGATATTCCGGATCGGCCATTTCTGCATTTGGCAAAATAGAAAGATTGTTAAATTGAATCCGGTCATGCTGACCATCCGAAATAATGTCGGATATTCCCTGTAATACGCTGTCGTAAGTTTCCATCGGCATCGGAATAATATAGTCAGTCATCGTGAAGACACCTTTAGCGCGTAAGCGTTTCTGGTTTGCCTGATATTCTTCAGGTTTCATATTCTCACGCCTGACCGCCTCAAGAGTTTCCCTATTCTTAGATTGAATCGACATTACCGTGGCTTTGTTGAGACCGGCCTGTTCAAGAATTTCCAAAGCTTCCAAAGTATGAGGTTTCGGGTTTTTGGCATTTTGAACGGATATTCCTTCCGGAAAACCGGTTATCCTTTTAACCTCGGCCAAGCTTTTTGCAATTTCTACATCCTGTTTTAAAATTCCATAATTTGCATTCGCAAGAAAAATATACGGAATCTTGTGCTTTCCAAACCACCAAGCCTCTTGCCTGATACAATCAAGTTTGAACGGGCTCACCTTATCTTCAGTAGCTCCGCCCCAATCGCAATAAGTACATTGATAAGGGCAGCCTCTGTCGGTTTCCCACATCGCAATCCATTTCTGATCGGGATATGCCGCCACAAGAGGATCGAACACGCCCGTAAGGTATGGTGAGGGAACTTCAGATAAATCACGCATCCGTTCAAGTTTGGAATTGTGATGAAACAATCCCTTGTTATCAATATAACTAATTGATGGTATCTGGCTTTTATCGGTCAGGCCATCGATGGCCATTCGTTCAAGAATCATTTTAAACACCCTTTCGCCTTCCCCATGAACCGCAATATCTATGCAAGGATGTTCGCGATGAAATTTTTCAGTTATGCCCACTCTTTTCGTCTTTAATTCATCTGATCCGGGATCAGATTTTTTAATTCTTTGAAACTGTTTTTTTCCATCAGGCACATGAGGCCCGCCGACAACGACTAATCGTTCCGGGTAGCGTCTTTTAAACTCTTCAGCTATAGCCATAGAATTTTCAAAATTCCAAACATATAAGCTTAAAACCAAAAGATCAGCACCACTTAATTTTTCTACCGCCTCATTAATCGGCATAAAAGTAAAAAGTGGCAAAAGAAAATTATAGTCCTCGGCATGGGTCAGATGTTTTTTGGCATAGGCTTGAATCATTCCTATAGATTGGGGGAGATAATTCTGACCAGAAAAGCTATTATTAAGCTGAATGGGGCCTATTTTTATCTTATTTTTCGGTTTTGGAATAATTGTGGCCAATGGAGGACTCTCGGTTACAACCTTGAGGGGAATTACTCTTGAACTCATAGCTACTCCCTAATTATTAAGGTTCATGACAATAGTTATACATAAAAACTTACCTTTTGGCAATTCAATAATACTAAATAAAAAGTCGCCCTATTTAGGGCGATTTTATTGTCGGACAAAGAACTGATCATTCTCGTGATATATGTGCCTTATTTCAAACATTGTTTTTTGATTCAATGGTAATTCTACTGCGACAGAATTAGCCAAAACGTCATCCACGGTCAGCATGCCCGGGATAACGGTACTTACACCATCAACGCTTAAACAATAACGCATGGCCAATGTGGCTAATGATTCTTCCGGGCAAACTTCAGATAACAAATGAGCGGCTTTTTGCCAGGCCACTCTTTGTTCCATTGACCAAACCGACCTATGATCCTGCAGACCGAAGTCTAAGTTCATTGTCTTGCCGTTGTCAGTAAGGAAGCCAAAGTTTAGAGGCGTGCGTGCTATAATTCCCACGCTTTGTTCCCCGGCTTGTTTTATGAGGCCGTTATCAACCGCTCTTTGGTCAATCATATTCAGATTAACTTGTATAGAAGTAAATTCTCCATACCATAGCGCTGTCAGACCATGATCAGGATGTTTAACCGAAACACCTAAGGCCCTGATTAGTCCTTGAGTTCGTAATTTTATCAAGGTACCCACAATCTCATCCATGGGCAGGTTTTTAAGATCAGGATTGTGGAGCTGGTAGAGATCAATGTAATCCGTTTCCATGTTCTTTAGGCTTTTTTGAAGTGTGGCAATAATATTTTTTCTCGAAAAATCTTGCGGAGTATGATGCTCCAGAAACCCCACTTTGGTTCCGATAACCACTTTGCCTCGGCGATGTTTAAAGGTCTTTCCTATTAGTTCTTCACTTTTGCCATAAACACCGGCGGTGTCGTAGTAAGTTATTCCTCTATCAAATGCCGACTCCAAGGCTCTCTGTGATTCGTTATCGTCAGTCGGACCATAAGAGGTCGGCCCCGGAGTTACCCCGCCTATTCCCCAGCCGCCAAATCCAATCTCTGATACCATAATTCCGCTTGTTCCAAGCGGTTTATATTTCATGGGTTTTTCTCCTGAATTTTGACAAACAACTGGCCTTTATTCTAACTGTTTATTTGCGTCTGTCAATTAAAAACCCCGCAGAATGCGAGGTGTTATGGAAAATTATTGCGATACCACTCAATTGTTCTTTTAATGCCTTCGTCTAAACCAATTTGTGGCTGCCAGCCATACACATTTTTTGCTTTTGTCGTATCAAGTGTAATGCTAACCGGGATAGTTGGTCCGGTTACATTGTGTGCCACAGAGAGGTCCTTACCCGAGGCAAGGATTGTCTTTGAAATTATATCGTTGACACTTACAGCTTCACCGCAACCGACATTGACTAAATCAAAGTCCTTCTTGTCTGGCTTTGCCAAGACAATCTCTATAAAATCCACCAGATCAGACATACACAGCAGATCTCTTTTTTCCTGGCCCGTTCCCCAGAGCATAATTTCATCGCCATCTTTTGCTGTCATAACCTTAGTAATATTGGCGCCGAACATGTGAGACCTCTCAGGGTCATACTTATCATACGGACCATACATGTTCGAGTGCCGTATTACAAGAAATTTGGTCCGACCAAGACGTGAGTAAAATTCGCACATTTTTTCCAAATAGATTTTTGTCCAACCGGCTCCGAAATATGCAGAGTGCATACCGTCATTAAGATTAACGTCTGTTTCTTTAGCCGGCTTGTCGCCGCCGGAATACACAATTGAACAGCTGAAGAAAATTACATGAGAAATTTTATGATGATGAGCAGAGCGGAAAACAAGAGAGTTCATTATTGCATTATCGGTTATGTGAATTTCCGGATGCTCTTTTATCGTTTTGGATCCTGATGTGGTCGCTGCGGCTTGGATTACTACATCAAAATTTTCATCAAGCAATTTATTGACATCTTTCTTACTGGTCAGGTCAACCTTCCTCAAACTCGAAGTGGGGCTGTAAAATGGATGAGAATTATATGTGCCGACAACTTCTATCTCGCTATTTTTTACTAGTGCTTCAAAAATATTTCTTCCGATAAACCCGCTTGCCCCGCAGATCAAAACCTTTTTCTTTTTCACCGGCTTGCCAACTCCTCTTGAACTGTTCGGCGGCAATGCCCCAGTAAGTATTCGACGCTTTCCTCAAAACTATATTTTGGCTGCCAGCCGGTTTGCTTGGAAAATTTTCCGGAATTTATGATTTGTAGAGTGATGTCTGCGGGTCTAAATAAACTCTTGTCGGCTATAGAGGGAATCGTTCGTCGGGCTTTTATTTTAAGTACTTCCAAAAATTCCCCAACCGTTACCACTGTATTTCCGCCGATATTATAGACCTCTCCGGACTCGCCTTTTTCTATGGCGGCCCAATAAGCACTGGCGCAGTCCCTGGGATCAAGAATCGTTCTGGTAGAATCAAGGTTGCCGTGCCGTAATTCTTTCTGTAAACCAGCTTCAATCCGCGCCACTTGCATTGCGAATGCTGTGGCAAAAAGATCCGCCCGCCTCGGATTGAGATAGGTAGACATGCGAGTAATAATCACGGGCAAGCCAAAACCCTTGAAATAAGAGTACCCCAACGATTCCTGTGCAAATTTGGATACGGCATAGGGATTGTTTGGGTTAATGGGACAGCTTTCATCGATTGGAATGTTCTTGGGATCTACTTGGCCGTATACTTCCGGTGTGCTGCACATTTGGATCCGGGGGTGTATACCGGCGGCCGATCGGATTGCTTCCAACAGATTGGCTGTGCTGATTATATTGTTCTGCAGAGTAAAGACCGGCTTGTCCCAGGACTCTCTTACGTTGGCATAAGAAGCGATGTGGAAAACAATGTCCGGTTTAAGTCCGGCAATCAATTGGTGCGTGACGGTATAATCATCTAAGTCGCAGTCGTGAAGAAACAGTTTGTTTGCAATTTCTTGAATATTTTTTTGAGAGCGAGAGCTATTTGAGCGAAAAGTGCCGTGAAGTTCTACTTCTGGATGGTTATTAACAATATATTCAGCTAAATAACTTGCTCCGGAACCAGAAATTCCTGTAATCAAAACTTTTATGGCTTTCATTTTGTTCCTTATTGACAAGGTGCGGTGTTCTCAATTTGATAACATAAAAGTTTAGATTTGTCCATCAGCTGATTGCGTCGATATTGGAAACAAAAAAAAGAGCCATTCGGCTCTTTTACAAATTTGTAAACTGGTCTCGTCTTATGATTTGAAAACCCTTAATTAATTCGGCTATCCCTTCTTGCAATGAGATCCGTGGTTTGAAGCCGGTAGCTTCGATCTTGGCATTGCTAACGATGTAGTTTCTCTTGTCAGGATCTTCGCCTATTTCTGCTTCATGAAAATAAAATTCAGGTATTTGTTTCTGTATCTCTTGGCACAACTCTTTTTTAGACAAGTTGGCATCGCTTAAGCCGACATTGTAGGTCTGGTTTTTCATTGACTCAAAATTATTCATACAATGGATAAAAGCTCTGGACACATCCCTGACATGAATATAATTTCTCTTAAAGTGCGCTTCAAATAAGGTAACACATCTGTCGGTTACGGCCCGATATACAAAGTCGTTAACCAAAAGGTCCAAACGCATTCTGGGACTTACTCCAAATACGGTGGCTAAGCGCAATACGATTGCGTTACCGCCTTCTAATACCGACCTTTCTGCTTCAACCTTCTGGCGGCCATAAAGAGAAATCGGATTGAGGGGACTCTCTTCTGTGCAGTACATGCTCTCTTGGCCAATGCCGTAACCACTGTTGGTATTCGGAAAAATTATTTTCGTGGTCCATCTTCGAGATACTTCCACCACTCCACCCACATTGGTTGTAATGGATGTCGTGGGATCTTGGTCACAGGCCGGGGCTCCTACTATGGCCGCAAGGGGGAGAACATATTCAATTGGATGGTTTTTAAAGATCCGGTCTATTAATTTCTCATCTCTTGTATCACCTCGAATGATGGCCAGTCTTTTGTTATTGCAACAATCAAGCAGAGAACCCTGTCTGTACATAAAATTATCTAAAACGATAACTTCGTGGCCGGCGCTCAAAAGCATCGGCACCAAAACGGAACCGATATATCCCGCTCCGCCGGTTACAAGAATTCTGCTCATTGAGCCTCCTTGGTAGCGTTTAATACTACACTGGATATAAATTCTATATCCTTTGTTTTAAGTGACGGATTATTGGGCAGAAACAAACCGCAATGATGAATTCTGTCGGCCATAGGAGCGGAAAATTTACCGTATCTTTCATACCAGAAAGGATGCAGACCCAGGTTACCTGCCGAAAACATTCTAGTTTCGATACCTTCTCGACGGCAAGCTTCAATTATCTTTTTTCTTTCAGCAACACTGCTTGCCAACATGCCAAAGGAAATACTGCACACGACCGAATCCGGTTCGTATTTCTGAACACAGAAATACTTGCCAAGAATTGCTTTATAAAGCAGATGATTTTCCATCCGGCGCTTGATAAGCCATTCCATTTTGTCTATTTGTTTAATTCCGAGAAAGGCGTGGTCATCAGTCGGTCTTAAATTAAAACCGTCCAGCACAAATAGGAATGGGTGATGAAAGCTGTCAACCTTATGTTTTGCCAACAGAGCCTCTTTCTTTTCAGTGTCTAAGTCTTTAGTCCAGCCATGGCTTCTAATCATAAGCATTAGATTATAAAGCTCTTCATTGTTGGTTGAGACCAATCCGCCTTCAATGGTTGATATTTGATGGCCGAAGAAAAGTGAAAAACTGCTCATATCGCCGAAGGTGCCAACATGTTGACCGTGATAACTTGAACCCATAGCAGCGCAAGTATCTTCCAATAAGAAAAATCCGTATCGTTTTTTCAGTTCCAGTAATTCGTTCATTTTATGAGGCACACCCAAGACCTGAACCATAATTACCGTACTGGGATTGTGTCTCCGCAAGAGTACTTCAAGATGATTGAGATCCAGTCCAAAAGTATCCGGATCAGCTTCACACATAATTGGTTCCCAACCAAACTGAATAGCCGGAGCTATAGTAGTTACCCAGCCGACACTTGGCACAATAATCATCCTATTGGATAGTCGCCCCAAAGCAGCCAGAGCCGCATACATAAGCAGATTGGCAGAAGAACCCGAATTACAGTAAATTGAATACTTTTGTCCCAGCCAACTGCTCCATTTTGCCTCAAACTCCTTGGTTAAAGGCCCCATAGTTATTCTCGGATTGGTTTTCAACCAATCGGCCAGAGCGCTTAAATCATTAGCATCAATTGTATCTTCAGCCAGATAATATTTTATATGATAGCCGGGATAGTCAGCCAAGCACTCTCCTTATGGAAATTGTTAAAAAGCTTATCTAAATGTATACACAAATAATTGAAAGAAAGCAACATTAAAAAACCACCTGTCAAATGGTGGTTTTAGAACGGTCCCTTAAACTTATTCTCGTAATTGTGGAACTTTTCATCGGATAAATCGGCCGGCTTCAGGCCAAGCTTCTTTTCGGTAACCCGAATAATTGTTTCCGCATTCGGATAATACAGGTCTTCCATAGGCCTGGTTGTCGGACAATGAGTCGGCGCAAAACCGATTCGGGTAACAGGCGATCTCAACGAGCCGAAACAATCTTCCTGCACACGAGCTGCCACTTCGGCGGAAAACCCACAATGAGTCCAGTCACTATCCACGACAATACAGTGGCCGGTTTTCCGTACAGATTGATTCACTGTTGCATCATCAAAGGGTGCAATAGTTCGCACATTTATCAGTTCGGCCAAAATATTGTGTTTCCGCTCCAATACTTTAGCCGCGTCAAGTGCGTCAACGCATGACCAGGAGCTGGCCACTATCGTAACGTCCGACCCGGAACGAAGAATTGAGCACTTGCCCAAAGGAACGGTGTATGGCTCAAAAGGCACTTCGCCTTCCTGCCAAAACAGGAACCGATGTTCCATGCAAATAACAGGATTATCGTCGCGGATAGCGGCGATGAGCATACCTTTAGCATCATATGGCGTAGCCGGCATAATAACTTTTAGTCCGGGAATATGGGCAAAAATACTTTGCAAGCTTTTTGAATGCTGGAATCCCTGTCCCCAACCGCGACCAATCAACACTCTGATGACAATTGGAACGGACAGTTTACCATTGGAACCGTAACGGGCCGAGGCGAGCATATTTACCAACTGGTTGAAAGCCACAAGTAAGAATTCAACACGAATATGAACATTAACCGGACGCAGACCATTGATAGCTGCACCAAGACCAAATCCCATCAAAGCTTCTTCTGATAGGGGCGTACTCAAACAGCGTCCCGGAAATTTTTCCGCTAGTCCCGACGTTGTTCCATTGATGCCTTTGTGGTCTGCGACATCCAGTCCATAAACAAAGACACTTGAATCACGTTCCATTTCTTGCCGGAGAGCTTCGTTAATCGCTTGAGCGTAAGTAATGATACGCTTACTCACCGTATACCCCCCTGTAAAGTTCTTCGGGTCTTGGGAATGGTGCATCTTTTGCTTTTTGGACACTTATAAAAATCTGTTTGTTGACTGCATCTTCAATTGAAACTACTGCATTTTCCTGGTTCTGGTTAATTAGCCTTCGTCGTAAAAGCGCTATTGGATCTTTCGCGAGCCATTGTTCGAACTCATCACATGAACGATATCCCACATCAAAATCTTCATTAACACCGACATGTTCCAAATAACGATAGTAAGGAATAATCGCCAAAGCAGGCATCCTGAAACGTTGAATCTCTGCATAAGCTTTTTTTGCCATAGCATGAATAGTCAAAACATCGGTTTGCTCAAAAGAATCATAGACCAAACAATTATATTGCCTGGCAATTTTTCCCAACGAATCATATCCGCGCCTCACAGATGTGGGTGTGTGGATTGCCAGACCGTTATCTTCGCAGACAAACAGCACCGGTAATTTCCACAAGCAGGCAAGATTCAAGCTTTCCCAAAACACGCCTTCATCTACGGCGCCGTCGCCAAAAAACACAACGGCAATCTTGTCCGTATTCATGTATTTTTCTCTGAATGCTCCGCCGACTGCAACCGGAATAGTTGTTCCGACAACGGCGGATGTCATTATCAGATTGTGATCAGGAGATGCCAAATGCATTGAGCCTGCCTTTCCACCGGCTGGACCTGTAACTTTACCGTACAACTCGGCAAAAAAACCATCTGTTTCTTCCGTGACAGCCAGGTAAAGTGCATGACTACGGTAAGTTCCGTAGAATTTTGCCTTTTCCTTCAGGGCAGTACAAATGCCCGCAACGATTCCTTCTTCTCCTATGGACATATGCATCGGGGTCTTCATTTGATTGTTCGGATATTCTTGCTGAATGGCCCGCTCTGCGGCACGCATTCGGTACATCGATTGGTAAAGTTCAAGCTCTAAATCTTTCTGCATTGTTACCTCCCTTGCAAGATTCCTTGTTGCTCTATTTAACAGAAAAAATTGAAATCAGTCAAGTTGTTCCATATTTATGAAACAAAAAATTAAACCGCCCTTCAGGGCGGATTTTGGTATCACTCTACTGCAAAGTAAGAGACTCTGGATGCTTGCGGATGCCTCTTGAGTCTAATATTATTTAGACCGAACACTTCCTTAAGAGCAATGGTTTCTCCTGGCCAGTTGTGGTCATTTAATTCATCAAAAGCCAAGATACTGCCTCTTACAAGATGTGATCTTATGGCTTCGAGACACTTCTTGGTTGGTCTATACAAATCAAGGTCAAAAAATGCCAAAGCAATAATTGTTTCCGGATTATCTTTTAGATATCGGTCTATTTCTTTAGTGACATCGCCAACCCTGATTTTATATTTTTTTATATAACTAAGCGGGTTGCTTTCCTCGTGGCACTTCATTATCCGGTCTAAGTAATCAGGGTAATTTACGGTGCATGATAAATTTCCCACAGAGACAAGGGGGTTTGAATTTCCATCCTCTGACGACACATGAGGAAATCCTTCGAAAGTGTCAAAGCCAATTATTTGTTTTAACTTGTTGAACGGCTCATAAATTCCTCTTAGGGCTTCAAAAATCGCCAAGTTATTACCCCAACGAGTGCCAAATTCAACAATAATACCCTGAACTTCTATGGCCTGGCGGTAAATAAAATCCACAAACAAAATTCTTGCCAATTCTTTAGAGGTCAGAAAAAGACCCAAATTAGACAATACCTGCTCGTTGGGGATTGGACATTCTCGAAGAAGGGTAACTAATTTTTGAACATTTTGTTTTTCTTTGTTTGTTTCTTTGGTTTCAACATTGATTTTTCTCTCTGCCACTTTAGCTACCTTGTTAATAAAAGAACGAAAACTTGTTTCCATGATTATAATTTAAACCACACCAAAGTCAATAAAAACCCATGTTTGACATGGGTTATAAAACGAGCCACTCACGTATTCTGGCAACAAGCGTGTCCTTGTCTAAGCCAATTCGGGTATGAACATATTCACGCGTACCGTAAGTAAAGCAATCGCTATCTTCAAGAGCGATTCTTTTCAGAGAAACGGTAGACAATCCGGAATCGCAAATGAATTCGCTTATCAGCGAACCAAGGCCGCCGATAGGGCTGTGTTCTTCAAGGGCGACAATCCTTTGACAGCCGGCCAGGACTTCTGCCAGCAAAACAGAATTAAGCGGTTTGATGCGATATACATCAATTACTCCGGCATCAATTCCCAATGAGTTTAATTTATCCGCAACTGCTAAGGCCCTGTGAACCATTAAACCGGTTGAAATAATAATTATATCTTTTCCGCTTCTTATTTTCGCCAAACCTGCGCAAAAACTTTCTTTTTCCGTATAAATTTGAGAGGGACTATCTTTATCAAATCGGATATAAACAGGTCCTTTAATGTTCCCGTAAGCAATTTTAACAAAACGGGATAGGCTAACAGTATCGGATGCGTTAAAGATTGTCATTCCAGAAATTGCCCGCAAAATTGACAGGTCTTGAACGGCATGGTGTGTGGGTCCGGCGTCGCCGTAAGAGTACCCCGCTCCAATCCCCACTAAGGTAACAGGAAGACCCATTAAACCCAGATCAACTTTTATTTGTTCATAACATCTCAAGGTAATGAACGGGGCAATTGCGTGGACAAAAACTTTTTTGCCGCCTAAGGCCAAGCCAGCCGCAACACCTATCAAATTTTGTTCCGCGATTCCGCCGTTAATTATTTGACCAGGTATGGTTTGCTGGAATTTTTTGAAAGTTTGAGCTCCCTGGTCGCCGTATATTAAAACCACATTGCTGTCAGCCGAAGCCAGAAGATATAACTCCTCAAAAAAAGCGTCCCGCAAATCGGTATAATTTTTAGTTTCCATTTTTATCTCCGTCTGCAAGTTCTTGCCGGGCCTTAATGGCCAATTCGCCTTTGGGCGCGCCGTGATGCCAATTAGATTTATTTTCCATGAATGAAATACCTTTACCTTTTATAGTTTCGGCTATAATAGCCGTGGGTCTGTCCGTTGACTGCTTGGCTCTTTCAAAACCAGACAAGATATCTCTGAAACTATGGCCGTCAATTTTTACCGTCTGCCATCCGAATGCTTGCCATTTATTTTCCATCGGCATTGAACCGGAAAAATTTTCCGTAAAATCTGTGGCGCCTATTCTGTTGTTGTCTACGACTGCTACCAAATTGTTTAATTTGGAGTTGCAACCGAATGTTGCTGCCTCCCAAACGGAGCCCTCGTTGCATTCAGCATCACCCAAGATTGCCACTGTCAGAAAATTTTTGTTGTTCATTTTTGCAGACAGTGCAAGACCGCAGGCAACACTTAAGCCATGGCCTAATGATCCGGAAGCGATTTCTATTCCGGGTATCATGTGATCAGGGTGATCGCCGAGCATTGTTCCATTTTTACCGTAGGCTTCCAATTCTTTGGCGTCAAAAAATCCTAAATCTCCAAGAATTACATAGAGAGCCAGCATGGCATGGCCCTTGCTGAATATCAGCCTGTCTCTGTCGGAGTTGTTTTTTGAGAGGGGCGATATGTTCAAAATACCGCCATAGTAAAGAGCGACAAGAATTTCGGTACAGGAAAATGCGCCGCCAAGATGGCCCTTGCCGGCATTGATGCACATTTCCAGGGCTCTGCTTCTGATCCATTTCGCCTTCTTGCTTAATTTGTCTATATTCATTTTGTGGCCTAGTTTTAAAAGATCGCGTGTCGAAATTATACTATGATTTTGAAGTAAATCAAGCTCAGTACCAGATGCCGAGTTTTTTACATTTTTTTGACAAATCACCAAAAGTATTCTATTCTATGGCCAGTTTATTGAAAATAATAACTGAAGGAGAGCTAATTTGAACTTGGGTCTAAGTGGAAAGTACGCATTGGTTACCGGTGGCAGTCACGGGATTGGCCGGGCAATAGCTCTTGCCTTAGCTGCTGAAGGCTGTCACGTGGCTATCTGTGCGAGAAACAAACAAAGGGTTGATGAAGTGGTCAAAGAGATAGAAAACAAAGGTGTTGTTGGCATAGGAATAAGCGCTGACGCAACAAACCCGCAAGATATTGAGCGAGTGGTAAGTATTATAACCGGCACGTGGGGAAAATTGCATATTTTGATAAATAACGTAGGCGGAGGCGGAAGCTGGGGCAGTGAAGATGTTGAGCAAACTTCCGAAAAGGTGTGGCAAGACGTATATGACAAAAACGTTACAGCAGCTATCAGATTTACAATGCGGTGTCTGCCTCTTATGAGAAAAGAAAAATGGGGCAGGGTAGTCACCATATCTTCTATTTGCGGGCGGGAAGCCGGAGGAAGACCATGGTACAGCATGGCAAAGAGCGCGCAGATAAGTTTTATGAAAAGCCTGGCCATCAAACACGACTTGGTAAGAGACGGAATTACGTTCAATAGCGTTGCTCCGGGACAGATAATGATACCGGACACGGGACTGGAAAGAAAACAAAGGGAAAATCCGGAAGAATTCAATAAGTTTGTTCTGGAAAATTTCCCATTAGGGCGACTGGGTTTACCCGAAGAAGTGGCAAGTGTCGTAACATTTATTTGTTCAGACAAAGCCCAACTGCTAAACGGCGCCTCAATAGTGATTGACGGAGGTCAAAGCAAGATTTTATAACACGCATTCAGCGTGTTTTTTTTTGTTAATCTAATTCTTTAAATTAAAGTTTCAATTTTTATAATATTTAAAAAAGGGCTAAAAATCTTAGCCCTCAAAGAATCGACCTCGTAGCTCCACCGTCTAAGGGAATGTAAGTACCGGTGATAAAATTAGCTTGAGCAGAAGCCAGGAAAACAACCAAATTAGCCGCATCTTCATCTGTGCCTTGTCGTCCCATTGGTATTTTGCTTACAACCTCTTTGGTCACAATGGCCCGTGCTTTCTGAATAGCTATTCCGAGAGTTTGCGCGCGGTCGCGAACATCTCTCTCCCAAGTGTCGCAAATAAGCGCATGGGGACCGATAACGTTGACGCAAATTCCTTTAGGCGCCAACTCATTGGATATGCGCTTATTCAGATAATCCATGGCTGATTTGGCAGCGCCATAGTGGGGATTGTTCCATCCCGGCTCATGAGATGTTTTGCTTCCAATATTTATAACTCTCGGCTGTAAAGATTTTTCAAGAAGAGGAACCGCGAATTCGGTAAACCACACCATGCTTAAAGCATTTAACTTGTACGTGTCAATCCATTGTTCCTCGGTTAATCCCCAAAGTTTTAATGGTTTTTCTGTTCCGCCGCCGACATTATTTACCAAAATATCAAGAGAATGAATCTGACTTAAAAAACTCTTAACACTTTCTCGAGAAGTTGCGTCAACGGTTGCCCAGTTTACATTAATATCGGGATACATCTCTTCAATTTCCACACAAACTGTTCTTAACTTAGAAGCATTTCGCGCGCACAAAATTATATTGCACCCTTCTCTGGCTAAAGCGATAGCACATGCCTTGCCGATACCCTGGCTTGAACCGGTAATGAGTGCTGTTCTTCCTTTTAAACCGAGATCCATATTTTTCCTTATTTCAAAGTTCTTGGTGTATATTATGTATTTTTTTGGGCTTCTGTCAATGAAAAAAGGCCCCTAGGCCTTTTTATATAATTCTACAATTTGTCTGGCAATTGCTTCTGCGTTCAATCCATAACAGCCCAACATATACTGGTGGCTACCTGCACGATGGTTGTATTCGTCGGGAACGCCAAGACATTTGAAAATTGGTTTCTTGTTCCCATTACATTCGCAGATTATTCTTGCGATGCTTTCACCCAGTCCGCCAATGATGTTGTGTTCTTCTAGGACAAATACCGCATCTCTGGTTTGAGCTGATTTTTCAACAAGCTCTTTGTCCAAGGGTTTTATTGTGTGTATATTTATCACCTCTGCGCTGACTCCGTGTTGCTCCAAAATATTGCTTGCGGCAACCGCCTCATTTACAATCGTGCCGGTGGCGAATATGGTTATATCGTTGCCAGGCTTAACGACTAACCCCTTGCCGATTTCAAGGCCATATTCTTTTTCGGCGCTCAATTCCCCGCCTTTACCGATGCGCAGATAGGCGGGATGCGATGTTTTTATTAGATATTCTGTAACCAACCGCGCTTCTAATGAATTGGATGGCGAATATATCTGCATATTCGGCAATGCTTTCATGGCCGCAACATCTTCAATCGCATGATGAGTGCATCCGCATGTTGAATAGGCATAGCCAGCGGCCACTCCGACAACCACGACCCCAACATTTTGATAACAAACATCTACCTTAATTTGTTCAAGACACCGCAGCGTCACAAAGGGAGCAATTGAATAAACAAACACTCTGTGGCCGGAAAGAGCAAGTCCGGCAGCAATACCTATCATGTTTTGCTCAGCAATGCCGATATTATAATACTGGCCGGGTAAATTTTTTCTGAAATCATCCAAATGAGCATGGCCCAAATCCCCTGTTAGAAAAACTACTTTGGAATCGGAACACGCAGCCTTGTAAATCGTTTTGACGACCTCAAATCTCATTGCAATCCTCCGTTCAATTCTTTTTTGGCTCTCTCATATTCTTCTTTGGTCGGACATTTGCCGTGCCAGATATGATCATTCTCCATGAACGGAACACCCTTGCCCTTTGTTGTGTGGCAATTTAGTGCAAACGGTTTTTCATGAGACATATTTAGCTGGCCGATAATTTCTGCGAAGCGATGTCCGCAAATGCTTTCCGTATCCCATCCGAAACTTTCTAATTTATCATGTAATCCGGCCAAACTAAGAATTTTGTCGGTCGGTCCGAGTGTCTCAAGGTTGTTATTGTCAATAATGAGAGTTAAGTTGTCCAATTTATGGAATCCGGCAAACATCAAAGCTTCCCAGTTTGAACCTTCCTGAAGCTCACCATCTCCGACCAAAACAAAGACTCTTGACGATCTTTTTGCCTTCTTTGCGGCTAATGCCATCCCGACACCAATCGGCAAGCCATGCCCGAGAGAACCGTTGGTTGTTTCGATTCCAGGCAAAGCGCCACGGGTATTGTGATCTCCGATCAGAGTACCGTCAGTTCCATACTCTTTCAATTTTTCTAATGAAAAATAACCCTTCAAAGCCAAAGTAGCATACAACGCCACACAAGCATGGCCTTTGCTCAAAATAAACTTGTCCCTGTCTTCCAAATCAGGATTTTTGGGGTCAATTTTTAGAATATCCCCAAAATATAATGCTGTTAGTATGTCGACGATGGAAAGAGCGCAGCCAAGATGGGATGATCTTGCTTCAAATATCATATCCAGTATCATGTGGCGAGCCATTCTCGCCTGCTTAGCCATGTGGTTGTTATTTATCACTCCCCCATCCTTGTTTTTAATGTTCAATTGGCGCAAATATATATAACAAAGAACCCGTTGTCAATTTTTTATTGTTGGCTTGACACGTCTACGATACATAGTACAATCTTAATATTGATACTTTAAAATCAACCGAGGAACAGGTTCGTGATCAAGGTCTCTTCAACTTCTTTACCTGGAGTATTGAAAATACACAGAGGATTTCCGTTCAGGGATCACCGCGGGATTTATGCGACAATTTATCAAAGAGAGGATTACTTTAAGAAAGGAATCACGATTGATTTTGTGGAACAGGATTTTTCCTTTTCTAGGAAAAATACCCTAAGGGGTCTCCATGGAGACGACAAAACTTACAAAATGATTTGTTGTCCTTTCGGCGCTTTTTGTTTGGCGGTAGTAAATTATGACCAATTTTCCTGTCATTTTGGCAAATGGGAAATGTTTTTCTTAACCGACGACAATGGTTTACAAATTCTTATTCCGCCGAAACACCTGAATGGCCACCTCGTTTTAAGTAATAAGGGTGCTATTTTTCATTACAACCAATCAGAATATTACAAAGGAGCAGAAAACCAGTGGAGCGTCCGATGGAACGACCCAAGATTTAATATTCCGTGGCCGGTTGTTAATCCGATACTTTCAAACAGAGACAGGGGTGTTTAAACCTACCGCCGGCTGTAAGCTGACGGTAGGTTATTTTTAAAAACTATTATTAAGATTATGATAAATTATCTGGCTTCCAAGCATATCAATGTTAAACGGCACATATAAAAACTTTTTTAATTTTTCTTTTATTTTGGGATGATCCTCCGGTTTCGCAAAAAACAACATAAAACCTCCGCCACCCGCGCCGAGTAGCTTCCCGCCAATAGCTCCCGCTTCCCGTCCGATTTTGTATATTTCGTCTATTTTAGGATTGGAAATTTTTTGAGCCAGCCCACGTTTTATTAACCAATGTTCGTGAAGCAATTTACCGAAATCAATTATGTTCCGATTACTGCATAAAATAGCCACTCCCTCGTCAACCATATTGGTTATCGATTTAAGTTCATTACCGTTATTCTTGGTATTTTTTATCCAATGTTTAGCTATTTTAGAAGCTTGCCGGGTAAAATCAGTAAAAAATAGCATGAGATGACTTTTAAACAATTCCGTTCTTTCTTTGCTTATAGTTATCGGGTAAACTTGAATTTTTTGAGGTCCGCCAAAATCTATACGATTAAGACCGCCGAAGGCGGCAATAGTTTGATCTTGAGAACCAACATTTTCTTTGATTAAATTTTGTTCTATATGAATAGCATCCAGCGCCAATTGGCGTTTTGTTTTTATTTCTCCTTTCAACCCGGATAAAGCATGGACGAGTCCGACAGTAAATGATGAACTAGAGCCCAGGCCGGACATGGCCGGTAAATCACCGTCGTGGTGAATTACCACACCTCCATCAATATTTAAATAGCGAAGCGTTTCCCTTGCCGAAGGGTGTTTTATTTTATTGATATGTTTAACTTCTTCGTGTTTAGAATAAATGATTTTATATTTATGTTTAAAAAACGGCGGCATAGAACGCAAATTGATATAACTATATTTATCAATGGCCATAGACAAGACGGAGCCGCCGTTTTTCTCATACCAAACAGGGTAATCTGTACCACCTCCGAAAAATGAAATTCTAAATGGGGTTCTCGTTATAATCATGGTTCAATTAATCTTAGGTTTAATTGGCCGCCAAACAATATATGAAAGATCCTGATAGAAGCTCCCAGGACAAGTCCTTTGTACTTTTTGAATTTTTATTTTGCCTTCTGTTTGCAAACGGCGCAGATAAGTTAAGTAATTTCTTAAATAATTCCTTTTATAAATAAACTTGATGGACAAAGCATCTAAGGAATCGGTTTTATCGAGCAATTCTTCTACTGGTTCCACGTTTACAAATAAATCTATTTTATTTTTTATGGCAAAATTTATAAAAGATTCATATCCCGTTCCCATTTGCTCCAAAGCGCCAAAAGTCAAAAAAGCGCTATTTTTTTCTATTTTAAATTTTGGATCGGGATGAAACATATCAAAAACATGGCCCGACACGTTCCAGTGATACTGCTTAGACATATGCTCAGCTATTTTTTTGGATGAATCTACCCAGTCTGAACAATGCAATTTTTTTTGCGGAAACAGATCGGCAAGTATCGCCATATTTATCCCCGTTCCACAGCCGAATTCATAAATGTGGTCCACATTTTTAAGGTACTTACCGAATAACCAGTATTTCAAAACCAGTTTCCAGTTCAATTCAAAATTTTCATCCAATGGAGCAATAAAACCATGATCAAACCGGCAATATGTATTATTAATCGGTTTTTTGACATATTTTGGCACCAAAACTGTAGCTTGGAAGTCGTTGGCAACAAAATCTTTAAGCTGAGCAGACCACCTCTTTTGCCAAATCGATTTAGCTTTTTTACCGGCCACAAACAAATCATCCCCATCAATTTTTCTATTTATCTCCCGAATTAATTGAGTCAGTTTCGTAGCAGAAACCAAGCGATAACGAAAATCACTTTTTGTTATTATTTTCCGGCAAACCTCGGGAATATCTTGAACTGTGGTTCCAAAGAAACCGGCAAAATCTTTTAGCTTAAAGTTGCGGATTTTTTCCATGTTAATTTAATTTTTTTAAATTATCAGTATGCAAAAGCCAAGCATAACCACGCCATAAGTCTTTTTTTGTAATTTCATGGAGAATTAAATCTCTGTAAGTTGGCACTTCGTCTTCATGTGTCCAGATCCTGCTTGTTCCATATGTTTTGAATTTAACGGTGGCTATTTTTTCAATATCTTTTGTTTCCAGGAGCCTATTTAACACAAGGTCTTTAGTATAATCACCATCGATAACACCTTCTTTTTCGGTTGACATATTTACCGCTTTACTACTGGTTCCGGGTATGGCTATCCAGCCATCTACCACATCAGCAATGCTTTCTATGTATATAACCTGAAATGGTGCAGGAGTGTTCCTGGAGGGTACGTAATCGGAAACAGCGATACCTGGAACTCCCTCAACAAAACTTTTATTATAATTTGTTCTGTATGTATATAATCTCTTTATTTTTAAAGAGTCAATCTGTTTCATCAAATTAGTTATGGTCATTCTTGCGGGATAGATGTCAGAAAAAAATATTTTTCCGTTGACTATAACGGTAATGCCCAATATTGAAAGTAGGATTATCAGATTATGGGCATATATACCGTAGAATAAATGAAAACTATAACCGACGAAAAGAAACATGCCCACTAAACCCGGGGAATAGGATCTTCCTATTTGGGGCGCTCCCGTTGCTTCCGCCCACATTATCGGGGATAGAGACAAAATAAAAATTGCCGCTCCTCCAACTGCCATATTTGTGTTTTTTGAAACAATTACGGCAAAAACATAAAACACCAGGCAAACGATAAAGATAACGGTGTGAACCGGCGCCATACGAAAAAAAATTCTTGGAACCCACTTCAGGCCTCCGCCACGCGTTTCTTTTGAAACAGTAATCCCCTTTTTAGCAAAATAATCTACATAGAGCCTAAAATGACTCTTGGTTTGAATCTGGCCGACCTTAAAACGGTCAAAGTAGATGCCGAATGATTCTTTAATGTTTGGTAAGGTGAGCAAAACAAAAACAACAGAAAAACCAACTAATATACTCACCACCCACAAGAATCCCAACAAACTTAAAAACAAAAGAAGAAAAAATAATCCTAAAACTGCAAAAAAGGAGACCTGTTTAAATTTCTTTTTGGCATGTTCCAGATAATGTTCAAGGCTAAACTTTTCTCTACCGGAAATCATCTTGTTGAGAAATAAAGGGGCCTGATTTTTATATATCAAAATTACTATTTTTTTGTACGATAGCTTGGCAACCATGAAAACCAGAGAAGCCAAAACCAACGCACACAAACTAAATGCGTAATAATCGTTGGCTTTAATCAAAGAGTAAAGGCCGGAAACAACTCCTTGTCCGGCATATAACTTATATTTTTCGTAAACGACGGCGCTCCAAAACAGTGGCATATACTTAAGGGCAGAGGCAGAAGAAAATTGAGTTAGACACAAAATTCCACCCGCCATTACTAGCCACAAAAACGGGCTCATCAGATTCCCGGTATTTACCTGTTGGATAAAATAAAAAGATAAAAGAGAGAGCACAGTAGTCACATTGTTGTGACTGCCGTTAAGAGATACCTCCCAAAGCCAAAAAGATAAGATCAGGAAGAGGCCCAAAAAAAGTCCAATGGCGGGGTTCCAGTAATTACTGCTTATCAAAAAAATCAGAACCGATGACAGGGCAACCGTGGCTCCGCCTAAAGTCACATAAGCATGGTCAGTTTCTTTGTCTCTTAATATCTTTTGGAATACGGAGATTAATATAACGGAAACATCCCTCATCGCTGTTTTAAACGGACTGACGGTAAATTTATGAATGTCAGACAACCAGCGCCATTTATAAGATTGGGCAGCCGCATGGGCCATAATTTCATTATCGGTATTTGGCCCATGGTACTGAATACGGCGGGTGGCTATAGAGAAAAAAACAGCAAACAATGCCGAGACAAGTACTATTATTTCTAAATTAAAATAATACGACATAGAAGGATTACCAAGTTTTAATTTTGCGTTTAACTTTTTTCTTTAAGCGCTGGTATGTTGCAACAGCCCTTTTTTCTATGCGTGGTGACACTATTCTAAGAAGTTCTTTGCCCATAACTCGGTAGTGTCCGCCAACTTTATTGGCTTGGATAAGTTTGTTTTTTAGAAGCCGCTTCACAGTACTCTTACTAATTTTCAAAAGCGATTGGACTTCGGAGGTTGTATAAACCTCATTCGGATTTATTTCACTCATCTACCTAAGGTATCAAAACGTATCAAAAGGTGTCAATCCCAAGAAGTGGACATCAGATCAAGTTGCCTTTTTGTTGGGTTATGCTATAAAAACGACAGTACTCAGAAACAATGGGTAAAATTGTGGCTAACTGGTTCAGAGACAACTGCGGAATGCGGCTTGAGATGTATGCCAAAATGCTGAAGGACCAGAATCTAAGGGGGAATGTTTTCAAGGCCCTCGATATAATAGAAAAGGGCATAGCAACCGGAGGGAAAATTCTTATTTTTGGCAACGGAGGGTCGGCAGCAGAATCCCAGCATTTTGCGGCTGAATTGGTCTGTCAATTTCAAAAGAAAAGAGTAGCCATACCGGCCATTGCCCTGACTACAGATACTTCTATCCTTACGGCTCAGGGCAACGACCACGGGTTTGATTCCGTTTTTGAAAGGCAAATTGAAGCGCTTTGCCATCCGGGAGATGTGGTAATCGGCTTAACTACAAGCGATGTCTACCACAATGGCCACTCCCGCAATATTTTTAATGCTTTTGGGGCCGCTCACAAGAAAGGAGCTAAAAAAATAGGATTATTCAGCATTAAAACAAAAAACCTTATTAGTATTGGTCTCGTTGATGTGCCAATTCTTATCCCCGCTGAAAACACAGCCCTGATTCAAGAAGCCCACTTGGCTATTATCCACATGCTTTGCGAGAGGATAGAAGAAAATCTGTAAAATCCCCTTCCGGGGATTTTAGTTTAAGTTTCTCTTGCCGATTAAGTAATAATTTTGAGGCAAATGTTTTATTTCGTAATTGATCCAGTCATGGTCCTGGTTATTTTTCATATATTCATCAAAATATTTCACGTTGTCTATCGTTTCAAAGACCGCCTGATATGCTATCAGCACATATTTAGGTTGACCTATTTTTTTCAGAAATTCATCCCGCAACTCAACCGGAGATTCACTTAGAGACCAGGTGGCTATAAAAATATCGGGATTTGAATCATCCAGCTTTTCTGTCTGGCTGATAAAATTAAAATTTCCGTCTGTATTGCTCGAGTGCAGGTAATATTTTTGAAGTGATAAAAACTCAGGTATATCAAAAATCGTATATTTCTCCCTAAATCCTAAATTATTAACAAGCTTGGCCATGCAACCGTAACCTCCGCCAAATTCCACTATTTTACCGGCTTGCTTTATATCAATTGGAATGTAATCAATCAGCCGTGACAAATTGTAGGCAGTGTTTATAAAGTTACCACTGCTTTTCTTCCAATATTTATACTTCGGAGGATTACCGACCCAAGTTTCCGTTATTGCCGGCGACCATTTATCCCAATTATAGTTAAGCAGATAATCAAATTCGGGTTTACGAGCTCCGGCGGACATTGTTTCAATAACAGGATCCCATCTCAAAAAATTTCTCAGGTCTTTTTTCAATATATACCGCCTGATGTCTTGCCGGTATTTGTCCCACAAACTTGTGCATTCGGCTCTTTGATTATCAATATTTTTTATAGAATTAAACAGTTCGGTTCTATATATTCTTTGATCTGGGGTTTCTTTTTTTAATTTCACGCTCAGTTCTTCCAGATTACTCTTTATTATTTTGAGTGCTTCTATTCTGCGTCCGATACTGATTGACTTGTTTTTTATTTTATTTGCCAGATTTATAATCTGCTTCGGAAGAATTTTTTTACAAAATTCTTTTAAAAAAAGTTTCTTTCTCATATGTTTAGGCAATTTCTTTATCTTTAATATGGTAGCTTTTGTACAGGTAGGAATCCTGGTTTTTTATCAACTCAGACGGTGCGCCTGATTCAATAAGTTTCCCGTTATCTATAACAATAATTCTGTCAGAACTCATTACGGTTGTTAAGCGATGAGCAATTACCAAGACCGTAACTTTTCCTTTCAGATTATTTATTGATTTTTGAATCAATGCCTCCGATTCGTTATCTATGGAGCTTGTTGCTTCATCAAGAATTAAGACAGAGGATTTTTTAGCCAAAACCCTTGCCAGGGCAATGCGCTGTCTTTGACCTCCGGATAATTTAATACCTCGTTCTCCAACCTGTGTTTCAAATTTATTCGGCAACCCCTGGATAAAATCATAAATATTCGCCATCTTTGAAGCATTCTCTATGCTCTCACGGGAAATACTTTCATCATAAAAGCGAATATTGGCCTCAATAGTGTCGTTGAGAAGGAAAACATCCTGTGAAACATATCCTATGTTTTTTCGCCAAGCATCCAGTTTGATGGAATTAATGTCAACTTCATCAATTTTGACAACTCCGCTCTGGGGTTTTAATAGCTGCAAAAAAATATCAACCAAGGTGGTCTTTCCGGCGCCGGAAGGTCCGATTATGCCGATCATCTCGCCCTTTTGGATTGTAAAATTAATATCCGACAAAGTGTTTGATTCCATATTCGGATAAGCAAAACCAACATCCTGAATACTTATTTCTTGTTCAAATTTGAACGGTTCAGTACCGGGTGTATTTTCTTTGTACTGCTGAACCTCTTTTTGATAGCTAAGCATCGTTTCCAGATAAGTAAACAAAGAGTTGATACCGTCCAGCTTGCCCTGGATTCCTTGAATATAGGAATACATTTTTTGGATAAGGTAAATTATTACCGCAAAAGAAGCAATATTAAAATCAGGGGATTTAAAAGAATAAGCAAATATTATAGAGATGAAGAGGAGGGAGACCGGCTCAAATAGTGTGCCTTGAAAACTGCTTATCAAAGATGTTTTAATGCGGGCTTTTCGTAATTCTTCAAAATAAAAATAGCCCCTTTTGACCAATGACGGCTCAACGGCAAAAGCTTTTATTGTTTTAATGCCGATCAAACTCTCATTGATAAGATGACCTAGTTTTTTACCGGTAAGATTTGCGTGTTTGGCAAGTTTCCTTGTCTTAAAGAAAAGGGGTTTTAAAACCACGAGGATAAGCGCCCCTCCCACCAAAGACATAAGGGTTATGGAAACTGACAATTTAAAAGCAATGGCAGCGTACGTTATTAAACTTGCAACCCTAAGCATTAATTCACTGATGGCTCTGAGTATATTTGATCCGGCGGCAACGTCGTTAGAAATTACCCTGTCAAGATATCCGACCCTTTGGTTCATAAGAAATGTCCAGTCAGCTTCAAGGGTTTTTTTAAACAACATAGAGCTGATGTTGCGGTCATACTGTGCAGAAATTTTATCGCTAAGATGAATGGTCAGAATCGTTATTACGGCCTTCCCGATAAAAAACGAGACCATTAAAACCAAAAGGATGGGCAAATTATAACTTAGATGGAGAAAAGAGAAAATTTTTGCAACAAGCTGATAAAAAACATTAGAGGTGCCGGTACTGTTTTGCTGGGTAACAAAAGCAAAAAGCGGTATCAGCATGCTAATGCCCAGACCGCCCAGAAGACTGCTGACAAACCCCAATAAAGTTGTGACTAAAATCCGCCACCTATATTGCCAATAGGCACGCTTAAAAACCACGAAAACTCTGTGGATTTTTTTTATGTTTTGGAAATGTGTTGCGGTTAATTCCTTGAACATAACCCCTAAAAGATACCAATTTTCTCGAATTTGCGCAATAAGGAGGTGTCAAAAGGGGTCAAAAGAGGTTATTTTATAATAAAATTAAAACCGCCTTAAGCGGTTTTTCTGTTTCTTTCCTTTGAGACATACCAGTCAATTGTTTTTATCAGCCCCCGGTTGAAGTCCGTCCGGGCTTTAAATCCAAATTCTTTAGCAGCCCGGGAAACATCCATGCATCGCCGGGGCTGACCATCCGGTTTAGACTTATCCCAACTCACCTTACCTTCAAATTTCATCAGCCCGCAGATAATTTCAACCAGGTCTTTTATTTTAATTTCACGACCGGCCCCAAGATTTACCGGCTCTGGTTTATCATATCTTTCTGTAGCCAAAACTATACCCTCGGCAGCATCCTCAACATATAAAAACTCTCTGGACGCACTTCCGCTGCCCCAGACATCAATATGTTTTTTATTTAGCTTTTTAGCCTCAGCCGCCTTTCTAATAAGAGCCGGGATCACATGGGAACTCTTCGGATCAAAGTTGTCTCCCGGGCCGTATAAATTTACCGGCAAAAGATATATGGCATTAAAGCCGTATTGCTGGCGATAGGATTGAGCTTGGACTAAAAGAACTTTTTTGGCTAATCCATAAGGAGCATTTGTCTCTTCCGGATAACCGTTCCAAAGGTCTGATTCCTTAAAAGGTACAGGGGTAAACTTGGGATAAGCACATACCGTGCCGATTGCCACAAATTTTTCTACCCCAGACAAACGTGCCGCTTCCAAAAGCTGCACTCCCATCATAATATTGTCATAAAGCAACTCGCCCGGTTTTTCCCTGTTAAGACCTATGCCACCCACATTTCCGGCAAGATGAATAACTATATTCCGGCCACTTGCCGCTTTCATGCAATTTTCCCATTTACGAAGATCCAGACTCTCCGAGCGGGGAATGAATATGTTTTTTTCAGGCACGCCTTTTTTCAGCAACTTTTTAATAACAAAGCTGCCCAAAAATCCAGATCCGCCGGTAACTAAAAACTTTTTATTTTTAAATTTTGTATCCATTAGACCCGCTTGTTAAGATGCCCGATAGTTTAATTATTTACTACATTTACTATTTAATGTAAAGTGTGTATATCAAAACGACCTGAAATTAATTTCTCCTGAATGCTTATACTTCAAATCAATACTGTTGATGCCCGAGGGGGGGCAGCGCAAGTCGCTTTTAACCTCAAAAGAGAACTTGAAAAGAAGGGGCACCAAAGCCCCATGTTTGTCGGCAGAAAATATTCTGACAACCCAGACGTTTTTGTTCTTAATGATATTTTGTCTTTCTCCGGCAAAGTGCGCAGAAAACTTGCCTACTGGCTTGCCAACGATATTGATGTTTTCAATTCTGACCATATTTTAAAAACAGAACAGTTCAAAAAGGCTGATATTATCCATTGCCATAATCTTCACGGTAATTATTTTAATCTCGGGACTTTAGCAAAAATTTCACGCATCAAACCGGTAATCTGGACTTTTCACGATATGTGGCCTATAACCGCCCATTGCGCTCATGCTTTTGACGGTGCTCTGAAAGAAAACGGATTTTTTACTTGTCCAAGTTTGGATATTTATCCCTCTATCTCCTGGCATAACGAAAAATATTTAGAAAAAAGAAAGAGTAAAATCTATAAAAACTCCAACCTTCACATAGCAATCCCGTCCAAATGGTTAGCCGATAAAGTAAGACAAGGTGTCCTTAAAGATAAGCCGTTATCCATAATATACAATGGTATTGATAACTCGGTATTTAGGCTGTATGACAAGCAAGAATCCCGCCAATCCTTAGGCCTTCCGGCCGATAAACGTATTGTCCTCATTGTGGCCAAAAGGGGGGCTTCTAATCCGTGGAAGGGGGGCAACTATGCCCAAGAGGCCATGAGAGCGTTTAAGGACAATCCTGGAGCCTTTTTCGTTGATTTAGGCGGTAATACCGACGAAACCAACGACGGGGTCAGAACGATAGGTTACACAAGCAACCAGACAACATTGGCAAAATATTACTCTGCGGCTGATATCCTTTTATACCCTTCTATCGCCGACAACTGTCCGCTAGTAGTTCTTGAGGCTATGGCCTGTGGATTACCGGCTGTTTCATTTAACACCGGTGGCATACCGGAACTCGTTGACCATCAAAAAACAGGCTATGTGGCCCGCTATAAAGATACTGAAGACCTCCTGGTCGGAATTCAATGGTTACTTTCCCGCTCACCCGCTGAATATTCCGTCATGAGTGAGGCTCTTATTACTAAAGCACGCTCCGGTTTTAGCCTGCACACAATGACCGAAAAATATCTGGAACTCTATAAATCTCTGCTAAAATAAAAGCTTATCTGACTTTTTTTAAATATCCGTTTGGGTTCCAGGTAAGAAGAAGTTTTTCTCTGCTTTTATCTATTTCAAACTCTTTATTGTTTTTAAAAAATTCATAGATAGCTTCCATGGGGCCGGGTACCTCTTCCGCCTTTACGGGGTGGCCGTTGAGATTGCTGTCTTCTACTATCATGTAGCTTCCTTTGCTTACCAACGGTCCGTATATATTCATTTCCCGAAGCACATGTTCGCAAGTATGAAGCGAGTCCAGTATCACTAATATTTTTTCTCCAGGATTAATGTGTTCTTTTACCTTCGCGACAACCTGAGGGTCTGTGGATGACCCTGACAAATATTTAATCCTATCGTGTTCAGGCAAACCGGGCTGTTTGCGAATATCAACCGTGATTACTCGACCCTTATTTAAAAGGTCGCAAATAGATGCAAGAAACAAAGCACTCCCGCCATGCGAAGTCCCGCATTCAATAATAACGTCTGGCTTTTGTTCAAATAATATTTCCTGATAAATCCAACAGTCCAACGGACATTTCGTAACACGCGTACCTAACCATTTCATGTCGCCCCAAGCCTTCCCAAAATGATAAGAGTTGTAATAAAGACGATGAAAGGAATCTATAATCTCTGTTTCAGTCTTAGGCGAAACATTTATGCGCCGATGGATGAGATTGCGTATCGTCTTGAGTTCTTCTTTTATTGATTGAAATATTTTGGGCATGAGACGGTATTGTTTTTGAAAGTTTAACAAGACCATAATTAATGTCAATTACATTAAATACCGGATATTTTATTTAAAATGTTTCCAGCTAAAATACTTGATTTAAGCTGGTCTTGATATTGTTTGTAACCATTTTCAGCTATTTTTTCCGCTACAGGATAATTATTTTTAGCCCACAATATCTTCTCGGCCAGAGAATTAGCATCAGCGGGGCTACAAGCCAAACATGTCTCACCTGGGGCTAAAAGCTCCAGTACGCCAATATTTGAAGCGGTCAAATACGGCAACTTCATGGCCAAGCTTTCATAGGCCTTGTGAGGTATTGTTCTGGAAAGACGATCATGATTGGAAAGCTGGCCCAACGAAAGATGACACCTCTGCATTGTTGTTCTCAGGGTATCATAAGAAACATAATCTGTTATCAATTCCAGATTAGCGGGCTTTAATTCCTCTGCAAGTTTTTTAACTTTCTTCAGAAGAATACCGCTGCCTATTACGATAAATTTAATATTTTTATCTTCCAAAATCTTAGCCGCTTTTATCGCATACTCCACGCCGGATTCCGGCATGAATGCGCCTCTGAACAAAACCGTGAAGCTGTCGTATTTTGGCAATGCCGGATTATAAAAAAACTTGTTCTCATCAACACCAATCCAGCTTTTGTATATTTTCTTTCCGGAAATCTTAAATATCTTTTTAAAAAAATCTGCCTGATGATCCGTTTCAACAATAACCAAATTAGCTAAATGCACAGCCACAAAATCAATAAACCAATAATAAACGGCCTTCACCGAAAACCTTGAAGCTAGCTCCCTTGAAATTATCATCCTCTCATACACCGAGAGAGCAGCATTGTAAATAATTTTTTTACGGCAAAAAGGACGGAAAAGGGCGACTAAAACAGGGCTATCATACCCAATCATCACAGCATCAATATCGCCTGAATTGTGCAAATAAAAAGACACTGTCTTGATAAGCCCTCGGATTCCGCCACCTTTGACATAAAATCCGACAACCTCCACCCCATTTTCACTCAGCCCCTTTATGCATGCTGAATTAAGAGAATAGTCCAGCCGCGTATTGCTTATGTAGATTATTTTATTTATCATAACGATTTTTTAAACAAGTGCCTGAAACATTCAAGGAGAGTACTTAAACCATACCAAATACTTCTTCTTAAATTTATACTTGAGGCTTCTGGAAAATATCTGACAGGAACCGGTATTTCACCGATAGCGTAGCCGGCTTCAATAATCTTAAAAAGCATCTGCGTATCAAAAACAAAATCATCTGAAAATTTTCTATAACCGACCCGCTCTAAAACTTCACGCCGATAAGCACGCATACCAGTGTGCCATTCTGAAAGATTCTGGCCGCTAACCACGTTTTCAACTAAGGTCAAAAACCGATTCGAAATGTATTTGTAAAACGGCATTCCGCCAGCCAGGGCTTCCTTACGGCTTCGGATCCGGGATCCAAGCATAACATCAAAATAACCATTACCGATAAATTCCACAAAATAATTAATTAGTTTCGGATCGTATTGATAATCCGGATGCAACATGATGATAATATCTCCCCCTTTTGCAATAGCCGCATCGTAGCAAGTTTTTTGATTGGCGCCGTAACCCTTATTTTGATTATGCCGATAAACTGTCAGATTTAGTTTTCGTGCTATTTCTAAGGTGTTATCGTTACTTTTGTCGTCCACCAATATTATTTCGTCGGTCAAATTTAACGGAATGTCCTTGATCGTTTTTTCCAAAGTAACACCCGCATTATATGCCGGCAAAACAACTATTATTTTTAATTCTTTATACATTTTATTAATGTTTTTTTTCTAACAGAAAGTATCTGTCAAGAAAGGGATAAATCCCTATTAAACCTATCAGCAAATAAAACATCAGATAAGGGGTATTATATCTGGGTATAGCATCAAGGGCGGTAATAATTAAATAATTATAAAATAAATAAAACAGAGACAACCAAAACACAAGCCTGAAGGTTTTTTGTTTAAGAAAAACAAATCTTACAATACCATTCAGAAACAATAAATAGAGACCTGTATAAAATCCCGCTCTTAAATATTTATTATAAGAACCGGCATAAGTATGCTCCACGAAAACTAGTTTTACAAACTCTATTCCGTTCCCCAATAAATATTTGTCAAAATTCTTTATTATCGTCTTAATATTCTTATTTCTCATACCAACAGCCTGCTGAGGATTGGAAACTTGTTGATAATAATCATCATATAAGTTCTTAAACTCGTATTTATCCAGAAAACTATCCGACCCTCCGCCTTTGACACTCCTTTTTAGCCATGATGATAAATATTGAGCTGTTTCTTTATATGACAATTCAGTTCTGACAGCCCGGTAATATATTAACTGTCCCTGTCTGCCCTCTGTAATAGAAAGACTGCCACTTTGAGAATAAACATAAGTTATCCAACCGCCAATTAATAGAACAAAAAATAAAAAGCCGATTGCGCTTTTTTTAATATCTATATTTTTAAAAACCCGGCTGCTTCTTGTGAAAAATAAATAAACTGCAAAAAACAGAAACGGAAACAATAAAATTTGAGTTCTGACTAATGCCGAATATCCTAAAACAGTCCCGAGAGCTACATAATAAAAAACGTCGGCCTTTTCGGTTTTAATTATTTTAATCAATAGCCAGAAAGAAAAAGCCAGCAAAAAAGTAAATACGAGTTCCGTTGTCAATTCAACCGAATAGTAACCCATATACGGTACGAGAACAGACAAAATTCCGGCTAATAAACCAAACTTTTTTTGCCCATAAACAGAAAAGGTCAAATATATAAAATAACCAACAAAAGCCAGTAGGATTAATTGAACAAGCCTAACTGCCACAAAGTTAAAAAGGCCAAATATTTTATATATCGCAAAAAGAAAAAAAGGGTAGCCCGGTTCTCTAAAATTATCAAAACCCGACTCCCCCATAGTATAAACACCTCTTGAAATCAAATTTTGTGCATAATTATTGTATTGTCCGGCATCTCCTGTTGGTTCTTGACTATGAGTTAAACCAAAAACACCAAAACTTACCACAGCAAAGGAAAGGATTATAAAAAAAGCAACGAGAGATGATTTTATGGAAAATTTCATTTCTTAAGTGTTTCTAATTCCTGTCGCCAATGATATCCTCCCCAGTGTTTATATTTACCGGTAAGTTCCGGGTCTTCAAAACCTGGATGGCATCCTAATTCTACAACCTTATCAGAATACTTGTTTTGCAGATTTTTTGCCATAACCAGGTCATCCGGACCCAGGTTACCGGCATTCATGAATCCGACAAAAAAATCGTTATGTCCGAGACCGGCCCTTGAAATTTTATTTTTTGCCATCCAAGATAAAAAATTCAAAAACACCAATTGAGTTTTTCTGAACAAACCACCTCTTGAAGTTAATGGCTCTCTGACTATCCGGATATACGGGATTCCATATTTTTTAGCCAAAGAAATAATAATGTCGAAAATGCCGGGAAGCAAATGAAGATGCTGGTGGCTGTTGATGAATTGCGGTTTAATACCCGCCCCCAAAATCTTCCGAATTTGGGCTTCACACTCTTTTTCTATTTCATTTTTTTTAATTAAGCATAGGAGATACCTGACAAAAAATGTCTTATAATTTTTAGGTGACTTGATTTGTGTGAGAGATTTTTCCTCAACCAGAACTAAATGAATGCCGATATTGGAACTCGGAGCATCTTTAATCCTCTGAACAGCGTCATCAAACGCTTCTCCATTAGCCATCAAGGAAGCGCCATTAATCAATCTGTTTTTAAACGCAAAAAAAATGCCTTCATTAACAACCGGGGCAAGCCCCAGATCATCTGCCACGATAAAAATATTCTGTTTAGAACGAGTGGATTCCATAGGGAGTTTCTTTTATGTTTTCCCCATCAATATTCAATGTTTCCGAAACAATATAAAGAGGCCTGCCTTTAACTTCATTAAACATTTTATACATGTATTCACCCACGATTCCCAGAATTATCAGCTGGATACTCCCCAGGAACAAAACAGCTAAAATTATAGTGGCATAACCGGCGGCCAGCGGATTAGGGTTTAAATAGTAATCAGCAACGACGTAAATAGAAAAAACAATACTGACAACCAAAACAAACAACCCTATCCAGAAAGCCAACCTCAAAGGAAAAGCCGAAAAAGATGTAATTCCACTCAAAACCAATTTCGTTAATCTCCTGATATCATATTTCGGCTTGCCGGCGCGTCTTGATTCAACAACATAAGGCACATACTTCTTTTTAAACCCTATCCACTGGATCATGCCCCTTAAATATCTTTCTCTCTCCGGCAGTTTTTTAAGCGCGTTGACCACCGGTCTTTTATACAAAGCAAAATCGGAAACATTCTTGAACTCCAAGTTTGTAATAGCGCTCATTAATTTATAAAAACCTCTTCCCCCTGCTTCTCTCAATCTGGAATTCTGCTTATTATCCAATCTTTCTCCGATAACTATATCGTGACCGTCTTGGGCGTGTTTAATAAATGTCGGTATTAGGGAGGGCGGGTGCTGAAGGTCGCCATCCATGGTCAGAACCATATCTCCTTGGGCAAAGTCAATTCCAACATTAAAAGCGGCTTGGTGGCCGAAGTTTCTTGAGAATTTAATAACCTTAAACTTGGAGTCCTGGTCGGCGACCTTTTTAACTAACTCAAAAGTATTATCGATTGAACCATCGTCCACTAAAATAACCTCATAATTTTTACCGAGAGTTTGACCAACTCTATTAAGTTCGTTAATTAAAAAAGGTATCACCTCTTGTTCATTAAAAAGAGGGATGACTATAGATAAATCTATGTTTTTTGACATATGTAATATTGTATCATTTAAACCTTGACTTTAAAAATAAATCATACTATAATATTTACAGTTCGTCAAATTTCATAGCGAGAGGGGAAAACGTGAATAAATACGCCATTGCATCGTTCATTATCTTCTTTATTATTCCGCTTCTTTTGGCCATTGTGACCCAACAAGTAGGAATAATCACCAGAAAGAGAAGGACTGAATGAAATTCAAACAAATAGTGTCGTTCTTGGGATCCCACTGGCTCTGGTGGCCATTTGCCCGTCGGCCATGGCTCGAACGCCTCTCCCTAAGAAGCAGGGATAGGTTATCTCGATGCGAACTGGTAATCGCTGTTACCCCTTATATAATTGGCGCATTACTCCTACTTGCTGGAATTCATAATTACTCCAACAGTCCTAAGTTCCAACAAAGGCGGGCCGCCTGGGTAAAACAGCAACAACAGCAGCAAGAGAAAGATAACGGGATGAGCCCATTCCTCCAATATTGGTTTTACGTAAGACCAATGTCACCGTAAACTGTAAAAAGAGAGCCTGATGCCTGTGAAGAGTCCCGCTACCATCATGGTAGTTGCCACTCCTCGCGGGCTCTTTTATTATTAAAATAAGTACAAATAAAACAGGGCGCCCAAAATATTTAACAAAATATCTAGGAAAGTATCTGAAAAAGTAGCTGGGGTTATAAAATATCTAAACTTATTTTCCAAATATTTTTTAATCTTTTTATTTTTATTAATAATAAATTCGTAAATCTCCCAAAGAATACTAATCGTTAAAATAGCCAATAACACCAAATTTTTATCCAAATAATTAAAAAGTAAAACCGCCAAAAGAAAACCTCCTAAAAAATGAGAGGTCTCATATAGCAAGTACAATCTCTTTCCTTTGTAACTAAAAACTAAATTTATAGATATCAGGGCAACCAATAAAATAAGTTGGATTATAATGTTCATATTTTGGAGCAATCAAAAACATACGACTCCACTTTTTTATCCTGGAACTTTTTCAGCAAAGGACATCTCTCTATCAATGGCCAGTATCGCCCCCCTTTCTCAATAGCCGGAAAGTCCACTATCATATACTGACCCCTATAAGCCGTAATTTTCGGAAGATAGTCTCTTTTGGGGGCTGTATAAAATCTTGAGTAGTATTTACCGCTCAATCGCAAATAATATGCCCCGATATCGTAATGGGTAATGATCCTTTTTGCTTCATTGCTTGAATTAACATAATCTATGGTTTCTTTGGCCACCTTGTCCACGCTTCCATAAACAGTGCCAAATAAATATTCATTATCAAAAACAAGATTATACCCTACTCCAAAAACAATAAATAAGACTAAAAATAAGTTTCTGTTTTTCTTTAAAACAACGAGTCCAAAAGAGCCAATAGCAATCATCCAGCTTAAGATGATAAACAAAGCCGAAAAATAAAATCCCGATGGACCGGAACCACCGGTGAAGGGAATAAGAAATCTAAAATCCAAAGTTCTTATCCTGTCTACGTATGCCTCTTTAGGGTTCAGGGGCAAAACATCATGAGGCAGGAAAAAAATAACACAAGAAGCCAGAACAAAAACAGCGGCGGCTATAAAATAAAAATTCTTACGGACGTGTTGTTTGTCCAAAAAATCAGACATCACCTGAGCGCTTATCAAAACAGCCGGAATAATCAGAAACATAAAATATCTTTCAACTGTTAGGGTGGAGAAATCAAACAGGACAAGATAAAAAATTAAATTTATGAACAAATACACAAATAATGCCCGGTATTTAACCAGTACATCTTTTTTGAAAAAACCGTATAAAACCGGCAGAGCCAACAAAGGCGAAAGCCAAACAAGAGATTTAAATATTTTAAACACTAAATCAAAGTAAGCCCTTGAAGCAAAATTGAAACTTCTAAAATTCTCGGCATACTCAACAACAACCACCAATTTGGTGATGTAAAAATAAGAAAGCGTTCCCAATGCAGCCAAAAAACCCAATGCCCATGGCCATGTTTTCTTTAAAACAACTTTTAAGACCATCTTCTCTTGGGAATAATACAAACCCAACAGCCAATCAACAATGAGTGCGCCGATAAATAACAAAAAACTTAATTTAGTCAAAAATCCTCCTACAATAGCCACACAAAACACCAGAAGCCATCTCTTTGTTATCTTCTTTTCCGATATGTGCAAATAAGCATAGTAACCAAGCAAAACAAAAAACGGCAAAGTCGCTCCGTCTATATCAATTTGAAGATTTGAAATAAACGCATAAACATTGATTACAAAAATAGCGGTAGCAAAAAGAGCGGTTTTTTTGTTGCCCGAAATTTTCAAAGAAACAAGATAAATAAGCCAAAGATTAAAAATACTGAACAAAAACGGCACTACCCTCAAGTTATCATAACCGAGAACACTCCCGGCCAAACTAAGAAATAACCAAGTAAGAGGCGGGTGAACGCCGGAACCTTCATCAAATGCCGGATTTACATAAGTCGCCCATCTATATTCATCCTGATGATAAATTTGCCCCAGACCAAAAAATCTTGTGACAACAAAGACGGCAAAAATAATTAAAAGCCATTTATTGTTTTTGAAAAAATCAGCCATTATCTCTCCCAATTAAACCATTTGGACGACTTTCTGACAACGCAACAATGACTCTTTATCGGATTTTTCGCCATACAGACCTTAAGAAAACGCTTTGTTCTTTTATAAGATTAGGGGGTAACTTATTAAAAGTTCTTATTTCTGATGATTGTTCATCCGGCTTAAGAGTCTCCCCGTCGGAAAAACACAAAAATGCCAGGCTAACCGTGCTGCCAAACCCTCTGTCTTTTGCTTCGTTTGGAAATTCCATATATCCGAGAAACTCTTTTATTTTAACTTTTGAGCTTAATTCCGTTCTGGCTACCCGTTTTATTGCATCGGCAAGTTTTTCCCGATAATGCACAGTCCCGCCGGGCAAATGCCATTTTCCTTTTTGCGGTTCTATGTCCCTCAAAGTCAAAACCAATCCTTTTGGTGTTTTTATAACCAAATCAACACACAAACGATGCACCTTAGAATATATAGCCCTAAACTCTTTAGACGAAAAAGGTTTTTTGTTGTTCATAGATCGGCAGTTTTTATTATTTCTCCTATCCTCTTAATGTATGTATGTTCATTTCTTGCTCTGTTAAATCCTGCTTCGGCAATTTTTAATCTTTCTTCTTCATTATTCAGATAATATTTGGCCTTCTGACGCACATCACCGGTCCCGGAAAAAGAAACAAATTCTTTTCCGTCCTCAAAAAGATTAAATATGTCCTTTCTATCGTCACGGTTTAACAGCATCGCTCCTGCCGCTGTAGCTTCAAACGGCCTTAAGTTTACCCCCGTTCCCGATACTTCTTTTGAAATATCAGCATTAATTACAATTTTGCTGTTTTTGTAAATATTTTGAATCTCTTCAGTCTTAACCCGGCCTTTATAGTAATCTTTTAGGGATGTATCCAGCCATGATTTGCTTCCCCACAAACATAGGCCGAGATCCTTAATCTCGTTTAAAATATGTTCTCGTTCGCCGTATAATTTCTTATCATAGGTTCCGATAAACGAAATATTATAAAGATGTCTCCGGGGCTTAACCCATCGGTCTTTTTCGTTTAAATCTGCCGAAAATGGAACATACAGAGCATTTTTATATCCCTCTTTTTTCAACATTTCCACCACATAGGGATCGTGATCAACAAAATAGTCATAACATGGAGCAATTTTTTTTATCAAATCCCACTGATCCATCGTTTCGGGATAATAATTTACAAGAGGGCAAGTTTTTCGCAGAGAGGCCAGCATATCAATAAAAAGAGCGGGGCCTTTCACAACAAAAACACAATCCGGTTTAATTTTTCGGGATTTTGCCAATATTTGTCTCGTTACCAGCCTCTTAGCCCGCCTTTTTAAAAACACAAACATTCTAGGCGGGAGGTTTTTAACAAAACTGTGAATTATGTTTTCCGGATTTAAAACAAAATTACCGCGATAGTCCACTAAAGACACCTTAAAGCCGTGGTGCTCAAAAGCCCTGCGAATAGGAGAACACATCGTCGATGAAGTTGGCGCGATTAGCAATATGTTTTTCATGACCTATTTTAGAAGCTTATAAAAACCAGAAATTTCCTTGCATATAAATTTAATATCCGAATCCTTAAGAAAAGACGATGACGGTAGCCACAATCCATGATTACCGATACTTGTTGCTACGGGAAACTTTCCCTTAACGGTTTCATAAATCGGCTGGGTGTGAATGGCTGGATAAAACAACCGCGAACCGATTCCCCGTTCCTTCAGATAACTCTGGAGAGCTTTCGGGTCAGGAACCAAAACATCAATAAACCACGGCGAAGTTCCGGACGATGTTTCAATGAATTTTATCTCTTTAACATCTTTTAAAAGTTTATGGTATAGCGCCAACATGGCTTTTTTTCGCTTGGCCCGCCCCGGAAGTTTTTTCATCTGTTCAATGCCCAACACCGCCTGCAGGTCTGTAAATTTAAAATTCCAACCCATAGCATCATGCGAATCAACACCGGATTTAACCCGGCCAAAATCTTTGAGCTTCTCAACTTTTTCATATAATTCCTTAGAATCGGTAATTAGAGCGCCACCCTGGCCGGTAGTTATAATCTTGGGCACACTAAACGAAAAACTGCCAAATTCACCGAAACGACCGAGATGTTTACCTTTATGAAACGACCCGAGAGACTGCGCCGCATCTTCAATTAAATAAATCTTTTTCTTTTTACATACTGACCTCAATTTATCAAATCCGCCTGCCCGGCCATTTATTGAAACATGGATGATAGCTTTTGTCTTGGAGGTTATCGCCTTAGAAACAAGATCCGGATTAAGACAAAAGGTTTCATCAACATCAACAAAAACCGGTCTGGCTCCGGCCATTACTACAGTATTAGGTGTAGCAATCATAGTATAATCAGGCACGATTACTTCATCGCCATCTTTAATACCAAGAGCTTTCAAGGCCAGAAACAAACTAATTGTTCCGTTTGATACGACACTGCAGTATTTTGCTCCTGTATAGTCGCAAATCATCTTTTCAAATTCTTCTGTCTTTTTAAATTCCATCAGCCATCCACCCGAATTTAAATATTCAAGAATAGCCTTCTTTTCTTCTTTGCCGTACCACGGCTCCATTTGATTTATTGTTTTAGACATATTCTTATTTTTTTGCTTCCACGTTTAAGCTTACCAAAATCCCTTTCTTGTCCATGTGGGGTACGTAGGCCTGAGAATGGTCGTCATAATCCTTATGAATAGTCTTCTGCCAGTCATATCGGTGAATGTTTTTAAATCCGGCGGTCTGCAACATTTTCTTCAAAGAATTAAAATCATAAGCGGTTTTGTGATAAATAAAACTTTCTTTATTACCTTTTTTTACTGCCATCCGCCCATAAAGGGGGCCCAATATACCTTTATGTTCCATAACTTTTCCATGTTTAAGATATACTTTGACCATAGCCTCAAAATCGGGAACTGCAATTCTTAAAACACCACCCGGTTTTAAAACGCGGCGCCACTCTTTTAATACCCGTTCCCCTTCCTGTCTGTCAAAATATTCAAAACTGTGAGAAGTATAAATTAAATCCGCCGAATTATCGGAAAACATCGGCAAATCGACTATGTCATGCCGGTAATCCAGGTGAGGATAATCATCCAGGTCAACATGAACAAAACCCGGAATATTTCTTTTTCCGGATCCCAAATAAAGCTGTATTTTTTTATTTTTTATTGGCCTCATATCAGAATCTTATCTTCAACAAACGGCCCATTTTTTAACTCCAGAATTTCAGCATCTTCCAAAATATGAATACCGATACCGCCGTTTAAAACAAGCAGGAGGTCGCCGGTCTTCATAATTACTTTTTTGAACATTTTTTTATCTGGACCGTATAGATCGGCTTTAATTTTGCCCTTTTTGACAATTAAACATTCCTGCATTTTTTCAGTCTGTCTCTTTGTGGGTTTGTGGGCATGAGCCACAAGATATTTACCCTTAGGATGCTTCAGGGTCACCAGTTGTAATGGTTCCTTACCTTCTGTCTGAGGAATACTGCCACCGGGAAGACGGTTAAGAAAGATAGCTACTAATTTATTTTTATAAAGTATATCGGACATTACATTCGGTTAACTTTAACTTTTTTGTTGTTTAGTCTGTTTTTTACATTACCAAAGTCATGTTCGGTCATTAATTGAGCCAGTTTTTTAAAAGTGACTTTTGGTTTCCATCCTAAAATTTTCTTCGCTTTTGAAGCATCTCCTATCAATAAGTCTACTTCGGATGGCCTGAATAAAACTTTATCCACGCAAACCAAGAGTTTGCCTGTTTTTTTATCATAACCCTTCTCGTTAACGCTTTTTCCCCGCCATATTATATTATACCCGAGATTATTTCCGACTTCCTCAACAAATTCTCTTACCGTATGAGTTTCACCGGTTGCAATTAGAAAATCATCCGGTTCTTTGTGTTGCAAAATTCTCCATATCGCTTCCACATAGTCCTTGGCATAGCCCCAATCTCTTTTTGCATCCAAATTCCCCAAAGAAAGGATGTCCTGAAGACCCAACTTAACCCGCGATAAACCAATGGTTATTTTTCTCGTGACGAATGTCTCGCCCCGGCGGGGCGATTCATGATTAAACAGGATTCCATTTGAGGCAAAAAGACCATAGGCGTTTCGGTGGACCTTGGTCATCCAATAAGCAAGGGTCTTGGATACACCATAGGGCGACTGCGGGTTAAATGGTGTCGTTTCTTTTTGAGGCACTTCAAGAACCTTGCCAAACATCTCACTTGATGAAGCTTGATAAAATTTGGTCTTGATGCCGGAATCCTTTATCGCATCCAGAAGCCGCAACGCCCCAAGACCGGTAACATTGGCCGTATATTCGGGAATTTGAAAACTGACACCTACATGGCTTTGAGCGCCGAGATTATAAATTTCATCGGGCTTTATCTTTTCCAACAACCGGCTCAAATTAGAACCATCGGATAAATCACCGTAAACAGTAGTGAAAGTGGGGTATTTCGGGTTGTCGTATAGGTGGTCAATTCTAACTGTATTGAAAGTGCTGGTCCGGCGCTGAAGGCCGTAGACCCTATACCCTTTTTCAAGCAAAAGTTCGGCCAAATAAGAACCGTCTTGACCAGTAATACCCGTAATCAAAGCTGTTTTAGGAGTTTTCATGTATGATTGTTTTGACCTATAATTTACAACAACAAAGGTCCTATTTCAAGAGTTAATAAATCCTATGATTTTTTCCACTCTTTTGGCCCAGGTATAATTCCCCGCTCGCTCAAAAGCGCGGCTGGACAAATTCTCGCTCAAATCACCATCGGACAGAACTGATTTTATCTTATCTGCCCATGAATTTGAATCATCGGAAACTGCAAAAACTGCAATGTCTTCGTCTAAAACCTCCCTCAAAGAAGGGATGTCAGAAGCTATGATAGGTCGCTTTGAAGCCATGTATTCAAAAAGTTTTAAAGGAGAAGTATAAGATCGGGAAACATCTTCTCGGGAAGAATTAGGCAAAAGTAAAACATCGGCTGCTTTTAAAAATATCGGGATATCCCTGTGTGGCTGATGGCCCAGTACCAAAACATTGTTCAATTCCATTGATTTCGCTTTGACTTTAAATTTATCTATATCAGTCGACATACCTCCTACAAAAACAAATAAAACATCCTTGCATTGCCGGGCGGTTTCAAGAAGTGCATTTGCGCCTTTCCATTCAAAAAGGTGCCCTGTATACATTGCTATTCTTGCGTTTAACGGCAGACCGGTTTTACCTCTGGCCCCTTCTTTAGAAACACCCGTATCAAACTCCGCCAAATCAACCCCATCGGGAGCTATCAATATGTTTTCCGGTCTAAAACCAATTCTCAAAAAATCTTCTTTCAAATGCTTAGTAATAACCACCACTTTTAAATTTATATTTTTAAATCTTCTGTAGAACATTTTGCGGGAATTTGAAAAACGATGAGCCTCAAATATTAAATTGTTCTTGAAAAAACTTAATAGAAACAAAGGCAGTTCATCCCGAGAATAAATAATATCCGATTTTTTAAACAAAGTGTAAATACTTAAAAAAATAGCAGAGATAAAATTTTTTATTAAAACTGATATTGTGTCTAACTTGCCCGAAAAATAAAAATCAGGAGCCCAAACCCTCTTGGCCTCAAAATTATTTTTGACCGAATAATAATCAAAGACATTTTCTTTGATATTGGGATTATTTCTCTTTGGGTAAATTAGAGCAACTTTAAATTTCAACTCAGGGTCGGCAAAAGCTTCGCACATTTTGGCAATCTGGATACCATAGGCTTTTTCGGTCGGTAATCTTAAATTTGCTATATACAACAAACTTTTCATTAAAAAATTATACTTTGTATATTAACTTCTCTCGAATGAATTGAAAATAAATTTTCAATTCATTCTCGCTTGTTATTATAGAATAAAAAATATGCTGGGTCAATATTGAAAGTCGGTAAATATCGTTTTAAAGTAACTTAAACCAGGGTTCGTTTAAAAAAAGGTCAGAATGAAAATTTGTCTGATAATCCCTCCGTCTATCTTCCTTTTAGACGAACGGGTATTTATGACTTTGGGTATATTAAAAGTTGCGGCCGTTTTGGAAAATTCCGGATGGAAAGTTGATGTAATAGACTTGTCAGGAATCGCTAATTTTGAAAATGTGGTAGTAGACTATTGTATAGCCAGCGACGTTGAAATTTTCGGAATCACTGCCACCACTCCGCAATTACCCGCAACCGTCAAAATTTTAAATTCCATCAAGTCAGTCAAACCTAATGCCAGGGTTATTTTGGGCGGTACCCATGTTACGGTCGTAAATGCGGCATATAAACGAGAGTTGGGGTTAAATATTAAAGGGCGGGCCACTACGGCCCTTAATCAGTTAAACCAGGATTTTGATGTGCTGGTAGCCGGTGACGGCGAAGAAGCTGTCTTTGATGCCTTAAAAGAAAAAGCTCCCAAACTAATCGACGCCGATATTCCCAAATCAGTTCTATTCTTAACCAATAAGCACCTGGAAGAACTGCCGTTTCCAGCTAGACATTTGGTGGATGTTGAAAGCTACCATTACCAGATAGATAATATCCGGGCCATAAGTATGATTGCCCAGTTGGGATGTCCTTTTGAATGCGGATTCTGCGGCGGACGCGAATCGCCTTCTCTTCGCCGGGTACGTATGCGAACCAGCGAAAATATCGTGACTGAGATGAAACACATATTTCAAACATACGGAATTAGAGGATTCATGATGTATGACGACGAGTTGAATGTGAATAAAAAAGTCATTGAACTAATGAATTTGATTGCCGAAACGCAAAAAACTCTCAATACCGAATTCCGGTTAAGAGGCTTCATCAAATCCGAACTTTTTACCGAAGAACAGGCTGAAGCCATGTACCGAGCAGGTTTTAGGTGGATATTGGTCGGTTTTGAGTCCGGCTCGCCAATAATTCTGGAAAATATAAACAAAAAAGCCACCCGAGAAGACAATGCCAGATGCCTTGAAATCGCCAGAAAACATGGCCTGAAAATTAAGGCTTTAATGTCTATCGGCCACCCCGGAGAATCGCAAGAAACAGTCATGGAAACAAGGGATTGGCTCCTGAAAGTCAGACCCGATGATTTTGACATCACGATTATTACCACCTACCCCGGAACACCTTATTATGACCACGCCGTCCCTCATCCGGACAATCCGAATGTCTGGGTATATACTTACAAAAAAACCGGAAACAAATTATACGGCATAGAAGTTGATTACCGAATAACCGCTGATTACTATAAGGGCAATCCTGAAGGCGGATATCAATCATTCGTCTATACCGATTATTTGAGTCCGGAACAACTTGTTGAACTAAGAGACTTCGTTGAAAAAGATGTCCGGGATAAATTAAACATCCCCTTCAATCCCGGCGCTCCGGCTATCCGCTACGAGCATTCAATGGGTCAGACAAATATTCCCAAGCACATTTTAAGGTCAACTACTTAAACCCCCCATCGGGGTTTTTATTTTAAACTGTGAAAAAATTCTTTAAACTTAGCGGCGACAACATCGTGACCGAAATTTTCAATCATAAACCTTCTTGCTTCCGTGCCAAGCTTTTTTCTCAAATCCTCATCAAGGCCAAGCTTAATCATGGCCCTCCGAAGTTCGTCTAAATTATCAGGGGCAATCAAAATACCTGTTTTGTTATCTTTGACAACCTCATCAAGAGAACCCGAATTGGTGGTAATAACCGGCAACTCCATTAATGATGCCTCCATGGTTGAATATCCCAGCTGATCCGCCCAGCCTTTATAGGGCAGACTGGGATAAACAAAAACATCGGTAATTGAAAGCAATTCGCGCATTTCTTCATGACTGATCCAAGGGGCTCTGAATATATACGAAGCCATTCCTGTTTCTTTTATAACTTTATCTATCTCTCCCTCGTATTCCCCGCTACCGGCTATAAAAAGAACTGCATTGGGTATTTTTTCAACAACATCCTTCAGTGCTCTGATTATCAAATGAATGCCCTTACGGTAACTTATTGAGCCGACGAAAGAATAAACTATTTTCCCTCTAAAATCGTGCTCTCTGAATTTTTTTTCCAGATCAAGACGTTTAAAGAATTCCTTGTCCACTCCGCTCATTGGGATAACCGGAGTAGGTTTTTTTGTATATTCTCTCATTATCGCCGCCGCTTTTTGATTTCCGCAGATAATAGCATCGCTTAAAAACATATTGAGTTTTATAATCGTTCTTTTGAATAACAAGTTAAATCCTCGGAATTTGTCTTGATAAGGTACGTTCTCCCAGGTAAAAAGAACGTGCTTAGTTCCGAAAATTTTAGCCCAAATACTTTGGTAGAGCGCCGTCAAAAGAGACGGCTCAGTAGCGCTGAACAAAATATCAAATTTCTTTTCCCTTTGCCGGATTAAAAAGAAAGGTAGCCATGGCATCCAGCCTTTGAGCAACCCGCCCAATAGTGGATATTGAGAGTGGTGAAAATAAGTTCCGGTCGTAAAAATATTTTCTTCAACGGGTGGCCGATAAACAACTTTACCGCTTTTTATCTTCCATGTTTTCGGTAACAAGAAGTAAATACCATCATTGCCGTGATAATATTTAAAAACGTCTAAATAATTTTTTCTTACGAAAGCGTAGCCGGTAACCAGGATTTTCATAATTTATAGCCCTTCATCTTGAGAGTATTTATTAAATCTCTGACTATTTCCTTTTTGCTGAATTTATCCATGAATAATGCGTGGCTATTTTGGGTTATTTTGTTCATAAGCCCGGCGTCGTTCTTTAGTTTTAAAATGATTTCGGCCAAACTGGTAGGGTCTGCCTTCCGGCAAAATAATATATTTTCTCCGTCTTTAAATATTTCTCTCACAGCTTCAGTGTCGGCTGTGATAATGGCTTTTCCCATGGCGATAACTTCAAAAATTTTATTAGGTATGACTGTTTCAGTTTTAGATGTATCTCCAAATATGCTCAGACAAACATCCGCTTTGCTTATATATGAAGGGAGGCTTTCATAAGGAACACGGCCGGTCCAAGTTATATTTTTAAGCCCAAGGTCGTCAGCCATTTTCCGATACGCGTTATGGCTTTTCCCCTCTCCGACAATTTGAAACTGGATATTTTCATTCTTCAGGATATTCGCTGCCTGAATGATATATGGAACACCGTGAAGAGGCAGGAAGTTGCCGTGAAAATGTACTAAAAATTTTTGGGAATCTTTAGGTTCGTTTTCTTTTTCTGGTTTTTTAAAAAGACTGTCATCTGCTCCGTTAAAAACCGTGATTATTTTTTTAGCAGGAATACCCAGCTCATCAGTTAAAAATTTGCCACCCAAAGTACAGTTTACGATAGCAAAATCAGCCAACCGGACAGCTGTTCTATCAAGCCATTTATACCACTTCGCATGAAAGCTCTGGGGAGAATATTTCTTCCGGTCAAGTATGTAACCCTCATAGTGAGAAGTAAGCATATCAACCACTACCGGAATGCGACGAAACAGACGCATAAAAGACAATATAGGAGCCATTGCCACCATTGTTTCTTGCGGAGGAAATGCAACAATTACAAGATCAAAATGCTTATCGGGAATTTGAAAATATCCAACCATCAATCTCCAGAATTTTCTAATCCCCCCGGTATTGCCCCCATTACAGCAAACTACCTCTACCCCATTCTCAATCATCCCCTTTACAAGGATGCGGTTTCTGGCATATCCAGGATCATAATTGCCCAAAAAAAGAGTTCTCATGTCTATCGGTCAGATGTTAATATAATTTTGTTATTTTTTCAATGAGGTTTTCCAAATTATGGAATTTTTTTACGGAATCCGAAAGAAAATCAGAGGTTTCATTCTTTTGGAGAAACGACCAATTAATTACCTGCACTAGTTTATCAGCTAAATCTCTAGACTTACCATAGTCAAAGACTAATTCTTTATCATATTTTCCAAGATATCTGGCCATCTCTTCGTTGGATGTCAAAATCAGAGCCCCCGAAGCCATAGCTTCCAGCAATGACTTATCTATTCCCCCCTTAGGAGTCATGCCCACAACAATATCTGATTTTTTGTAGTAATCAACAATCTTGTTGTGAGATACAAATCCAATAAACCTAACGACGTCGTCCAAATTAAGTTCTTTATTCAATGATTTTAGATATTCAAAATACGGAAAGTCAGGCAGCATAATCGGTCGGCCGACTATTTCAATATTAAAATCAATAAACCCATCTTTGAGGATGCGGGCCGCGCGAAGAAGGGTTTCATAGTCTTTTATTTTGGAGACCCTCCCTACGCTTAAAATCTTAACCGCCCCGTCTGTCCAATTCCTATCTGTTTTGAATTTTTCCACACTAATACCGTGTCCGGTTTCTACTATTTTTTTGCTTTTAAATCCGACCAGGCTTTCTTTGACTGCCGTAACAATTTTATAACAAAGTTTTTCAGCTATTTTGAGTTTCGATGTTATTGAACGATGCAAATACCACAGAATTATTTTTTTCTTGTAGATAATTGCTACTGGCCATGACGCAACTACAAATACCGGCGACATATGGGCAAAAATCCCGCTTGATTTGGGAACCAATTGAAATAAGTATTTATAAAAATTAAACGCCCGGGCAATTTTTGAATTGCCCCTTTCTTTACCAAGAGAATACACAAAAACATTTCCGGGCAATTGATAATTCCCTTTTGTAAGCGTTATTACAGATACCCGGTCAAAATATTTAGCAAATTCCCGAATCCACTCAACAAAAAACCCAAGCAAATCATCTTCTGCGTCAACCTTTTGGGCAATTATCAATAAGTTCTTCATTAAATCAGATTTTGGAGTTTTTCTGCATAGTTTTTTATAGCTTTTTTCTTTTCAAATTGTTCTGCCATCTCCGAACCGCTCTGACTGTATCTTTGATACTTACCCGAATCATTTAACAGCCCCTCTGCCTTTCGGGCAATGTCATTAGCATCCCAACCTATAATCTCCCCTCCATGACCGTTTTTGAGCAAATCAGGCACTATCCCAACTGGTGTTGCCAATACCGGAACTCCGCAAGCCAAGGCTTCTACAATCACCCTGGGACCGCCTTCGTTATAAGACGGCATCACAAGGGTTTTTGATTCATTTAATAACCGCGCTATTTCCGTAGAATCTTTGGCTCGGCCATACAGCAAAATGTGATCTTGTAATTTATGCTTTATGATTTGTAATTTAATTTTTTCTTTTAGGGGCCCGTCGCCGACTATAATTGTTTTTAAGCTTAAATTTTTTATCTTGAGTTTATTTACCGCCTCTATCAATAAGTTAGTCCCTTTGTTTTCAACTAACCTGCCAACAAATATCAGGTCATATTTCTTGGGTAAATCCATCGGCCTGAAAACCAACAAGTCAATGTAGGCCGATGGGATATATATTATTTTTTCTCTGGGTACGCCGGCTTTGATAAGAAAATCAGGCGTTTCTTTCTGATTAACCACCCGAACTGCCTTGGCCCTTCTTGCATCAAAACGAACAAACCAACCCATTAACCACCTATATATTTTTTCTTTTATATTACCTGCTTTGGGATAACCGGGAACATGGTGAATTTCTAGAACATAGGATATCTCGGTAAAAACAGAAACAATCCACGCCCCAATCCCGTTATAAAAAGGTGGGAATTCATGAACCGTCATTAAATCAAATTTAACTTCCCGGTTAAGTTTTAATATTTTATAAATAAAAAATAGCGGATGAAAAAAAAGAGGTAATGGCGAAGAATGGATAAAAACATTTCCAAAAAAATTTTTTACAGGATTCTTAATTCGAGGAACCACAATATCAATCCTGTCCCAGTATTTTTGGAACTCTTCTAAGGTATAGTAAAAAGCGCCCTTTTTATCCGAAGCTAAGTCCACCGCGCCACCCAATCCAGTTATCATTAAAAGCTTGGCCATGTTATTGGGTTAATATTTTAACCGTTTCTTCAAACATTTTTTCAGAACTGAAGTTTTCTGCCGTCTTCTTCCCTTCTTTTTTAAATTCTTCCTGTAATCCCTGATTTTGCCAAAGTGATTTAATGGCCTCAATAAGATTAAATTCGTCCTGATATTTAACCATGAAACCATTTTCTCCTTGCTTTATAACTTCTTTATTTCCTCCTACGGCTGTTGCAATGACAGGCACGCCGGCAGTCATTGCTTCCAATATTTGATGCGAGAAACCTTCGTATCCTGAATTTAAAACAAACACATCGGCGGCGGCCATGTAGGTTGCCAGTTCTTCCTGTGATTTTCTGCCGACCAAGTAAACCTTTCTTTCTAAGCCAAGATTTTTAACCATTGATTCTAGTGTTTTTTTATCAGGCCCGTCGCCGACTATGACCAAACGGAAAAGCTGGCTTATTTCCGAAAGGCGAGGCATTATCTTTATTAACATGCGGAAACCTTTCCAAGGCACCAAGCGTCCCGCAGACAATATAATATCTCCATAAATTCCTATTTTTTTCTTGGCTTCTTCCTGACTGATGTTTGCACTCTTAAAATCAACTCCATTATAAATAACTTTTATTTTATCGTCCGAGACACCCCAACCCCGGACGATACTCGCCAAATATTCAGAAGGAACAATAATCACATCGGCTTTTTTGCAGACCCAAACTTGAACCTTATGCAAAAATCCTATCCAGCCCGTTTTTTTTGCCTTTTGAAAATCATCTATCAGCAAGCCGGTTTTGTTTTTTTCTACCGCCACTTGCCAGGCGTAGTCACCGGCTATTCTAATAAAAAACTTTTTCTTAAAAAATCTCGCACCCATTAAAGATGGGATTGCTCCGTTTAAAGTACTCAACGAATATATAATATCGTTATTTTTACAGGCGCAAAAAACTTTCATGGCGTATACGGCGTGCCTAAAAAACCAGGGAATTTTCTTCCAAATTCTCTTTACGGAAAATGGATAATTTTTATCTTGGCCATATTTCCTGACCGATGAGTATGTAATAATTTTAACTTCGTAATCTTTCGACAATCTTTGAGCCAAAGTTCTTGCATACGAAGCCGGCCCGCCTATGTCAGGAGGGTATATGCCTGTTACGATTAAAATTCTTTTCTTCAAACTATTTTTCATTTATTTTCTCGTAAAAACATTAAACCTGATTATGTGCCAAATTGCGGCTAATCCGTCTTTCCAATCCAGTTTTTTGCCCTCATTGTAGGTCCTGCCCTTATACGAAATACCCACTTCATAAATCCGGAATTTATGTTTTGCAATCTGAGCTGTTATCTCCGGTTCAATTCCAAAGCGTTTTGCCGTCAGGCATGGTAAAATTTCTTTGACCACCTTTCCCGTAAAAGCTTTCGCTCCTGTTTCCATATCCGACAAATTCAGTCCCGTAAAAATATTTGAAAGAAAAGTTATCGCTTTATTTGCCATGTAATGAGAAAAGTACAAAATCCTGCGCGGCAAAGGCGTTATAAAACGGGAACCGTACACCACATCGGCGTCCCCGTCCAAAATCGGTTTCAGCAATATCATGTAGTCACGCGGATCATACTCCAAATCCGCATCCTGTATAATAACCGCGTCTCCGGTTGCCTGGCTAAATCCCCTTCTTATTGCCGACCCTTTACCGGAATTTTTACCTAAGAAAATAATCTTATGCCTGTCTTTATATTCCGCCAATATTTCTCTTGAACTGTCCCTCGAACCGTCGTCAACCAAAATAATTTCTTTTTTTAATGATAAATCAACCGCCTCAACGGCATTGATTAATTTCCGCAAGGTTCTTTCTTCGTTATAAACCGGGATAACGATACTTAGTTTTAATTTATGATTAAGCGTATCCATATATTTCCCTGAATTTCCAGGCGATAATGTTCCAGTCGTATTTTTCTGTCACTAATTTCCTGCCGTTATATATCAGTTTGGTCCTTAATTCTCTGTCGGTCAAAAGTGTTTTTATTTTTTCGGCCAGATCCTGCGGGTCGCTGACATTGCAGAATAGTCCCGTCTGTCCGTCTTTCAAAAAATCGGGAATTCCGCCGACAGCCGTGCCTATCACCGGCAATCCAACCGCCATTGCTTCTAAGAATGCAGTTCCAAGACCCTCCGAAAGAGACGGCCTGACAAAAACTTTGGCATTGGACAGATAACCGGCGACATTCTCCGGACTTTGGGAACCGGCTACGATAACCCGATCTTCCATATTTAAATCTTTGACGGACTGTCTTATTTCTTTTTCAAGAGGTCCCGAACCGACTATTATTAATTTCACATCGGTTATCTCTTTTTTGACTATTGCTATTGCTTTGACAAGGTCTCCGACGCCGTTTTTAGAAACTAAACGCGACACAGTAATGACTGTATTGTCATCGGAATTGGGCATATGCCGGAATTTGTTTAAGTCCACACCGTTTGGAATAAGGTGAAGTTCAGCTTTTGGATTGATTTTCTTGGCATAGTTAGATAGGTAACAGCTGATGGCCGTAATAACGTCTGCCTTTCTGATTATCAGGTGCCTGAAATATCTAATCAAAAAATTCTGCCGCTCAAGCCTTTTGCCTTCCTGCAATGTTAAGATAAACCGGGTCTTTGGAAAAAATGTTTTATAAACAAATGCCGCTCCGGCGCTAAACGAAGCCTGATAAGCATGAATGGTCTTGTACTTGTTTTTCGACATCAGCCAGAGTGCCGTAAAAGAGCCGAGGCAGGGAAACGCCAGTTTGTCGAGCAGTTCCCCGAGTCCGAACCCAACCCGATGAGCGCAAAAGTTGCTTCCGCACTCTTTTGCAGGGAATGTTCTCCTGTGTCTTGGAGTCAGAATATCAAAAAAAATATTCGGCAGCCGCCGGATTATTTCTTCAAGCGCTATTTCGGACCCGCCTACTAATGGCCGAAAGGCCGTGGTAAACACTAAAACCCTTCTTAGGATGGATTTTTCATTCATTTTGTGTTAATTTTGTCATAAAATACTCATGGAATCAACCCCTCACCTTTCACGGATTAGCGGTCTTACCGTTCAGAAAATTATCCGTGAAAGGTGAGGGGTCAAGCCCAAAACCCAACCATTATGCAAAATAAGACTATCCCATTTATAGCTGGCGCTGGAAACCTCAAAAAGAGGATTTTATTCGTAATTACACAGTCGGAATTGGGCGGAGCCCAAAGATTCCTGTCCAATCTCGCTTCTCATCTGGACAGAGATACCCATGAGTTCATGGTCGCGGTCGGTTCAAGCGGCAACGGCGATTTTTTGAGAATTCTTAAAGCCGGGGGCATCCCCTGCCAAACCCTCAAGTTTTTAAAGCGCGAACCGGCATTAAACGATATCAGAGCCGTTTTCGAAATCCGCAGATTGATCAAAAACTACCGCCCCGATGTCTTGTTTTTAAACAGTTCCAAGGCCGGCTTTATCGGCTCTTTGGCGTCCGTATTTCCAACCAGAATAAATGCCGTGAAAGTTATTTACAGGATAGGCGGGTGGTCGTTCAACGATCCGTGGCCCAAATGGAAAAAATTATTTTGGATAACCTTGGAGTGGCTTAGTGCAAAATGGAAAGACGTTATAATCGTTAACAATCAACACGACCTGCTTCAGGCTAAAAAACTTAAGATAGAACCCCGAGTGCAGACGGTTTTGATCCATAACGGCGTTGAAACTTACAAACTTGACCTCATGACAAAAGAAGAAGCGCGGGAAAAACTTTTTGAGAAAGCGTCAAAACATTCCAGCAGAAACATCCGGGCCAAAAACACGGTCGGCACGATCGCTAATTTTTATCCGACCAAGGGACTGGAGTATCTTATCGGGGCCGCTGATTGTTTTGACGCTAACGACGATCTTGTTTTCTTTATAATCGGCGATGGCGAATTAAGGCCCGAACTGGAAAAAATGATACGGGAGAAAGGATTAGAGAAAAAAGTTTTTCTTTTGGGCCAGATTCCTGACGCGTACCGGTTCCTGCCGGCCTTTGATGTTTTTGTCCTTCCCTCGGTCAAGGAGGGCTTCCCTTGGGCCTTAATTGAAGCAATGTCGGCCAAACTGCCGGTCATTGCAACAGCCGTGGGAGGGATACCCGAAATAATAGACGACCGTAAAAACGGCTTGCTTATAAAACCCAAAGATCCTGTTGAATTGGCGGATAAAATTAAAGAGGTTTTGGAAAACGACCGCCTTAGAAATGAGCTTGGGATTCAGGCCCACCAAACCGTACTCTTCAAATTTGAACTCGATAAAATGGTCAAACAAATCGAAGATTTGTTGTAGGAGAGCAGAACTCTAAAACTCTCTACCGAGATTCTGTATAAAGACCCGCGCATCTGTTTCAAAAGACGGATCAATCTGAGCTGCTCTGCGGGCCATGTTTACGGCTTCATCAATTCTGCCAAGTCGAGCATAGGCAGTTGCCAATGACGCAAAATTTTGCGGTTCATCGTTGGGATGATATAGAATTATTATCTCATAAGCCCAAGCAACGCGACTGAAATTATTTGTTTGCAAAAAAGTGTTAATTAATCTTTGTAAGTCCTCCAGACGAGGAGTGTACGGATTTTTACTGCTTAGAGCCTTGTCTATATCATTTGTACCGCTCCAATCTCCGCTTTCAATTTTAACCGTACCTAAGTAGGCATGCGACAATCCCGTGTCAGGATTAAGATCAACTGCTTTTTGAAAAAATTCAATGGCTTTAGGATAATCTTTTTTATTTAAATATGCTTGAGCTATTTCAAAATAAGTTCTTATGAATGTCGGTGAAAGCTCAAGTGCCTTCATTGAGTAACCCAAGGCCTCGTCATTGTATGACGACTCAGGATCATCTTTGCCAAGTATAATATTTAGTCGTGAACCATAAAGATAGGGTAAATAGTCAACAGAATTTTCTTTGATGTTTTTATCAACTTCAGTTATTGCAAATACATATGCATCTCGCACTACTTTTTCTTTTGAGCTGGGGCCTCCTCCGCCTACTAGATATTGAGCAAATCTGTGCCTGTATTCATACTTTCCAGGCACATCGTAAGATAAGGCCTCTTTGTATTTTGCCAAAGCGCCATTAAAATCGCTTGCCCACCCGCGAACAATGGCTCTGGTAACTGCATAATTGGCCTTAGCCGGCAGAATATTTGTTTTATATATCAATATCGCCACCAAAACGGCCAGGACCATCGCTATTGAATTAATAAATATTCGGCTTATCCTGAATGGCTGAATAACGCCTATCTCTTTTTTATCATCCGAACACAGGTAGGAAACAAATCCCGTAATCGTAAAGAAAACGATAAGGTTGGCCGAGGTGTCAAATATAAAAGAGTTGTGGATTATATATGCAATTATCGCCGAGGTAAGTCCCATACCATATACGGCAAAATCATTATTTTTTGACAATCGTCTTAAGGAAGAAAATAATGTTGCAAAAATGTTTATATAAGCCAAGAACCCTACAAGCCCCATGGTTACGAGAATCTCAATAAACATGTTATGAGCTCTGTCAAAAAGAGTTTCTGAACCTATGCCTGCAAAAAATTTAGGATTAAAATGTTTTGAAAAAGGAATATTAAAATTCTCTGGACCCCAGCCAAGAAGAATGGTTCTGGGATTCTCGTTCCAACCCTTAAATCCGGCCTGCCAAGCCCAAAAACGAGTTTGAACTGTGGTTGAGGTAATAGATAAGTCTGTTATCCTACTTAAATATTTGTATCTTTCGACAAAAGGAGAGTTTCCGAATAAAACTGAAAAGACAACAAACAAAGCAGCCAAGCCAATTAAAACATTGAAAATCCTTCTCCCTATAAGGGATTTTTTGTGTTTCATCCACAAAAACGCAAAAACAGTAATTCCAACCGCATAGCCTAAAACCGATCCTCTAACCGCAGTTGAAAGAGTGGCAATAGAGGCGACCACGAAGGCAAAAAGGTAAAACTTTTTACCCGCCTGCCGGTAGACATGAAAGTTTTGACTGTCTTTGAGATTAAAATACATTATCAAAGACAAAAAAACCGTAAACAGTTCGTAGCCGGCGAATAATGCAGGGTTGCCTAAGGTGCCGAATATTCTGTCACGCCCACCCGAACCAAGAAAAAATTCAATATTAGTTTTCTGGGCAAACCCATAAAACGCAGACAGTACTCCCACAAAAATAGTAATATCCAAGAGCCTCTGCCAATGTTCACGTTTTGTTACAACCGAGGTCAAAATTATAAAATACAAAAAGTAATGCCAAAAAGTCCAAAGTCCGCCCATTCTTTCAAGCGAACCCCAAAAACTTGGATATTTTAAAACACTAGTCAGGGTGGTTAAAGAAAAAGCCAAGACAAATAAAAACAATGCCCAAAACACTTTGTTTCTTTTGGGTAGGTAGGAGCGGTCTTTTAATATCAAAACCAGATAAGCTGCCCCAAAAATTTCAATCAAACTCCTAAAAATTATCACCTTACCAAAATGAAAAGGAGAGATATAATCCTTAAAAATAATAAGTGGCACAAATGCCGTAAGATAAATGCCGAAACGCAGAAATTTTACTAAACCTGACTCTTGAACGCTCTGTTGTTGCATGATTAACAGAATATCATTAAACCGTGTGTTCTTCAATTAAATTTTTATCGTTATTTAGGAGTTACTTTATATATTACTCCGGCAGAATCATCAGAAATAAACAAGGCGCCTTCTGGTCCGAACTTCAAGTCAACAGGCCGACCGGATATTTTACCATCATCACCCAACCACCCTGATATAAAATCTTCCGGCTTTTGAGACAGGACATTTCCGTTAGTATCTAAATTATACCTGACGATTTTGTACCCAACAGGTTCGCTTCTATTCCAAGAGCCATGATAAGCCACCAACAAGTCATTTTGCCATTCGGATGGCCACTTCTTGTCGGAAATAAAAGCCAATCCCAACGGAGCTGAATGGGCTTGTATTTGTATGGCCGGCGATTCTGTTTGGGTGCAATCGGAAGACAAATCCGTCCTTTCTATTTTTTCAGGATTAAATGTTTTATCTCTTACCCTGTTACCGTAACAAAAAGGCCAACCGTATCTTTTAGCGCCAAACTTGTCTTCCGGTCCGGCAACTTTAATGATATTTATTTCATCCGGAGGCAGGTTATCTCCTAAATTATCACGCCCCATTTCAGTCGCCCAAATTTCCTTGGTTTTCGGATGAAAGGTAAAAAATACGGAATTTCTTAATCCACCGGCAAATTCGGCCGTAAATATTTTTCCATCCGGATCAGATTCCAGTATTGCCGCCCTTTTCCATGTGGTAGTTTCAACACAAACATCACAAGACGAACCGACACTTATATACAACTTGGTTTGGGAAAGAGTGGTATCGCCCTTCTTCCCCGTAAGCAAAGGAGTTTCTCTAAAATTGGGTCCAAAAGATATTGTTCTGGTAAAATGTCTTCCGGCTGACGGAAGATTAGTGACATTCTCTCCCTTGATAGATATTACGGTCCCACTCTTAACATCGTATGTGTAACGGGCTACCTGCTGTGTTTCTGCTACATATAGATACGTGGTGTTTCCCGAACCATAAAATGCCAAGCCGTGAGGTTTGTTCAACCCGCTTAGTAAGGTTTTTTTTGCCTCGGCAATACCGTTTTTGTCTTTGTCTTCAAACAAAACAACGCGCCCCCCTTCCGTTTCGCTGACAAGCATTCTTCCTGACGAATCAAATGTTATAACCCTCGGATCTTTCAGATTTTTTGCGAAAATATTTATCTTAAAACCTTCGGGAAGTTTTAGATATGGAAGCGACGGATTACTAGTTTGAAACTCTGTAGACTCCTCAAGAGGCGGAACATTATAGCCCACTAATTTCTTCAACAAGTCGGTGCCCCTAAAATAAAGACCGGCGCTTATTGCAACAATTGACACCGATATCAAGATGGTTTTTTTATTGCTAAGCATGTTTATTTTAACAATTTGAGGGAAAGTTCTTCCAACAATTTACCCATAGTCGAATCTTGCTGAGAATATTGAAGACCAAGATTTACATCTTCCAGAGCCTTTTTCTTGTTATTGATAGCAATATAGATTAGGGCGGAGTTGTAATAAACACGCGGATTGTCAGGAATAAGCATTTTGAGTTTCTCTATGTTTTCTATGGCTTTAGCCAAATTGCCTTGTTGCGCATAGATAACTGCCAAATTTTGATAAGGATAAAAAAAGTCAGGATTTATTTCTATCGCTTTTTCAAACTCTTTGATTGCTCCGTAAATATCACCCCTGGACTGGAGGATACTCCCCAGATTAAAATGGGGTTCGGCAAATATATCTTCTTCAGAGGCGGCAATTCGATAATATTTTTCAGCATTTTCCAAATCCTTTCTATTGTAGTAGGTGTTCCCAATATTGTTATTGATGCGGACACTATCTGGCTCATATTTTAAAATGTCCAGATAAAAAGCAAGCGGATCTCCCCACAAAAGATTGCGCTGAATTGATTGGTAAGAAAAGAAGAAAAGATAAACCACCAAACCCATGAGCAATGAATAATGAGCAATGAGCAATCTTTTTGTCTTAAAATAATCAAATAATTTTATAAGATAAAAAGAAAAGACAAGCCAAAAACCGACCATTGGCAAATAAAGCCAGTGTTCATATATCAATGCGTTAATGGGCGCAATACCGGAAACCGGCCCAAGGGGGATAAAAAACAACGCCACACCCAAAAACCAAATACGAAAAGCCGTAGCTTGATTTTTGTAAAGATGTCTTAGCCATGCCAATAATCCAATAAGGCCCAAAAAAACCGGCCAGACCGGCCACTGGAATAGTGAGGTGTAAACAATGGCGCTTCTCTCCATATGAAGGCCCATAGGTATAATCAAAAGTTTTACATAACTCCATAAAATAGGAAGAAAGGAAAACAATCTTATATGCAGATTTTCGGAATAAGGATTGGGGGCAGCATAAAAATTAAGTGTGTTCTGAAAATTTAAAACCGTGAGCCGTAAGATGCCGTAAACAATAACTGCCGCAAAGTATGGCCATGTTATCATCAATCCCCGCTTGATAGATGCGATAAATCTGTCTTTCGATATAAATGAAACATAGAGAGCGAGCGCGAGAAAAGGAAATATGATGCCCGTTTCCCGGCTAAGCAAACCTAAAACAAGACAGATCAGGGATAAAATTTTATTTTTCTCACCCCAGCCCTCGTTCTTTGTTTCCGCCCGATGAAATAAAACGAGAGCAAGAAGCATGAACATCGCCACCAGAGCGTCTCCCCTGCCCGATATGTAAGTTATCGCCTCCGTTTGCAAAGGATGGACTAGAAATAAAATTGAGACCAAAAAGGCAAGCAGTCGCCTTTTGAACACCTCCCGAACCAGCCAGAAAATCAGAATGCCGTTGAATATGTGTATAAAATTGCTGGTTAAGTGGTAAGCTAAGGGCTTTATGCCCGCGGCCATATAATTAGCGGCGAAAGTAAAGAAAAGAAACGGGCGATAGTAGTTGCTTTTCAGGCCCACTCCCGCAAGAGTGTTATGAGTGAGCCAAAATTTAATATTGTCCCAGCTTATTGCGTGTACAAAATTGTTGTTAATTATCCAGTCGTTGTCATCCCAAAATAACTGGTTATTTAAGTTAAAGGAGTAGATAAAAGAACCTGTTATTATGAGGATCGCTATTGGTAGCCACGTTTCTTTTTTAAAACCAAGATTATGCATTGTTAATTAAAATCAAAACTCAAATTTTAAATTTTAATTCAAATATAAAATAATAAACTTAAAACTATTATACTTTCTTTTTG